>SPKZ01003921.1_pt1 | contig 18019 bp, 14 predicted proteins | sample 2456571 | NCBI WGS metagenome assembly SPKZ01 (sample SAMN11192286, study PRJNA482655) | marine metagenome | biome: ENVO:00000447; feature: ENVO:00000244|ENVO:00000211|ENVO:00000569|ENVO:00002023; material: ENVO:00002151; isolation source: ocean water from marine abyssalpelagic zone ...
ATTAACCTGAGTCTGTACGAGCAAATGTCTAGTGGTCTGCGCAAAAGGCTTAATGCTGAGCCGGTGCGATTGGTTTATGATAAAAAAATGCCATCGGATATGTTAGATATTCTGAAGAATAACCTCGGGATCTCCAGTGACAAAGGCTTAATTGCCGGTGGTCGTTACCATAGTTTTAAAGATTTTATTGAATTCCCAACCATTGGCGATAAGTCATTAGAATTTAATAAATTACCAGCATTTGAACAGAGTTATTTTTCCGAAGTGAATAATGCGTTTCAAACAATTATGCAGCGAGATATCTTACTCTATTATCCATATCATAAATTTTCCCATTTCACTGAGTTGCTACGCCAAGCAGCCTATGATCCTAAAGTGACCAAAATACAAATTTGTTTGTATCGGGTGGCTAAGAAATCTCGGGTGATCTCGGCATTGATTGAAGCGGTCAAGAATGGCAAAGAAGTCGAAGTGAATATTGAGTTACGTGCTCGTTTCGACGAGCAAGCCAATATGGTGTGGGCTGATACTTTGTCGAATGCCGGGGCACGGGTTAGTTTTGGTATCCCAAATTTAAAAGTTCATGCAAAAATCTGTTTAATCAATCGGCAGGAAGGGGGACGAACAATCCGTTATGCGCATATTGGCACCGGTAATTTTAATGAGAAAAATGCCAAAATTTACACAGACTTTAGCTTGTTTACTTGTCACCGTGAGTTAACTAACGAAATTCATCAGGTGTTTGAGTTTATTAAATATCCTTATTTAAAGTTTCATTTTAATCATTTAATGGTTTCGCCAATTAATGGTCGTCAAATGATTAATGAGTTAATCGATCATGAGATTACTGCGGCTTTAGATGGAAAAACAGCGGCTATCACTCTTAAGGTGAACAACTTAGTCGATCACCAGCTGATCGAAAAGCTTTACCAAGCGAATAATGCAGGAGTGACAATCAAGCTAATTGTCCGTGGTATTTGTGGCTTGGTGACAGGGATTGTAAACCAAAGCGAAAATATTAATGCCATTAGTATTGTTGACCGATTTTTAGAGCATCCTCGGGTCGCGATTTTTCATAACCACGATGATCCTAAGGTGTATTTATCCTCTGCGGATTGGATGACTCGTAATTTGGAGCAACGGGTTGAAGTCGGGTGTCCTATTTATTGCCCGCAAGTTAAAAAAACGGTGCTCGACTTAATCGATATTCAGCTCAATGATAATACCAAGGCGCGCATACTCGATACATATCAAACCAATGGCTATCAAGAGAATAGTCGTCCCGAAACGGTGCGCTCGCAAATTGATATTTACCATTATTTAAAGCAACAACAACTTGCACAATTAGCCGTTACATTGACCGAGGCTAAGCACATAGTCAGTCATGGAGTAGAGACAGTATGAGTAATCCGAAGCATTTAGTCGCTATTGATATTGGTTCCAACAGCTTTCACTTGATTATTGCCCGAGAACAAGCGGGTTGCATTCAAGTTGTCCATAGTCAAAAGCAACAAATTAATATGGCATTGGGCTTAAATGATCAAAATAGCTTATCTAAAGAGGTGATGCAGCGAGGAGTCGATTGTTTAGCGGAGTTTAGTTTAACTTTTTCGCGACTACCCTCAAGTTCGGTTCGCATTGTGGCGACGCAAACACTACGCAAAGCCACTAATCGCGAAGAGTTCATTAAGGCGGCCTTTAAGGTACTTCCTTATCCTATTGAGATTATTAGTGGTAAAAGTGAGGCCGAGCTGATTTATCAGGGTGTTGCTCACACACAACCTATTCGTGGTCGCACCCTGATTATTGATATTGGTGGTGCTAGTACTGAACTGGTGATTGGCCAAGGGTTTAAGCCTCGAATAGCCCAAAGTTTAGAGCTGGGTTCTAGTCAGTTTTATCAGCAATTTTTTAGTGATGGCGTCATTAGCAAAGAGCAAATGATCAGTGCTCAGGCATTGGCTGAAATTATGCTGCAACCCATTGCCGATCGCTATCGTGAGTTTGGTTGGAAAACAGTGCTAGGGACATCGAGCTCGATTAAATCGATTTCGCTCGCCATGAGCGAGTTATATGGTGATAACAAAATCACTAATAAGCGTCTGAAAAGATTAAGTAAACAACTGGTGATGTGGGGGCATTATGAGCTTGTGCCATTGCAATCCATTGATAATCGACGGTTGCCATTAATGGCGGGAGCCGTAGCGATTCTGCTGGCTTGTTTCAATATGCTAAGCATCAAACAAATGAGCCATAGTACCGGGGCTTTACGTGAAGGGGTATTGTATGGCTTAAGTGATTCCCGTCAAGATATTGATATTAGACAGCGCACAGTCAACAGTTTGGCTAAATTACATTTGACGGATTCTGCATTTAGTCAACGAGTGATGCTACAGCTGCAACAGTTTAATGAGCAATTACAACGCCATCAACAAGGGCTTAATGAACAGGAACTGAGGTTGTTAAGGTGGGGCGCGCAATTGCATGAAATTGGCATCTCCATTAATCATAAACAACGGCAACATCATGGTCGTTACATTATAGAACACAGTGAAATGCCTGGATTTAGCGAGCAAGAACAGGAGGTTATGATGTTTTTGATCGGTAATCACAGAGGGAAAATAGCCAAAGCGATTGATTTTGAAGAAACCAACCTTTTAAAGCTGACTCAGTTACTCCGACTGGCTATTATCTTTACCCAGGGGCGGCTTAATATCTTACCGCGACAAATCCTAATGCAATATCTCGGCGATGATTTAAGCCTTGGTCTTAATACGCCAGTGTTACAATCATTGGAGCTGATGGAGTTGATCGAAAAAGAGATTAAACAAATGGCTAAGTTTGGTTTGACACTACAGGTAGACTCTTTAGCTGTTGCTGTTTAACCATTGTAATAGTTCTTTTTTACGTAAACCGCCATTGATAAATGCTTGTTGCTTACCATTTTTTAGTAGCACACAAGAAGGAACACCCCGCACTCGATACCGTTTAGCTAACGCCGGATTTTTAGGCACGTAGACACTGGCGAAACGGTATTTCCCTCGGCTTAACTTTGCTACTTTTTCAACAATCGGCATGAAAGTTTTACAACTGCTGCAATTGGCGCCCCAAAAATAGATCATCAGCGGTAGTTTACTTTTAGTGATGGCATTGATGTTATGAGGCTGGAGGTTAATCACACAACCATCAGTCATCTCCTTACCACAGTGGTTACACTGATTTTCTTGATTTAAATGGTGAAGCTCAAGTTGGCTGACTTTGTTGCAATGACGGCAATCAATACTAAAACGGCTCATATTTTCTCTAAACAGGTATAAGTGCTTTTTTAAGGATTGAGATAATACCGAAGCCACACTTAAAAATCCACATGACATTTGTCATATCAATTGGTGACAATAGGCTCTTATTTTAGTCTGTTTAATCCCTAATAATGATTTAACACTTACTTTAGGGGCTAAGCCAATGACTAACGCAATTGTAGTTGATTCATTATCGTTTAATTATACCGCGCATAAGAATGTGCTCGAACAATTATCACTGACCGTAAAAGCGGCGCAAACCACTTGTTTGTTAGGGAGTAATGGCGCTGGTAAAACCACGCTGATTAATCTGATGTTAGGACGGTTAAAGCAGCAAGAGGGCACGATTAGTTTTTTTTGTTCAAGCCAAGGTATTGAATTAATCAAAGAGCGGATTGGTGTGATGATGCAAGACAGTTCGGCGCCAGAGCGAGCTAAGGTGATAGAGTTATTAACTTTATTTCGTAGTTACTATCCCCAGCCTCTTGAACTTGAAGCGTTAATTGATCAGTTACAGCTTGACGATATTTTACAACAACGTTTTGGGCAGCTCTCGGGCGGTCAAAAACAACTGGTATTATTGGCACTGGCTATTTGTGGCAACCCAGACATTTTATTTTTAGATGAACCCAGTGTCGGAATGGATGTACAGGCGCGGCGTACTTTATGGCAGGTCATTGGTCAATATCAAGCGTTAGGTAAAACGATAATTTTAACCACCCACTACCTTGAAGAAGCCGATGCCTTGGCGGATCGGATTGTGGTATTACAAGATGGTGCTATTGCCGCAGATGGAACGCCAAGTGAACTTAAAGCGGCATTTTCTCATAAAATAATTAAAGCAAAAACCACTAAAAGTAGCTTATGGCTTAATCAACTGCCCGATGTTCAACAGGTGTTAGAAGTTGGCAATTATATGGAAGTGATGAGTTGCAATGTCGCTAGTACTTTAAAATCTTGGTTAGCCCAAGACTCATCATTAGACGATATATCGGTCAATAGCAGCGATTTGGAACAGGCATTTTTACAAGTAACCCAACCAGCGACCCTGGAGCAAGCATCATGAATATCATTATTTCAACGGCGTCATTTAAACAAGAGTTTGTATTAGATTTTAAGATGGCGTGCCGGGAGCTCAGTTTTATACTGCCAACCCTATTATTTCCGGTGTTGTTTTATGTGTTTTTTGGCCTGCTATTTAATGATTTAGGCGGAGCCGGGGGCGGACAATCGGCAACATATTTATTAGTATCATATGGGGTATTTGGGGTGATGAGTCCGGCATTATTTGGCTTTGGTGCCAGTGTTGCCGCCGAACGAGATAAAGGTTGGCTGGCAATTAAGCAAGTAGCTCCGGTGCCTGCTTCACAGTTCATTTTAGCCAAATTATTAAACTCTCTATTGTTTTCATTGATTATTATGGTGGTGCTATTTATGTTAGCGACGGTTTTTGGCGGAGTCGTATTAACCTTGATCCAATGGCTGTCACTGGCAGCGCTATTATTGATGGGCTCATTACCTTTTTGCGCCTTGGGGTTAGCGGTTGGTTTTTGGGTTAAAGGCAATGCTGCGGTCGCTATTTTAAATGTGATATTTTTACCCAGTGCATTTTTGTCAGGGCTAGCAATTCCGGTCTTCATGTTTCCTGCCTGGTTGCAGCAATTAGCTTACCTGTTGCCGCCATTTCATTTGTCCCAAATTGGCTTAAAGATTATTGAGATGGATCTTGGTCAGTCGTTGCTTGGGCATGTTGTGATGTTAGTTATTTTTTCAACTATCTTTGTTGGCTGCGCTGTCAAAGGCTATCAACGTATGCAGTCTCATTAGGAGCATTATGATGAATATAAAATTGATTGTTGGATTAACGTTTGTTGCACTGATTGCTTTTTTTGCTTGGTTGCCAACGCCTGAGGTCAAAACCGCTCAACTCACCATTATTGCCAATGCCGAGGTATTTGATGGCCAGCAATGGCTGATTGATACCGATGTCGTTTTTGATAAAGGCATGATCATTGCGGTTGGCAAGCAGCTGTCACAAAAATACACTAGCGCTACCGTGGTTGATGGTAGAGACAAGTTTTTAATTCCTGGCTTAATTGATGCCCACACTCATGCTTGGGGCGACGCACTGGCTCAAGCGGTTCAATTTGGCGTGACCACTGAAATGGATATGTTTACCAAACATGCCTTTGCCAGTATTGAGCGAGAAAAACGCCAACAACATGATCAAGACATCCAGCAGGCAGACTTGTTTTCTGCGGGCACTCTAGTAACTTCCCCCCATGGTCACGGCACAGAGTATGGCATCGACATTGAGACTATCACCAGTGCCAAACAAGCGGATAGTTTTGTTGCTGCGAGAATAAAAGAAGGATCTGATTACATTAAAATTGTTTATGATAAAGCGCCTAAGGGACAATCGTCAATTGATTATCCCACCCTGGAAGCGGTGATTAAGGCTGCTCATCAACAGGGCAAATTAGCCGTGGTTCATATTGCTGATGACGACTCGGCGCTTGATGCTGTTCATGCCGGGGCTGATGGCTTAGTCCATGCTTTCTTTGGCGTAGATTCTGGGATTGAGAACTTGGGATTAGCGATGGCAAAGCAGCAACAGTTTATCATCCCGACCTTATCGGTATTAGAGTCAATGTTAGCCGCTAATAACCCTGCGCGTTTTTCACAAGCCGTCAATAATGTCAACATGCTAGCAAAAGCAAGTGTACTGATATTAGCAGGAACCGATGCCCCTAATCCTGGTACTCGCCATGGTGCTTCATTACACAATGAACTTAAATTATTGGTTAAAGCAGGCTTAACATCTACTCAGGCATTAAAAGCCGCCACATCGAATGTTGCACAAGCTTTTAAGCTACCACGTCGTGGCTATATAAAATTAGCAATGAAAGCTGATCTGGTATTACTCAATCAAGACCCACGACTTGATATTGGCCACACCAGCGATATCGCTATTATTTATAAGAATGGCTTTGTTATTACAACGTCATCAGCCAACAAACTGAAAAAACAACTTAGTCAGGCGACGTTGCTTGGTGATTTTAATCATGGCATAAATTCATCATTGGGCACCACTTGGCTCGCGACGACCGATCAGCGGTTTAAAGGAAATTCCACGGTTGATTTTAAAGTCGTTGATAAGCACATTAGCATCAGTGGCACCGTCGGTAATCAATTTAGCTATCCATGGGCGGGAATATATTTATCATTAGATCATCGAAAGAATGCCTCGGTCGATATATCATTATTGAGCACGATTAACTTGCGAGTTAAAGGTAACAAAGGTCGTTTTAAATTGATGTTATTTACACTACAGCAACCGATGAGACCGATTGAGATCGCTTTTAAGGTCACCGATCAATGGACGGACATTACATTACCCTTGCAAAATATTGATCATCGTCTATTACTAGAAGTGACTGGTGTTGCCATCGTTGCCGCTAAACCATTGCAACAATTCCAACTGGCCGTTGATGATGTGTGGATAAAATAACCACTGGTATCGTGTTAGTCATCAATATAAAGTGAATCAATATTGATGATAAAATATAAGGTTACTATGAAATTACGAACCATTTTTTTCTTTTTAATATTATGCTTTTGTTCTAAAGTTTCTTTCGCCAAAGAAATTAATATCATATTGTTTTCTCCCAACAATAATGATCAAGATTATTGGGGAATAGTTCATCAGTTTGCACGCGCCAGTGCTAAAGATTTAGGAATTAATTTAATTATTAAATATAACGATACTATCCATCGTAAAAGTTATATCGAGAACATGGATAAAGTGCTAGGGGCAGAAAATGTAAGTGCCTTTCTGGCTGTTTCTTTTATGGGGGAAGCGCAATCTGTTTTGAGCTTATCATCTAAATATAATATTCCAGTCATCATGTTTGATAATACATTCTCTTTACTGGAAAAATCGAAAATTGGTCAGCCCAGAGTTAAATATAAAAACTATATTGGTCATATTAGCCCAAACGATTATCAGCTAGGCTATTTATTAGCTGATTATTTAATTAAACAAGCTAAAGAAAATAAGACTAATAAAACAATTGAATTAATTGGTATTTCAGGTTCGAGAATAAGCCCAGAATCCTATGAAAGAAATAAAAGTTTAGAGATGGCCGCTAATAATCAACAAGCTAAATTATTACAGACGGTATTTGCTTCTTGGAATGGCGCTAGTGCCTATAAAAAATCGTTGACCTTAATTAAACGTCACCCTAATGTTGATGTTATTTGGGCCGCCAGCGACTTAATGGCCTTGGCGGCTAAAAAAGCGATTAACGAATCAGGAAAAAATATTATTACCGGTGGTATCGACTGGACACCTCAAGCAATAACAGCGATTAAAAATGGTCAGTTAACGGCTTCAGTAGGTGGTAATTTTACCAGTGCAGGCTATGCTTTAGTACTGTTATTCGATTATTTAAATGGTCATGATTTTTTGGAAAAAATAGCGTTAGTTTATCAGGTTGAAGGCGGTGTTATTCATCAAGGAAACGTTGACAAATATTATAAATTAATCACCGAACAAGATTGGCACTCGATTGATTTTAAGAAATATTCACGGGTGTTTAACCCTAATAATGAACACTATGATTTCTCATTTAACCGGCTCGTCGAATAAAGACTCTGTAATGAAACTATTAACTCAGATTCACCACCGCCTGATCCCACAAACGCTAAATTTAGGCTATGTCCCTTACTTATCGTTAATTTATCTTTGGATATTTTTTACGGGTCTCTATTTTTATCCACCTCAAGGACTGCAAATTGCAGCCGTGTTAGTGGGTGTTGTTACTTTTCTTGTTTGCTATTTTAGAGTTTATTGGTCTAGTCATTCACAATTATCTTTTTATATTATGGCCATCGTCTTGATTGGTGTTGCTATGGCCGAAATAAATTGGGGGGCTAGTGTTTTTTTTGTTTATGCGGCGGTTTTTTGTGGGGTTTATGACACCAAAAAATCAGCCTATCGTGCGTTATCATTGGTGGTACTGTTTATTATTGCTTATTCATGGTTAACGGCTAAGCCACCAAATTTTTATCTGCCATCGGTATTATTTTCCTGTGTGATTGGGTTAATGATGAGTCATCAAAAAGAGGCTGAGCGAAAAAACCAAGCGTTAAAAATATCACAACAACAAATCCAAACGCTGGCCGCCAGTGCTGAACGGGAAAGGATCAGTCGAGATTTACATGATTTACTCGGTCATAGCCTGTCGGTTATTACGCTAAAGTCAGCACTGGCCAGTAAAATGATTGATAAAAACAAACCGCTTGAACAAATTAATCAAGAAATTAAAGCGGTGGAGCAATTGTCTCGCGAAACATTGGCTTTAGTACGGGGTGCGGTCAATGGCTATAATCATGCGACCATTGCAACCGAATTATTGCAGGCCAAAGTAGCCACCGATGCCGCCGATATTGAACTCGTTACTGCAATAGAATCGTTAAGTTTAGCGCAAGAGACTGAGTCGCAACTAGCGTTAATTATTCGTGAGGCGGTGACTAATGTCGTGCGCCATGCAGAAACTGCTAAAGTGTGGGTTGAACTGAAACAACACAATCAGTTGATTACGTTATCAATTAGCGATCAAGGGACCACTGCTCAGTTTAATACCAATGCCGGGGTTGAAAATATGCGCGCTAGAATAGCAAAACTACAGGGGCATTTAGTGATTCAAACACAACCGCACACGCAGTTATTATTCACAATGCCAAACAACGAGCAATCAGGAGCAATGGTTTGATAAAAATATTAATCGCTGAAGACCAATCAATGGTGTTGGGCGCTTTGTCAGCATTACTTAATTTAGAAGATGATTTAGAGGTTATCGCTAGTGCGACCAATGGCCAGCAAGCATTAATATTAGCCCAGCAACAATCATTTGATATTGTGTTAACCGATATTGAAATGCCACTGATGACCGGCATTGAGTTAGCGCAAGAGCTACAGCGAATTCAACATAGCGCTAAGGTGATTATCTTAACCACTTTTTCCCGTAGCGGTTATTTACGACGGGCGATGGATGCTGGCGTAAAGGGCTATTTATTAAAAGATGCGCCGGCAGATTCATTAGCGCAGGCGGTGCGAAATATTCATCAAGGAAAAATAATCGTAGCGCCGGAACTAGTGAGCCAAGCGTGGCAAGTGAATGACCCGTTAACTGATAAGGAACGCAAGGTTTTACGCTTTGCTCTCGAAGGGAAAACCACCGAACAGATCAGCGGATTGGTACATTTATCCAGTGGAACCGTACGAAATTACCTGTCGGAAGCGGCTGCTAAATTGGGCGCTAACAACCGTATTGAAGCCGCTAGGATTGCTAAACAGCAGGGTTGGTTATAAGCGGTTAAATATTGACAATATCAATATTTATCATCAGACTATAATTTTTTTCTAAGCTTAATTTAACACGGAGGTTAAAATGACATTAAAACGAAGGCTGCTATTGAGTTATCTAAGCATAGGTCTTATTCCAGCTTTACTTATTGGGTTACTATCGCTTTATAACTCGAGCCAAGCACTCGAACAACAAGCCTATAATCAACTAAACTCTATTCGTGCGATTAAACAAACTCAAATTGAAAGTTACTTTAAAGAACTCAAAGCTGACTTGCACATTTTATCTCAGACGTTATCAAACATAGCCGATGGCAATGTAACAGAAAACATCGTGAATAAACTTGATTATCATCACCACTTATTTGAAGGGTATATTAAGAATAAAGGTTTTTATGATTTATTTTTGATCGATCTTCAAGGCGATGTTTTTTATTCGGTTACTAAAGAAGCCGATTACCAAACAAACCTTATTAATGGTCAATTTAAAAACTCAGGGTTAGGTAAGTTGTATCAACGAGTGTTGCAAGATCAGTCTTATCACCTCGAAGATTTTAGCCCTTACGCCCCGAGTAATGGTGATGCCGCCGGCTTTGTCGCTGTACCACTGATGCAAGATGGTCAGTTGGCTATGGTTATTGTATTACAGCTATCCATTGAAAAAATTGGCGCGATTATGCAACAGCGAGAAGGTATGGGTAAAACCGGTGAAAGCTATTTAGTGGGTAGCGACTTAATAATGCGCTCAGACTCATTTCTTGATCCAACTAATCATTCTGTCAAAGCGAGTTTTGCAGGGACGGTTGAAAAGAATGGCGTAAATACTGAAGGTGTTGTAGCAGCGTTCAAAGGGGTGACTGACACGCGTATTATTATTGATTATAACAATAACCCGGTGTTGTCATCGTTTGCTCCCTTAGCAATTGAGGGATTAAATTGGGCTATTTTAACTGAAATTGATGAGTCCGAAGCAATGGCGTCAATCAATAGTTTACAGTGGTTAATCATGGTGCTGTTAATATTAACCGCTGTTGTCACCGGATTTGTTACGGTGTTTATCACCCGCTTAATTATTATTCCTCTTGGCGGTGAGCCTGACAAAATGCGAGAGATATCAAATAAAATCTCTGCCGGAGATTTAACCGTCACTTTTGATAATTCTAGTGTTACCGGGGTTTACGGCGCAATGCGAGATATGTCGATGACGTTAAATGATATCATTGGTCGAATATCTGAACATGCGCTCGAGTTGTCAAATGTTTCAGGTCGCACTAGCTCAACCAGTGAACAGACGAAAAATAGTTTACAGAAACAGCAAGTTAATATTGAACAGGTATCCGGAGCGATGAATGAGATGTCGAGCATTATTAATGAAGTTGCTGATAATGCACGTAACGTCGCCGACTCAACGGCCAATGTATCTAAAGTTTCAAAAGTGGCTAGTCAACAGGTGAGTCATACAATTTCAGTGATTAATACTTTATCAAACGAAATATCAATTTCAACGGAAGTGATTAGAGATGTTGAAGAGCATTCACAAAATATCAGTAAGGTATTAGAAGTCATTCGAGGCATTGCTGATCAAACTAATCTACTGGCCTTAAACGCAGCTATTGAAGCTGCTCGTGCTGGTGAGCAAGGGCGTGGATTTGCTGTCGTGGCTGATGAGGTAAGACAGCTTGCTCAAAAAACTCAGCAATCGACTCAAGACATTGAAACCATGATTGATAAATTGCAATCGGGTACTAAACAAGCAGTTACAACGATGTTAGCAAGTTCTGAATATGCGATCGAAACAGTTGATTCAGGGCAAAAAACTGCTGATGCTATTACAAAAACTGAGTTTGATCTAAATTCTATTATTGGCAATGTCCAACAAATTGCCACCGCATCGACAGAATTAAGTCGTACTGCCGAGCATATTAATAAGTCTCTCCATGAGGTGAATAATGCAGCGGTTGTTAATACGAGTGGGGCGATGGAAATATCATTAACCAGCGGACATCTAAAGGATGTCTCACAACACTTAAGTGAAATTACGAGTCGATTTAAACTAGCTCCTAAATATTGATTTCAGATTGAAATAAAGTGAGAAAAAAGCACAGCTGTTTTGGCTGTGCTTTTTTTTTCCTTCAAACTTGACTAATATCGACTTAGCAACTTTACTTTGACCTTATAGCTGGGACCTTGAACATAGCCTGCGAGGCACGTGGTAACAATGACCCCAGTCAAGGGGCTCATGATGACGATAAGTACCATCCCAAATGAAGTTACATTCTCTAAATCAGAACAATTAATCTCAATCACTGATTTACAAGGTGTCATTACTTATGTCAATGATGATTTTTGTCGGATTGCTGGTTTTTCTCGCGAAGAATTGATCGGTCAGCATCACAATATTATACGCCATCCCGATATGCCAGCGGCGGCCTTTGCTGATTTATGGCAAAAGCTAAAGGCGGGCAAGGCTTGGCGAGGAATGGTTAAAAACCGCTGTAAGAAAGGTGATTTCTACTGGGTTGATGCTTACGTAACTCCCTTGTTTGAAAATGATAAATTAATTGGTTATCAATCTGTTAGAGTTTCTCCTTTAGCTCAGGATATTAAGCAGGCTCAAGCTATTTATCAACAACTCAATAGTGGCAAATCAATAACACCTTTGCGTTATAATGCGTTTTTTAAAAAATCACTAGCGACAATGTCGATCATTATTGCTCTATTCGCTCTTTACTCTTTGACCGCATCAATTGTTGCTATCTTGATTATATTGACTCTATTAGTTGCCTTAATTGTTATTTTTAATGAAGAGCTACTGGTCATGCCCCGTTTTATTAAAAAAATAGCGCAAGACTGTGATAGTCCTTCTCGACTTGTTTTTAGCGGTTATGGTTTATCAGCGATGTCTGCATATCCAGCGCAGCTAGCGGATGCAAAAAATCGAACCGTGCTCGGGCGTAGTCGTGATTTAAGTGATAATTTAGTCAAACTTGCCCAAGATTTAGAATTTTCCGCACAACAAGCCTTAAATGGTTTGACCGAAGAAAGCTCGCAATTAAGTGAAGTAGCCGTCGCAATATCAGAAATGAGCACCACTATCGCTGATATTAGTTATCATGCGGTCGAATCCCATCAGGAGGTTGGCCAGGTACATCACAAATGCTTGTCTGGAATTGAGGTTCTAGAAAAATCACAAACTAAAATTTTAAATTTAGCAACCGAGGTCGAAAATGCTGCTAATAATTCATCAACATTGATTCATGAAACTGATCAAATAACCACGTTAATGCAAGAAATTCAAGGGATTGCTGATCAAACTAATTTGTTAGCACTTAATGCGGCGATTGAAGCGGCTCGTGCGGGGGAACAGGGGCGAGGGTTTGCGGTAGTCGCCGATGAAGTGAGAACCTTAGCGGTACGGACGCAAAAGGCGACGCAGCAAATACAACACTCGGTGAATAATTTGCAAATCACTTTATCTAATTGGAGCGCGATGATGCTGGGTTGTCGTGACAATGCAGAGTCTTGCGCTCAAGATACCATCAATGTCAAAACCATCATGGATCAAATTGCCGAATTAATGACGCATTTAACGAGCTTAACCACTCAAATTGCCAGTAGTACGGAAGAGCAAAGCGCAGTGGCAAACAAAATCAGCACCAGTATTGAACGGGTACGAGACATTTCACATAACAATGAACAAATCAGTCAACAAGTCGACCGCTACGCCCATGAGGTACATGACAGTTGCGATAAAATTTTCGGATTAAGTGAAACGTTTAAATAAAGAATTAAACAATTTTTTATTTAGGATCATATCCACTAGTCAATAAAATAGACTCAGGATCATCTAGATACAACAATGTTTGGAGTGCCTGATTTTTGTTGTCTGACTTTTCATAATATGCTTTTGCTATTCTTTTACCTAGCCAGTAACCTAAGTCGTTTGGTCTATCGTCTTTACCAGAGCCATACATCCAAGGTTTAAATTCGTGTCCAAGCATAACGGCTTTAAATTCAGCCCAAATAAGCGTTTCATTTTTTAACCCATAATAGTGACGATCATTTTCTGAGTTAGTTATTTTTCCCAATATAAGGTTAGCAATAAAATCAGCAACACCTTCAATTAATGCTTGGTGTAATAAAGTGATTTCCCCGACCTGTTCATTAAAAGCTCTAAATTGATAAACATGGACAATTTCATGGGCAATCATTCCAAGGATAACTTCCTTTGCTTGAGTTTGCGTATTTGCAAAACGGCACATAACCTCTAAGCTAATGGCTAAGCCTTCAGTGCTGGCTGTACCGCCACTGTTATTCGCTCCAAATAAAATATATGTTGGTGCCGATTTTGTTTGTTTTAGTAATACTTGAGTTTTCTTGAGCAGTTGTTGTGTTTCATTAGCGATATTTTGAGCGGCGGGAAAACATATATCTATCCCTTTTTGATATGCTTTAGGGTTTTTTGATATCGCTAAGGCAAGATTCTTGGCATTTTTAATGCGATAGGGAGTGAATATATCAATCCCTTTGGTACCCAATGCTAAATATTTTTGTTCAATCTGTTTTTCATTAGGCTTCGATGTTATCGAAAGCAGGCTGACGAAATGTTCTGCGTCCTCTAAATATATGTCATTAGCGGCCGCATGGTTAAACAGGTCTATTGAACAAAGTACTGTTATTACAAATAAAAGATTTAATTTCATGGTCAAATCCCCAATATTATTGTCGTTTATTTCTCTATTGTTTCTAAAAATAATAGACTACAACTCTCAATTATTCACTGTCTTGTACTGTTGATTTTAAAAGACAAGCATCAAGCGATTACAGAATTAAAAATTTACTCTGCTTTAAATCGACCATCTCTAAGAAAATTTAACAGATGTTTAATCACATTGGAGCTCATTAACATGGTGGGGTGAGTGGTGGGTAAAATAATGAAATCACTCATGCCAGCGACTTTTGCTGATTCAATCGTCACTTTGCCATCGTCTGGTCCAGGCAATATTAATGATAAGAACGGATTGATGCTTTTTGAGCCGGCAATAATACCGAGTTCAAAATTAACCGCGCCGAGTTGATGGGGTACGTCATTGTTGCCGTTGGTGCCAAGGGTTAGTCCAGCTGGACCGGTGAGTTGTTGGAATATTTTTAAATGGCGATATTTGTCAATCACTTCACTGCCGTTGTTCGGTGGCCCTAACATCACCACGCGACCTAATAATGGTTCGTGATGGTGTTTGAAATATTGACGGACTAAGATCCCGCCTAACGAATGGGTGACAAAATGGATAATGGTTGCGCCACGGGCATGACACTGTGCTAATCCATCGCCGACTGCAATTTCTGCAAGTTCACTAATAGAATGATCCATTGATGGGTAATTTATATTGATGACTTCATAATTGGCCTTTTTAAGCTGATGGCTAATCAATAACATCGACTTTTCACTGCGGCCTAAACCATGGAGTAAAACAACAAACTCTTTAATCATTTATATATCCTAGTAGGGGTAATAATTTCAGCCAATGGCACATCCCAAGCAGCAATGGGTAATTGGGTCACTAATTGACAATCGTGAGCGAGCCCCATGGCATAAGGTTTGTGATCAATGGTATTAGCTAGTGTCCGATCATAATAACCACCGCCCATGCCCATGCGATTACCTGCGACATCAAACGCGACTAATGGGGTAAAAATGATATCGAGCTTAGCCACCGGACATACTTTGGTGACATCAAGTTTCGGTTCACTAATACCATATTTATTATTCACCATGATTGATTGCGAATGATAGTGTAAAAATAATAAATGACCGGGATTAAAAGGGTGCAGCACGGGTAAATAAACGGATTTTCCCTGTTGCCATAGTTCTTTGATTAAGGGGAGTGGATTTAGTTCGCCATCGTGAGCAAGATAAAATGCAATATGTTGTGCCGATTGTAATTTAGCATGACTTAAACATTGCTCAATGAGCTGCAAAGAAGCTTGTTGCTGTTGAACTGTGCTTAGCTGATTTCGAAGTTCGCGGGTGTGTTGTCTGAGCTGCTGTCGTGTTAGTTGCTTCATCGCTGACTTAGGTTAAAAAGTTTGTTTAACCGTATACTAGAATGAAGAAGTTGAAAAGTAATAAATTCCCAAGGTGCCGCTGTGAACATTTGGTCCTCGAACCATACGGTTCAAGGCGGGAGACAATTATTACCGCAGGCTTCCCGGTACATGCCGGGCTTGCACAATAGCAAAGGAATTGACTCCCTGGGTGTGTATATTGGCTCGGGAACTCAGAACACTGACGCACACCACAGGAATTAGATTTCAGTATATTCCACTTGTTGGCACTTGTTAATGGTTAAATGATTATTAATTACTCGAACGCGCTATTTTAGCTGTTAACTGCTGGTTTTGTAGGCGAATAAATTAACTTCTTTGCAGCCTATACAGCTGCTAGAATAGCTAAAAATAGTTTTAGGATTTAAGCAATGACACAAGTAACTTGGCAGCAGTTAACCAACAGTTTAAAAATGGCCGAATTGGGCGCAACCGCGAGCGAAACCCACGGTATTATCTGTGGTTTAATTTGTGGTGGTATCAATTTGACCGATGGTAGTTGGTACGGTGCTTTTAATGATTTAATGAACGATGGCATCGCATTGCCCATCGATTTGAAAAAAGACTTACAGCAATTATTTAAAACCACTCGCAATCAATTTTTAGCCCAAGATTATCAAGTGCAACTATTGCTAGCAGACGATGATCAATATCTTAATGAGCGAGCTCAGTCGTTGACTCAGTGGAGCGAAAGTTTTCTTGCTGGTTTTGCCATTGGTAATGAATCGGGTAAGACCTTATCAAAAGATGTTAAAGAAGCACTGACTGATTTAAGCCAAATAGCTAAGCTAGACACCGAGATTGAAGACAATGATGAGTCTGAAACATCGCTAGAAGAAATTCTTGAGTATGTGCGTATTAGCGCGATGTTCTGTTTTGGCGAGCTTGGTCATAAAGTTGAAGCCACCGAAAATTCGGAGAAATTACACTAATGATAACTGAACAATTTTTTAACGGCCGCCGCATGAGTTTGTTTGAAAAAATGAGCGACAACAGTGCAGCCGTTATTTTCGCCGCCAGTGAAAAAACCCGCAGCTTAGACACCGAATATCACTTTCGTCAAAACAGCTATTTTTATTATTTAACCGGTTTTAATGAACCAGAATCAGCGCTGTTACTGCTTAAATCAGGCCAAGATACTCAAACTATTTTATTCACCCGTGACAAAGATAAGTTACAAGAAATTTGGCATGGTCGCCGTTTAGGTCAAGCGCAAGCCTTGAAAAATTTCGACATTGATCAAGCGTTATCGATCAATGAACTCACACAGCAATTACCTGAACTCGTTAATGGTAGTGACAGTCTGTATTTTTGCCAGGGTGAAACACCCGAAGGTGATCAGGCTGTGACACAATTAATGGCGTCATTGCGGGCTGGAGTTAAAAAAAATTGGCGCACGCCTACGGTACAAATTGAGTTACGGTCGATCCTCGACGAAATGCGTTTGTTTAAGAAGAGTGAAGAAGTCGCCGTGATGCGCCGTGCTAGTGTAATTTCAGCCAATGCCCACACTCGAGCGATGCAGTTTATTGCCCCGGATCAGTTTGAATATCAGCTTGAAGCCGAAATAATGCATGAATTCGCCAGCAATGGTGCGCGCTTTGCTGCTTATAACACGATTGTCGGTGGCGGTCATAATGCCTGTATTTTACATTACACTGAAAATGAATCGGTACTCAATGACGGTGATTTAGTGTTAATTGATGCTGGTTGTGAATTTAATGGTTATGCCGCTGACATTACCCGAACTTTCCCGGTTAATGGCAAATTTAGTGTCGAACAAAAGGCAATTTATAATTTAGTATTAAAAGCACAGTTAGCGGCAATTAATATGATTAAACCCAGTGCTCAGATCAAAGAAGCAAACGACGAAGTGCTTAAAATATTCACCCAAGGTTTGTTAGATCTTGGCATTATTAGCGGTGACTTTGATGAGGCATTAGAGCAACAAGCGGTTAAAGAGTTTTATATGCACGGTTTAGGCCATTGGATTGGGATTGATGTTCATGATGTTGGCGATTACCGCAGCGCCGATCGCAGTCGTATTCTTGCGCCGGGCATGACATTAACCATAGAACCTGGGTTGTATATTAGCGAAGACGCCGATGTTGATCCTAAGTGGCGTGGCATTGGTGTGCGTATTGAAGACGATTTGTTAGTGACTGTTGACGGTAACGAAGTGCTGACTAAAGATGTTGTCAAAACCGTGGCAGAGATCGAAGCGTTAATGGCACAAGCACAAGCA
>SPKZ01001141.1_pt1 | contig 18005 bp, 15 predicted proteins | sample 2456571 | NCBI WGS metagenome assembly SPKZ01 (sample SAMN11192286, study PRJNA482655) | marine metagenome | biome: ENVO:00000447; feature: ENVO:00000244|ENVO:00000211|ENVO:00000569|ENVO:00002023; material: ENVO:00002151; isolation source: ocean water from marine abyssalpelagic zone ...
AGTGCGATGCCGCCCAGGGCAAGCGTCGAAAGCAACGCGGAACTCGCCGCAGCCTGAGGGCCCGCTCGCGTCGTCGCGTAGACGATCCAGACCACGAAGACGAAGCTAAAGGGAGAGCGGGCGCCCCCCGTGCAGCATACGAGCGACAGTGCCAGTCCGAAGTCGGTGGCAAGTTCGATCGGGAGCGGAAACCGGAAGCGATCCCGGACAGACGCGATCGCGGCCACCAGGGCCGCGGCAAAGCCGGCCGCCGCGATGCCGTAGAGCGCCGTCAACTGCGCGCCCGACAGCGGGTACGAGCCGGAGAGGTCCATGGCCACGGCCGCGCCGAGAAGACCCGCGATCGCGGCCAGTCTGGCGGCGAGTGCCCCAACCGGAGCGGATACTGCCGGGCCCACTAGTTGATGTTGTCGGCGATCTTGAAAATCGGCAGGTACATGGCGATCAGGATCAGACCGATCGTGCCTCCCAGCACCACCATCATCGCCGGCTCGAGCATGGCCGTCATTGCATCGACCGCGGCGTCGACCTCGTCTTCGTAGAAATCCGCGATCTTCTGCAGCATCGTGTCCATGTTCCCGGTCTGCTCCCCGACCGAGATCATCTGCACCACCATGCCCGGGAACACCTTCGTTTCCGCGAGCGGCTCGGCGATCGTCTTTCCCTCCGCGATCGAAGCCTTGGTCTTCAGGATCGCTCGCTCGAGCACGAGGTTTCCGGCGGTGCGGGCCACGATCTCGAGCGCATCCAGGATCGCCACCCCGGAACTCAGCATAGTTCCGAGCGTCCGGCTGAAACGGGCCACGGCCACCTTGCGGAGCACCCCGCCGATCACGGGAATCTTCAACGCCAACCCATCGGTCCAGAGGCGGCCTTGGTCAGTCTTGCGCAGCTGTCTGAAGCCGAAGAACGCAGCAACGGCGCCGAGCGCCAGCCAGTGAATTGAGGCCTGCAGGAAGTGCGAGATGTCGATCACCAGTTGGGTCGGCCCGGGCAGCACGCCGCCGAAGTCGGCGAACATCTGCTCGAACACCGGGATCACCTTGATCAGCATCAACACGACGACCAGGATCGCCACGACCAGTACCGAGACGGGATACACCATGGCGCCCTTGACCTTGCGACGTAGGGCCTCGGCCTTTTCGAGGTAGTTTGCGAGTCTGGTGAGAATCGTATCGAGGATGCCCCCGGTCTCGCCCGACTCTACGAGGCTCGTGTACAGGCGGTCGAAGGCCTTTGGGTGCTTGGCCAGCGCTTCGGAGAAGGTTGAACCCGATTCCACGTCTGCCTTCACTTCTGTGAGCGTGCGCTTGAAGATCCCCTTCTCCTGCTGACTCGCGAGAATGGTCAGGCACTGAACCAGCGGCAGGCCGGCATCGATCATGGTCGCGAACTGGCGCGTAAAAACGACGACCTGCTTGATCTTGATCCTACTCTCCAGAAAGGGCAGGTATTCGCGCAGCTCCTTGAGCTTGGGCCGAATGCTCATCGGCATGATCATCTGCTGGCGAAGCTGCGCGGTAGCGGCGGCCTGGCTATCAGCCACCAGAATGCCCGTTCGGGTCTCGCCGGAGCGTGTCCTGCCTTGCCACTGGTACGTTGCCATGGGGGTCCTCCGGCCTGCTTATCGCTTCATCACGGCTGCGGGCCGCTTCGGGGCCCCCGCAGTCGGGTCCGAGATGAGATTGTGGAGTTCATCGGGATCGCTGGTTCTCGCGTTCGCCTGTTCCAGGCTAATCAGCTTGCGCACGTAGAGATCGGCCAGACACTGATTCATGGTCTGCATTCCGAACTTTCTCTGCCCGACCTGCATCTGCGAGTAGAGTTGGTGCACCTTGTCTTCTCGGATCAAATTCCTAATCGCCGCGTTCGGAATCATCACCTCGAGCGCCAGGACCCGTCCCTCGCCATTGGCTCGCGGGATCAGTGTCTGACACAGAACGCCCTCAAGGCTGAAGGAGAGTTGTGCCCGAATCTGGGACTGCGCGTGTGCAGGGAAGACGTCGACGATCCGGTTGATCGTCTGAACCGCCGAATTCGTGTGCAGAGTCGCGAAGCAGAGATGGCCGGTCTCGGAGATGGTCAGCGCAGCTTCGATCGTCTCCAGGTCTCGCATCTCCCCGATCAACACGACGTCCGGATCCTGCCGCAGGATGTAGCGCAGAGCCGCGCTGAAGCTTTGCGTATCCGCGCCGACCTCGCGCTGATTGATGAGCGAACTCTTGTGCGGGTGGAGGTACTCGATCGGATCCTCCACCGTGACGATGTGGAGGTTCTCGCGAGTGTTGATCTGGTCGATCATCGAAGCCAGCGTGGTCGACTTTCCGCTCCCGGTCGGGCCGGTTACGAGGATCAGGCCGCGCGGCCGCTTCGTGAGCTCGATCACGGCTTTCGGCAGTCCAAGCTCTTCGCAGGATCGGATCTCGTAGGGGATCATCCTGAAGGCCCCGGCCACCGCTCCGCGCTGCATGAAGATATTTCCGCGAAACCGAGAGAGGCCCTTGACGCCGAACGAGAGGTCGAGCTCGTTGGACTCTTCGTACTTCTGCTTCTGCGCGTCCGTGAGGATCGAGTAGCAGAGTTGTTTGGTATCCTGAGGCCTCAGCGCCGGTACCTTGAGGGGCACCAGCCGACCGTCGATGCGCAGTTGAGGCGCGGAGGCAGCGGTGATGTGGAGGTCTGACGCCCCCTGGTCGATCATGGCCTTGAGCAACTGGTGAAGGTTGGGCATCGCGGCTCCTAATTGTCCGACACGGAAACTCGGTAGACCTCGTCGACGGTGGTCGTCCCGTTCAGCAGATGGTTCAGTGCACTTCTCCGCAGAGTGCTCATCCCCTCTCGAATCGCCTGCTGCTTGACCTCGACCGCGGTCGCACCATTCAGCACGTATTCGCGGATTGCATCACTCACCGGGAGCACTTCGTAAACGGCGATGCGTCCTTTGAAGCCAGTATTGGCGCACGCACTACAACCGACGCCACGCATCGGTGTGCAGCGCTTGACTTCGTCTGGGCTGAGCCCCGCTTCCAGCAGTTGCTTGGCGGAAACGTCAGGATTCCGCTCCCTGCACGCCGTACAGATCGTGCGTGCAAGTCTCTGTGCGACTACGCAGATCACGGCACTCGAGACCAGAAACGGCTCGATCCCCATGTTCAGGAGCCTGGTGATGGTGCTCGGAGCGTCATTGGTATGAAGCGTCGAGAGCACCATGTGGCCCGTGAGCGCGGCCTTGATTGCAATTTCGGCCGTCTCGAAGTCGCGGATCTCTCCGAGCATGATGATGTCTGGGTCCTGGCGCAAAAATGAGCGGAGCGAGGCGGCGAAGGTGAGGCCGATCCCCTCCTTCATGTTCACCTGGTTGATTCCTTCGAGGTTGAACTCGACGGGGTCTTCGGCGGTCGAGATGTTCGCGCTGATCTGGTTCAACTCCGAGAGCGCGGAGTAGAGGGTGGTGGTCTTTCCCGAACCCGTGGGACCGGTCACCAGAACCATCCCGAAGGGCTTGTGGATCGCCTGCTGGAATAGGTCGAGCTCCGGACGGGTGAAGCCGAGCCTGGTCATGTCGAGTTGCAGATTCGATTTGTCCAGGAGACGGAGCACGATCTTCTCCCCGAACAGGGTCGGCAGGACCGAGATTCGATAGTCCATGACGCGGTTCTGGCCGATCTTCATCTTGATGCGGCCGTCCTGCGGGAGCCGCCTCTCGGCGATGTCGAGCTTGGCCATGATCTTGATTCGCGAGGTGAGCGCGTTTCGCATCCTTCTCGGTGGCCGCATCACTTCGTAGAGCAAGCCATCGATTCGATAGCGGACGCGGAAGTCGCGCTCGTACGTCTCTATGTGAATGTCGGAGGCATTCTTCTTGATTGCGTCGGTCAGGATCAGGTTGGCAAGCTTGACGACCGGCGCCTCCTCCGTGGACTTCGCCAGTTCCTCGACATCGATGCCCTGCTCCTCGGAAACGACCTCGTAGTCTTCTTCTTCGAAGCTCGACATGACGGAGTCGAGCGTTTGGGCCGAGTCGTAGTAGCGGTCGATGGCCTCGTGGATCGCCTGCTCCGTCGCGACCACCACCTCGGTGTTGTAGCCGGTCAAGAACTTGATGTCGTCGAGGGCGAAGATGTTCGAGGGATCGCCGGTCGCGATGATCAAGGTCGAGCCCGCGCGGTTGACGGGAATCACCTGGTGCTTGAGCGCGACCTCCTGGGGGATGAGCTCGATCACCTCCGGATCGATCTCGAAGTCAGCGAGGTCGATGGAGGGAAGGCCGTACTGCTTCGACATGAAGTCGGCGAGCGCGGCGCCGTCGATCAGGCCGAGCTTGGTGAGCTGGACGCCCGCTCGGGTCCCGGTGGCTCTGGCCTCGTTCTGTGCCCGCTTGAGATCGTCCGAAGACAGCAGATTCTGCTGGACGAGCAGCTCTCCGATGCGATCTTTCATGGATCCCTCCGCTGTCACCGCGTGAGCCGCAGAATCGCCGGAGGGCGACAGGGCTAACACCGGGTTCCGCGGGGATTTATCGGTGCGGCCCGGAGGGAGCTTTACCGAGATCAGCGTCGGCGAGTTCGAGGATGCGGGTGCCGGAGCGAAAGGCGCACACGAGTCCCACCAAGGTCACGGGAATCCAGTAGCCAAGATGCAGAGCCGTGCCGTAAGCAACCGCGATTGCGGGCGGAATTCCGAAGAGCGCGAGGGACTCCCGGCATGCGAAGTGAAAGACGCCGAAGAAGCCCGGCGCAGAGGGGGCCGCGACCGCGAGCGCGGCCAGCACGTGCGTGGTAAAAGTCGCCAGGAACAGATCAGGAAGCGGCAACTCGATCCCGAAAGCCAGCAGCCCGAGCGCATACGGGATCGGAAAGAGAACGCCCCAGATCAGGAAGGTGTAGAAGAGTACCCGGAGCCCATCGCGGCCGGACTTGAGCGAGTTGAGTCCGAGCGACAGCTGCGCCGCGAAGTCCCGGCCCGGTGCAGCGATCGCTTCGGGTCCGAGGCGCAGGATTACGTCCGTCAGACGCAATAGCGCTCCCTCGTCGCGCCGCAGCAGTACGGCCAGTCCGAGCGGGATGCAGGACAGGAGAGCAAAGATCAGAGCCCCGGTTCGAACCCATCCGGGCAGCGAGTCCTGGTGGGAGAAGATGACAAAGCTTCCGATCACGGCCAGGGCGGTGAAGTCGATGGCCCGTTCCAGCACGACCGTTCCGAGCGCCGCGGTTCCGCGGATCTCGGTTTCGCGCGAGAGCAGCCAGGGGCGCGCGAGTTCGCCGATCCGGAAGGGCAACAGGTTCATGACCATGAACCCCACCGAGGTCGCCCGAAACAGAAGCCCCAGCTGGATCGGCGTGTCGGAAAGGGAGCGCAAGAGCACACCCCAGCGCAGAGATCGCAACCACAGGCCCAGGATCTGGATCACGGGAACCAGCATGAGCGGCCAGAGCGTGGCACTCGCTAGGGTCCGGATCACCTCCGAGAGCGTGATGCCGCGAACGGTCCAGGCAATCGCAGCGACCGTGATGCCGAAACCTACCCAGATTCGCCAATCGTAGACACGCAGCCGGGCCATGCCCTATGGCTCGCGCGCTTCGAGCAGTTGCAGCGCGCGGTCGGAATCGGCCGCGATCTGCTCGCGAAGAGCCTCGGGTCCGGAAAACTTCCGCTCCTCGCGAATTCGTTCGTGGAAATCGACGGCGAGTTCGCGGCCGTAGAGGTCGCCCTCGAATCCGAGCAGGTGTACCTCGGTCAGCACCTGGCCGGCCTCGAAGGTCGGCCGGGTGCCCACGTTGGTGACCGCGCGGAGCGGCTCCCCCGCCGGCCGGCCCCCCTCGAGCAGGCGCACAGTCGAAGCGTAAACTCCGAGGGCCGGAAGCAATTCGTTTTCGGTCTCGAGGTTCGCGGTCGGAAAGCCCAGGGCGCGTCCCCGGTGATCTCCGTGAACGACCCGGCCCCAGATCGAGTACGGGCGACCGAGGCAGCGGGTCGCCTCGGCGACCTCCCCTTCCGAAACCGCCCGGCGGATGCGGGTGCTCGAAGCATCCACCTCCCCGACCTGGACCTGCGGGATCACGTCGACCCGCATGCCCAGGCGAGGTGCCAGGCCCCGCAGGGTCTCGGCCGATCCCGCCCGGCCCTTCCCGAAGTGGAACCCGCCGCCGACGAAGATCCGGTGGGGCCGCAGCCGCTGCTGGATCACCTGCGTCAGGAATTCTTCCGCACTCTGCTTCGCGAAGCTCTGCGTGAACGGCTCCCGAACCAGGAGATCGACCCCCAAGGACTCGAGCGCCTGCTCGAGTTGAGCCGGAGTCATCAGCAGCCGTTCACCTCGTTCCGGCGCCAGTACCCGGCGCGGATGCGGATCGAAGGTGTACAGGCATGCGCGACAGCCCACCTCACGCGCGGTCTGGGTCACGGACGCGATCAGGGCCTGATGACCGCGGTGTACACCATCGAAGTTCCCGATCGTCAGGACCGCGCCTTGGTCCGACTCCGAGACGGACTCGCTCCCGTGTAGAATCCGCATAGGGAACCTCTATTTACGGCGTCCTCGGGCTGCTTGCAACGTCGCCGCACCCGCGTACCCTCTGCCCCGAGGGAGGCGGTCCCGGGTGAGTCTGATCTCGCGCTACTTGCTCACGCAGTTTCTCCAGGCGTCAGCGCTCTTCTTCTTCGGCCTGGTCGTCACCTGGGTTGCGGCGGATTCGGTCCTGCACCTCGACGACTTCAGCAAGGACTCGACCGGGGGCCTCGAGGCCGTGCTGCGCGCCCTCGACGTCGTGCCCCTCGGGCTTCCCGTCTCGTGCCTGGTAGGCGCGGTCTGGAGCCTCAGCCGGGCAGTCCACTTCCGTGAGATCACGGCGATTCGCTGCGGCGGAGTTGCGTTGAGACGGGCCCTGCTCCCGGTGCTGGTCGCGAGCCTGGCGCTCGGAGGTCTGCTGCTCCTGTTCGAGGACCGGGTGATCGTGCCGATTCGGCGGGCCGCCCTCGAGCGCTCCGAAACGCAGATGGCCTCATCGATCGGAACGCTGGAGCGCTTCCAGGATCGTTTCTGGTACTCGGACGGTTCGAGCATCTTCATTGCCTCGGGCTACAGCGGCAAGCGGGGGAGCCTGGAGCAGGTGACCGTGTTCGAGTTCGACGACAAGCGGCGGATCCACCGGCGGATCGATGCGCGGGAGGCCAGACTGGTCGAGGATACGCGCTGGGCCTTCGACGATGCCGTGGTGCGCGAGTTCAAGCCCGGGGACCGACTCGAACGGGAGACCGCTCAGAGCCTGACGCTCGACCTCGGCGTCACGAGCGGGAGCCTCTGGCGCAATCTGCCGTCCGCGGAGACGACGACCCTCCACCGGTTGGTCCGGGAACTCCGGCAGCACCCGGGCGATCCCGCCTCGGTCGCGCCGGCCGAGGCGGCACTGCACGGTCGGATTGCGCAGCCCCTCTCGATCCTGATCCTGGTGCTCTTCGCGATTCCGTTCTCGATTCCGGACGCGGAGCGCGGGGACTCCCTCCCGCGTGCCCTGCTGGCCTCGTTGAGCCTGGGGGGACTGTTCCTTGCGTGCTTCACTGGAGCGCTTCTGATCGCGCGCACCGGTCTGCTCCCGCCTGCCTTTCCGATCTGGGGCACGGTACTGGCGGCGCTGGGCATTGGGGTCTGGCGCTTTCGCGCGCTCAGCGAGTAGGCGGGGTGACCCCGTCGAACAGATACCGGAGGAAGGGACTCTGCGGCGACAGGATCAGGGTCGTCTCGCTGTCGAGTGCCTTGCGGTAGGCCTCTAGGCTCCGAACGAAGGCGTAGAACTCCGGATCCTGCGCGTAGGCGTCGGCATAGATCCGGGCTGCGAGGGCGTCCCCCTCGCCGCGCGCCGCAAGCGCGGTTCGCGTCGCCTCCGCCAGCAGCACCTGGCTATCTCGGTCAGCCATGGACCGGATCCTGCGGGCTTCCTCCTCGCCTTCGGCACGCGCCTTCCGCGCAAAGCGGTTCCGCTCCGCGCGCATGCGCTCGAAGATCTGCGTGAGGTTGCTCTCGGGGTAGTCGACGCGCCGGATGCGCAGGTCCTCCACTCGGATTCCGAGCGGCTTCAACGCCTCGTCACAGGCGAGCGTAATCTCGCCCGCAAGCTCCGCGCGCCGGTTCGAGAGCAGGTCCGCGAGCGAGTTCTGGGCGATCCGCCGCCGCAATTCTCCGTAGCTGACGGCGTCGAGCCGCCTGGTCGCCTCTGGGATGCTGCGCACGCTCTCGAAGAACTTGCGCGGATCGTCGATCCGCCAGAGCACGTAGTAATCGACCTCGAGCAACAGCTTGTTGATGGTCTGGAGCTCGCGGGCTTCCGAATCGTAGTGAAGCCGGCGGCGCTCGAACCGGTAGATCCGGTGGATCCCGGGAATCCGCACATACCAACCCGGCTCGTCGAGCACCGCCTGGTTGAGCTGAAAGCCGAAAACCGAATACTCGGGCGAACTCAGAAGCGTTCGGAACCCCTGTTCGCGTTCATCGAGGATCACGATGCAGAAGGAGGCCCCGACTCCGAGGGCGGCCAGGAGCAGCAGCAATACCAGCCCGCGAGTCATGGTGCGTTGCTCCTGCTGGCCTTCCCGACCGGCAGGTAAGGGAGCACCTGTGCGGCGTGGCCTTTCTCGATCACGACCTTGTCGATGCCGGGTAGAACTTCCTCCAGGGTTTCGAGGTGTAGGCGCTGGCGCGTAACTTCGGGCTGTTTCAGGTATTCGAAGAGCAGTGCCGTGAAGCGGTCCGTCTTGCCCTCGGCAATCAGAATTCGCTCCGAACGGTAGGCCTTCGCCTGGTTGAGGGTTCGCTCGGCCTCTCCCCGAGCCTCGGGAATCACCTGCTCGGCGTATCCCCGGGCGTCGAGAATCACGCGTTCGCGATCCTGGACCGCACTCGCAACCGCGGCAAAAGCATCCTTGACCGGTTCCAGTGGTTCGACGTCCTGGAGCTGCACGGTCTGGACCAGGACGCCCGCACCGTAGGAATCCAGCAAGCGTTGGATTTCGAGTTGCGCGTCGGCTTGAATTGGCCCCCGCACGCTGGTCATGACCTCATCGACTTTGTGAAGGGCCACGAGTTCGCGCATCACGGTCTCGGAGACGTCCCGGATCACGCTCTTCGAGTCCTGAACCTTGAACAGGTACTGGTAGAGGTCGTTGATCCGGTATTGAACGACGAACTCGACCGCTAGTAGATTCTCGTCGTTCGTGATCATGCGTTTTTCGTTCGGCCGGTCCTCGTAGCTGGGCGGGGGTCCGGGATCGAGGGTCCGGAATCCGAACTCCATCTGTTCGGCCCGCGTGACGGGACGCGTCTCGACCTTCTCCAGTCCGAACGCGTACCAGTGGAGCCCGGGGCCCTCGGTGCGCAGGTAGCGCCCGAGACGCAGAATCACCGCCTGCTCGTCCGGCGCCACGGCGAAGACGCCGATCGCCGCGTACCCGCCGACGAGCGCCAGCATCACCAGCACGACCAGCGATCGGCCCAAGCGCCTCAGCATCGGCCCCCCACCTTCTCGTTCACGATCCCGTCCCCTTCCGGATCAGGGTTCGTCGGTCGGTAGCGGTTTCGCCGGACGGGGCGGCTCCGGGTCTCCGGGCGTCGGATCCACCAGGTGCTTCACCAGATCGATCGGGAGCGGGAAGATGATGGTCGAATTCTGCTCCGTCGCGATCTCGGCCAGGGTCTGCAGGTAGCGCAACTGGAGCGTATACGGCGACTGCCGCATGATCTCGGAGGCCGCCCGCAGCCGCTCCGAAGCCTGGAACTCCCCTTCGGAGTGGATGATCTTCGCGCGTCGCTCCCGCTCCGCCTCGGCCTGCTTGGCCATCGCCCGCTGCATGTCATGCGGGAGATCGATGTGCTTGATCTCGACGGCCCGGACCTTCACCCCCCAGGGGTCGGTGCCGCGGTCGAGCTCCTCCTGAAGTGAGCGATTCAGCACTTCCCGCTCGGCGAGCAGTTCATCGAGCTCGGCGGCCCCGCACACGCTCCGGAGCGTCGTCTGCGCGAGTTGCGAGGTGCCGTACATGAAGTTCTCGACCTTGATCACGGCATTTTCCGGATGCAGAACCCGGAAATAGATGACCGCGTTGACCTTCACCGAAACGTTGTCGCGCGTGATGATGTCCTGTGTCGGGACGTCCATCACGATCTCGCGGAGACCGACTTTGACCATCCGGTCCACGAGCGGAATGATCCACTTGAGTCCCGCCGATTTGATTCCCGCGAAGCGTCCGAGCCGGAAGATCACCCCCCGTTCGTACTCGTTGAGAATTCGGACCCCGGCCATGAAGAAGCCGAGCGCAAAGAGAACGATGACGAGCACTGGCATCATATCTGCTCCTCAGAAGTTTCAGAAACCGGCGCGACCCGGAGTACCAGGTCGCGGATCGAGACGATCCGGACCCGGGATCCCTTGGAAATTGCCCGATCCGACTCCGCGGTCCAGAGTTCGCCCCGCAGAAGCACGCGCCCGTCGAGTTTTCCGGCCGGACTCGTCCCGGAATCGATCGCGCGATCGACCACACCGGTTTCTCCCACCAGTCCCTCCGCTCCGGCCACCTGGGCCGCGAACAGGCTACGCGAAAGGGAGAAGACCACGAAACCCCCGAACAGCGCCAGCACGCCCACGGCGGGCAGCACCACCTCGAGAAACCGGACCTCCACGAATTCCAACTCCGGGACGTCGAAGACCAGGTAGCCCCCCGCCGCCAGAGCCGCGATTCCACTCGCGAAAAGGACCCCGAAACTGGAGACGAACACCTCGGCCACCATCAGGGCGACCCCGATCAAGATCAGCAGCAGTCCGATCCAGTTGAACGGGATCACCTGGAGCCCCAGCCCGGCCAGGACCATGGCGAGCAGGCCCGCGACACCCGGGAAGATCATTCCGGGATTGTTGAACTCGACGTAGAGACCGAGCATTCCCGCAAAGATCAGCAGCAGCAGAATGTTCGGGTCGGAAATCACGTCGAAGATCCGGTTCACGAAGCCCATTTCGAGGTGAACCAGGTTCGCGCCCTCGGTCACGAGTTCGACCTCGTCCCGCCCGACCTTCACGAGGCGCCCGTGAATTAGTTCGAGCAGGTGATCGAGATCCTCCGCAACCAGATCGATGACGTGCTTTTCGAGCGCTTCCGACTGGGTGATCGCGACGGAGTTCCGGACCGCATCCACGGCCCACTCGACGTTGCGGTCGCGCTCCTCGGCGATCGCGCTGATGAAGGCAGCCGCCGCGTTCTCGATCTTGTCCGCGCTCGGATCTCGCACGGCCGGCGGCGCAGCGGCGCCGTTCCCGGCCTGCTCCTCGTCGTCCTCGCTCCCGGGCTCGGCGGGCGGCACCCCAGGCGGCGTCCCACCGGGAAGCATCGAAACCGGATGCGCAGCCCCGATCGTCGTGCCGGGCGCCATCGCGGCGATGTGGCCTGCCAGCGTGATGAAGGTTCCGGCCGATCCGGCCCAGGCTCCGCGCGGCGAGACGAACACGATCACCGGAATCCGGGCGTTCAGGATCTCGCTCACCATGTCCTTGGTGGACGAGAGCAATCCGCCGGGCGTGTCGAGTTCGAGCACGAGTGCGTGGGCCCCGTCCCGCTCCGCCTCGGCGATGGCCGAACTCAGGTAGTCCGAGACGGCGGGGTTGATCGCACCCGAGATCGTGGCGACGTACACGCTGCCGGCCGGCGCCGCACGGGCTCCGAATCCCCCGGCCAGGGCCAGCATCCCGATGCCGGCCAGGGCGGCGACGAGCAGTGACCGGTCGCAGCTCATTCCGGGCGCCGCTTCCGCAGCTCTTGCACGCGGTCGAGGATGCGGCCCGCGACCTCGAGCTTTGAAGTCGCGGGGACGTGGACCTCGTCCGCGGCGTCTGGCCCCAGGATCCACACCTCGTTTCGATCGGAGTCGAAACCGAGGTCGCTGCGCGAAACGTCGTTGGCCACGATCAGGTCGCAGCCCTTGCGCTCGAGCTTCGCGCGCGCGTGCTCCAGCACGGACTCGGTTTCGGCCGCGAACGCGACCAGCATCTGGCCGCTGCGACGGGCATGCACCTCGGCCACGATGTCCGGGTTCGGGACCAGGCGCAGCACCAGTTCCTGCCCGTCCCGCGCGATCTTCTCGCGCTTGAGCTTCTGGGTAGTCGGTTCCGTCACGCGGAAGTCGGACACCGCGGCCGCTTTGAGCACGATCGTCGACCGGTCCAGCTCCGAAAGCACCGCGTCGCGCATTTCTGCCGCGGTCTCCACGTCGATCCGTTCGATCCCGGGAGGAGACGAGAGCGCAACCGGACCCGCCACCAACACCACCTCGGCGCCGCGCCGAGCCGCTTCCTCGGCCAGCGCAAAGCCCATGCGACCCGATGAACGGTTCGTCAGAACCCGGACCGGGTCGACGGCTTCCACGGTGGGTCCCGCGGTCACGAGCACGACCTCACCCTCGAGACTGCGATCCCCGAGTACGCGCTCGACGAGGCCCAGGATGCGGTCGAGATCCGCGAGTCGCCCTACCCCTTCCCAGCCGCAGGCCAGCTCTCCGGACGCCGGCTCGACCACGTGGGCCCCGCGCTTCGCCAGCAGACCCAGGTTCTCCTGGGTGGCCGGATGTTCCCACATGTTGAGGTTCATCGCGGGCGCTACGACCAGCGGCGCCCGGGTGGCCAGGCAGACGGTGGCGAGCAGGTCGTCCGCCAATCCGAGGGCCAGCCGGGCCAGGACGCCGGCCGTCGCCGGTGCGATCAGCACCAACTCGGCCCAGTCCGCGAGCTCGATGTGCGAAATCTGCGATTCCTCCCCGGGCGAGAAGAGCTCGGAACGAACCGCATGCCCCGAAAGCGTTTGAAGGGTCAGAACAGGAACGAATTCGAGCGCGTTGCGGGTGGCGACCACGCGTACGGCGTGGCCGCGGCTGCGGAGCTGACGGATCAGCTCGCAGGACTTGTAGGCGGCGATGCCGCCTGAGATCCCGAGTACGACGCGACGGGAACTCAAGTTCCAGCTCGCGCGCGGAGCGGCCGGCCAAGGGCCCGGTGCAGACCCGCGAGATTCCGAAAAAATGTTTCTAAATCAGGCACTTGCAGCGAACCTACTCGTCAGCTCCGCGGCTGTCAAACCGGGTCCCGCAGCGGGCGCCGAATCGATGCATCCGCGCGATCCAGACGTCTAAATGGAGAGGGCCGGATCAAGCCGATCCCCCGGACTCCCGAAGGATAGGACAGATCTCGACCGACGGTGGACCCCGCATGATGGAGACCCAGACCGCGTTCATGGCAGCCGCAATTGCCGCCGGCCTGTGGTTTGCCGCGCTCGCGGAGCGGCGGGGCGCGGCCTCAGTCCGGTACAGCCTGCTCACGCTGTCGTTCACGATCTGGGCGACGGGACGCGGAGCCCTCGCGCTCGGGGCCCCGTGGGCCGAGAGCGCCTGCGCCGCGGGGCTGCTGCTCGTGGGTCCCGCCAGTGTGAGCTTCGTCCGTGGCCTGGCCGGACGCGCGCCCGTTTTCTCCAGGCTCGATCTCGCGCTCTGCCTTGGGATCCCGCTTTTGATGCTCGCGCTCGCATACGGACTGCTGCAGCCCGGCGTTGCGACCTGGGCCGCTCGTGTCTGGGCCCTCGCCTGGGTGGGCGCCGCCGGCTACCCGCTCTGGATCCGGCGCGCGTCGATTCTCGAGGGGGACACCCCCAATGCCGGGCGCCTGCGCTACCTCATCTTCTGTCACGGACTGCTCGCCTGCGCGGTCGTCGTCGATGCGGGACTCTGGCGCGTCGGCGTGGCCCCGGTCGCCAGCTTGATCGCCGCACTGCCCTACCTGTATGTGGGCTACCTGATCCTGGCCCGGGTGCCGGTCGGCGACGTGCGGCAGTTGATCGGGCATGCGCTAAGCCTGGCGCTGCTGGCGGGGGGACTCGCGGGCTTGTTCGTGCTGCTTCACATCTGGGTCGGCGACCGATTCGAACTGTTTCTCTTCAATGCCTTCATTGCCTCCTGCGCGCTGCTCCTCGTCGTCACGCCGCTGCAGGGTCGTTTTCGTCGGATTCTCGACCGCTGGCTGTCGGCCGAGAAGGTCGCACTCGAGGGGACGCTGCAGGAGCTTGAGCTTCGGCTGCCGCAACTCGTGACGCTAGAGTCGCTGCTTCCGGAACTGCTGCGCACGCTCGAACGCACTGACCGTGTGACCTCGTCCGCGATCTACCTGCGGGAGGATCCCCGGGTCGGATTCCAGCAGGACGCGAGCCTGGCCCTGCCGCCTCGCTCCCGCATCAACCTGATTCGGGATCCGGTGTTTACGGAAGCGCTCGAGTGCGAAGCCGTACTTCAGCGCAAAGAACTGGGCGAGGAACTGGACGAGGTCCGGACCCACTCTTCGGAAGCCCACCGCCAACGCGCCCGCGAACTCGAAACGCTGAACCGGATTCTGGGCGAACTCGATGCCCAGTTCGTGCTTCCGCTTCGAGCGGGCGGCCGGGTCGTGGGCTTCTGGACCCTGACGGATGCGCGCGCGCCCGAGCCTTTCTCTACCGCCGAACTCGAACTGCTGCGTTCGGTGGCGGACCTGGCCGGGCGCAGCATCGAGAACTCCAAGACCTTCGAGCAGGTGCGGGCGCGCGACCGCCTCGCGTGCCTCGGCGAGATGTCGGCAGGGCTGGCGCATGAACTCCGCAATCCGCTCGCCACGATCCGAGCGGCCGCAGAGGTCCTGAGCCAGCAGGCGGATGCAGACGCCGACGACTCGCAGGAATTCCGGGAAGTCATCATCGAGGAGATCGCGCGCCTCGATCGGGTGCTCGCCGCGTTTCTGGACTACGCGCGTCCTTCTACGCGCCGCTCGCGAGTCGATGAGATCGGGGGGTTCATTCGCAACTGCGTGGACGGCATCGCGCGGCATCATGCCCGAGACCCGGTGGAACTCGATCTCGAGATCGACCCAGCTCTCCCCTCCATCGCCGCAGACACGGATCAACTCGAACGCGTCATCGTCAACGTCCTGCAGAACGCATACGAGGCGCTCGCGACCGGAGGCCGGATTCGCGTTGCCGTGCGTGGCTGCGAGGGCGGGATCGAGATCGACGTCCGAGACGACGGTCCCGGGATGGACGAAGCGACCCTCGAGCGAGCCTTCGTCCCCTTCTACACGCGCAAGGACTCGGGCACGGGGCTCGGCCTCGCGCTGTGCGAGCGCATCGTACAAGCACACGGCGGCACGATCTCGATCCGTTCGCGCGCGAACGAGGGCACTGCGATTTCGATTCGCCTCCCGGGTATGGAGGCACCCGTCCAGAAGGCGGTTCCCGAAGCCGTCCCGCTGAGCGCCTCGCAGTTCGCAGGTGAGGGCGCATGAAGAGCGCCGGAAGCGTTTTAATCGTCGAGAACGAGGCGAACATGCGCCGCGTTCTGGGCACCCTTCTGCGTCGCGACGGATACGAGATCCTCGAGGCTGCGGACGGGATCGAGGCCCTCGACGAACTCGCGCGTTCGCACGTCGACTGCGTCATCAGCGACCTCAGGATGCCGCGCATGAACGGGCTCGAGTTGCTCGCCGCAATGCGCCGTACCCGCGCGGCCGTCCCCATGATCCTGCTCACGGCCTTCGGCACGATCGGAAGCGCAGTCGAGGCCCTCAAGCACGGGGCGCATGACTATCTGACCAAGCCCTTCGATCCCGCCGAGGTCAAGCAGGTCGTGGCCAAGGCCGTGCGAACGCGCGTGCTCGAATTGGCCGAGACCTCCTCCGGCCCGGGAGACGACTCCGCACAGCTGCTGACCGGATTGAGCCCGGCCCTCAGAAAGGTCGAGCGACTGATCGAGCGGGTGGCCCCGACCAGCGCCACGGTGCTCATCACGGGCGAGACCGGTACGGGAAAGGAACTCGTCGCACGCCGGATTCACGCGGACAGCGAATTCCAACGCGGACCCTTCGTCAAGGTGAACTGCGCCGCGATCCCCGAGTCGCTGTTCGAGAGCGAACTGTTCGGATACGAAAAGGGTGCGTTCACGGGTGCCGGTACGCGGAAGCCGGGGCGTTTCGAACTCGCGGAGTCGGGAACCCTCTTCCTCGACGAGATCGGCGAAATACCCCTGTCGGCCCAGCCCAAGCTGTTGCGGGCCCTGCAGGAAGCGAGCTTCTTCCGAGTCGGTGGAACACGTACCATCAAGGTCCGACTCCGCCTGATCTCGGCCACGAATCGGGAGCTGGGGGAGGAAGTGGCCCGGGGAAACTTCCGGGCCGATCTCTTCTACCGCCTGTGCGTGCTCCCGATCCACGTCCCGGCACTCCGCGAGCGGCGGGAGGACATCGAGGCGCTCGCGTCGCTCTTTCTGGAGCGCTTCTCGCGCACCCACGGTGACGGTCCCCTCGGAATCGAGGCTCGGACGCTCGACGCACTCCGCGCGTACGACTGGCCCGGCAACATCCGGGAACTCGAGAACGCCATCGAGCGCGCGGTATTGCTGTGCGACGGGCCCGAACTCACGCTCGAAACTCTGCCGGAACCGTTGCAGCAACTGCAGCCCCGCGGACCGGCCGACTGCGGCAAGTTGCGCGAACTGGTCCGGCGCGAGACCGCGCGCATCGAACGCCAGGCGATCGTCGAAGCGCTAGCCGCTACGGAGGGCAACGTCACCCACGCGGCCCGGCGCCTCGGGCTCTCGCGGCGGGGACTCCAACTCAAACTGAAGGAGTTCCAGATCGAGCGTTAGCCCTTGCGTACGCTCGTGGCCCGGCGTTCTTGGAGTCGCTTCGCAACCACGGGTGGGACCCACTCGTCCACCTGCCGACCGAAGCGGACGAGTTCGCGCAGGCGCGAGGAACTCACGTAGAACCACTTTTCGCTGGTCATGAGAAAGACGGTTTCGATCTCGGGGTTCATGTGGTGGTTCATCTGGGTCATCTCGAACTCGTACTCGAAGTCCGAAAGCGCACGCAGGCCCCGAATCACGACCTGAGCCCCGGCCTCGCGCGCGTAGTCTACGAGCAGTCCATCGATCGAATCGACCCGCAGGTTCGGGCGGTCGGAGAGGACCTCCCTCAGCATCTCCATCCGCTCTTCGAAGCTGAACAGTCCATCCTTCTCGAGATTGAGGGCCACGCCCACAATCACCTCATCGAACAGGCGAGAGGCCCGCTCGATGAGATCGAGGTGACCGTTCGTGATCGGATCGAAGCTGGCCGGGTAGACGGCCCGTCTGATCTCGCTCATGACTCCGCGGTTCCCTCCCGCACGTAACGGTCGAAGCGGGTCTCACCGTAGCGTCGGGTCTCACGTAGGGCGAGCCCCGCTTCCGGGGTGCCCTCCCCTCTCTCCCGATTCCCGCTCCGCTGTTCGATCACGAGTATGCCCTCTTTCGCCAGCAAACAACCACGACAAACCCCTCCCAGGACGCGCTCGGCCCACTGCCGCTCCCAGGGGGGATCGGCCAGAATCAGGTCGAAGCAGCGGTTCCGCGCCGCCAGGCGATCCAGTCCGACCTCCACATCGAGGCCGAGCAGCTCGCTCTGATCATTCACTTCGAGTTCCGCCAGATTCCGAGACAGCGCGCGGCGAGCCCGAGGGTCGTATTCCACGAAAACCGCGTGCGCGGCCCCGCGGGACAGCGCCTCGATTCCGAGCGCTCCGGTGCCGGCGAAGAGATCGAGGACCCGCGCGCCCTCGAGCGAGGGGCCGAGCCAGTCGAAGAGGCCCTCGCGCGCGCGATCCGAGGTGGGACGGACGGCATCGCCTCGCGAACCCGGCGCGCCAACGCGTGCGTGCCCTCCAGGCGCGGGCGAGTGTAGGCGCCGCCCACGCCAGCGCCCCGCAATCACACGCATCCGTGTCCGTCCATGCTGACAGTTTGCTCAAACACGGGTCAGGAGTCGATCACGCCACTACGCCAGGCAGCCGAGAGCCACGCTTGAATCTCGCGCCGCTGCCAGCAGTCGCGGCATGTGCAGAACTCGCTCAGACTCACGACCTGCCGGTTGCGCGGCGCTTCCTCGCCCACTTCGCGCTCGCCCCGGTTCGCGGGCCCCTGG
>SPKZ01010060.1_pt1 | contig 18002 bp, 38 predicted proteins | sample 2456571 | NCBI WGS metagenome assembly SPKZ01 (sample SAMN11192286, study PRJNA482655) | marine metagenome | biome: ENVO:00000447; feature: ENVO:00000244|ENVO:00000211|ENVO:00000569|ENVO:00002023; material: ENVO:00002151; isolation source: ocean water from marine abyssalpelagic zone ...
CAACTGCTGCCTTATGGGCGTGAAATGGTTAGCTCAAAGAACAAGATATGCGGAAAGCATCACTCGGCATTCTTTGAATACGCGGGTTCGATTCCTGCCACGTCCACAAGGTGTATTTACACAACAGGACATGCTACGGTACTAAGGCGCGGGTTCGACTCCCGCCATGTTCTCTAACGGGTTAAAACACGAAGGACGGTTTGGGTGTTTAGTAATAGACGAGTCCCTTTCCCCAGAAAGCGTTGGGCACTGCGCGCGGTGCAACCCTCGTATTACAATTAAAATTAAATAACTATGAATAACACTTACACTTGGCAACAAGAACAGCAAATGCTAACTGATGCGTTTGCTCGAAGAATGCTTGTGGAGCATAACCTAAAAGAGGTTACAACTCAAAGACAAGCTAAAAACGGTACAAGGATCTTTCTTTGTCCCGGCGGTGAGCTACTTGGCTCATACTCAAGCGGTTACGTTAGAAGATGTGACAGCAGCGATAGAATATGGCAACTAAATCCTAAATATCAAAGAGAAGACAGATGGGTTTGGATGTATGAAGATACTGGTAAAACTTATGTAAGAAGAGGTACGGCATGGGCTAGAGCTCTTATATACAGTGAAATGACTAGACTAGTTTTTATTGTTGAGTATTACTTAAGGAATTACAAAAATAATACAAATAAGAATCGATAATAAAATAAAACAACAACATGAAAAACACATGGAAACAACTTAAACCTGAGCATCAACTTAAAATCAGAACAGCTGCTAAAAAGTATTCATCAGCTAAAAGACTTAAGTATACACTTATGGCCTCTGATGGTTGGTATGACTTAGAACTAAGTACAATTAGAGATATACTAATGTTCACCGATCATAATAGTTATGATGTTAACGGTGCAGATATTATGTATGGCGTTAAATTTTTAAAACAAGACAATGAGTAAAAAACTATTAACAGATGATCTTATTTTGTCAAAAATGGCAGAAGATCATGGTACGGTACCACCTGAAGACATAGACACTGAGGACAAGTATCGTAAAATTCAAGAACACTACGACTTTAGCATTGATTCTGAATGGAAAGGTCACTATGATATGCAGTTCTATACTGAAACAACCGCTGATGGCTATGAGGTATGGGTTGCAACAGAAGACGAAAGAAGTCCTTATATTGGTGAAGATTTATACTACTACGATAGCGATTGGCTAGAAAAAATGCCAGATGCTATGACAAGTGGCTACAATATATACTATGATATTGACTTTGATGACTATTCTTTTCAAGATGCAGTTGATAATGTATATGAAGAATACTTTAATGACATTAAACAAGAAGTTGAACAAGAACTAATAGAAGAAGGATATGAGTGGAAAGAATAATGATACAGGTCAAAAGCCATTGCCAAAGTGGTATGATGGCGCTACGTATACACAATGGGAAACAGTAGAAAACCCTTTTACTGGTGATAAAGCCCTATTGTCACCTAACGAAGTAGCAATGTATGACTTAATTATGGGTAGTCAAATGACTGGTCACTATGACATCACCCGTAAGGGTCTTGACTGGTTTAGATCAGCTAACCCAAAAGCATACATGACTTTGCTAGACTAAAAATAGCGGGATAGAGCAGTGGTCAGCTCGCAAGGCTCATAACCTTGAGGCCGTAGGTTCGACTCCTACTCCCGCAACTAACTTTAAAATTAATAATTATGGCAAACATGAGCTATTGTAGGTTTGAAAACACTACAAGAGACATCGAGGATTGCTTAAATGCAATCGAGTACAATGAGGTATCAGCTAGTGATCTTAGTAATTACGAGGCTAATGCACTCAGAGACTTTGTAAGCTTAGCTAAAGAAATAGTAAGCTTTGAAGATCAAATAAACGATATATTAACAGAATACAACGAAGAAAATGGCAACTAGAAACTTAACAATGGTTGTAGATCGCAAGCACGCTGAAAAATCAGAGCTTGGTTTTGCAGACAACCCTTCTGTTTTTAGTGACAAAAGCTATGTAAATATGTATTTACATCACGATGGTTATCCTGAGTGGCAAGGTGTGCAACTAGCAAATTGGTTACACGCTAACTCAAGTATGGATGGGGCTAGATTAGCAGCTAAATTAGTACACGATATGTACTATGACAGTTGCTACTTATATCAATCACCAGACCGTATAGATCACCAATATACTTATATTATATGGTCAGGTAAAAAAGACAGATGGATAAGCTGTTGGGATAGATACAATAGTTACAATGTATTTGTACTAAAACCAGAGAAAATTATATCAAGATACATGAATCAAGATGAACCTATGGATTACACTGATTTTGCTAACAATAAAACTAGATATAATTCAGAAAATGACTTATCAAATAAGGTTGATCTAAGCTTAAAAGACTATAATGGTCTTAGAAGCAATGCTCAAAGTATTATTGACATACTTACAAACTAAATACAAAACCAATTTGATAATATGACAGACGACGATATTGAAAAAATTGCTCAACGTGTAGCAGACTTGCTATATCAAAAAGCACATAGCGATTTACAATTTAATGTAAGCGAAGAAGAAGAGGAGCAGTGGTTGCTAGCTGAATTAGCTAAAGCAATGACGCTCCTTGATTCTTATTTACAAAAAGAGCAGTATGATAAATGTGCAATCATACAAAATAAAATTAAAAGAATAGAAAATAAATTAAAAAGATTATGATGAAACCTATGCTAGCACATAAGTTTGATGACAGTCGAGTTGACTGGTCTAAACCTGTGTATATACAACCCAAGCTAGACGGTGTCCGCTGTCTATTTACTAAAGATGGCGCGTATTCTCGTACTGGCAAAAAGTTTATGAATCTAGCTCACATTGAGCTTGCATTAATACCGTTTTTTAAACAACAACCTGATGTTGTACTTGACGGTGAACTATATAATCACAAGCTAAAACGTGATTTTGAAAAGATTATATCATTAGTTCGTAAGCAAAAACCTACCGCAGATGACAGGCGTGATGCTCAACATCTTGTGCAATTTCACGTATACGATTATTTTGATGGTGTTATATATGACAGCTACAAAACTCGTATGCAACAACTTGTTTGCTCTGATATTTATGATGCGCAAATCAAATATGTACCTGCCAAGCTGGTTGACAGTTATAATTACGCAAGAGATCTTCATGTAACATATCTTAGTGAAGGCTACGAAGGCTCTATTATCCGTCTAGATGGTCTGTACAAACACGGTAGGTCTTACGATCTAATGAAGTTTAAAGACTTCAGCGACACTGAAGCAACTATCATAGGTTATGAACTAGGTAAAGGCAAAAGGACAGGCACACTTGGCAAGTTCATTATGCTGGATGACGAAGGTGTAGAGTTCGGTTGTCCACCGGGCAAAGGCTACAGCTACAAGGATTTAGCGGAGATGTTGGAAAACGTCACTGATTACATTGGTAAGCGTGCTACCTTTACCTATTTTCAACGAACACAAGCTGGTAGCTACAGACACCCGCTATTTAAATGTATAAGAAATTATGAGTAAATTAATATGGAAACTATACAACGACAACATGATAAGTCACGAAGTAGCGATGATATTATTAGACAAACTTTATGAACGACTTGACCACAAAAGATATGGTAAATAAAGATAAACATATATGGGAAGGTTGGACAGTTGGTGACTTCATTGATGATATAGAACCTATGTTTGATATGTGCGCACCGTTTATGGATAAGCAAAGTCTTAAACGTTGGGTAGCACAAGAACAACCTTATTACAAGAAACATATACCCGAAGTATACAAATACTTCTTAAAAAAATCAGGATTGTGAATATATTTTATTTACATAGAGACCCAGTTAAAGCTGCACAGGTACAATATGATAAGCATGTTGTAAAGATGATCTTAGAATCAGCCCAAATGCTTTGTACTGCGCATCATGTGTATGGTAATCCAGACGATGTACCATATAGACAAGCATACCTTAATCACCCGTCAACCATATGGGCCAGATCAAGTAGACCTAACTACTACTGGTTATATAGACACATGATTGCACTTGGTAAAGAATACACAAAAAGATATGGTAAAATACATATGACTATTGACAAATGTATGTGGCCATTAGCTTTTTGTCCTAAAGGTATTGAGTCTGTAATTTTTACAGAACCACCACAGGCTATGCCAGAACAGTACAAAGTACCGGGTTGCAGTATAACTGCGTATTGGAATTACTACGAAGGTGAAAAGTATTCCGTTGCAAACAAAACAGAAAAATTAATAACAAGAAATATACTATATGAGCAGAAAACAAGCCCAACACTTAATTAAAACAAACTTTTATGGAATTGCTGACAAAATTAAAGAAGCGAAAAAGAAAAGCCCAGCACGTGGAGGTGCTAAGAAGTTCAATAAACGATCTGCATAATCAAATTGTGCATGGTGTATTAAAAGAACAAGACGTAACAACTAAAGCTATACTTTTAAGAAAGTATTGCAGAAGATTAAATTTAATTTTATATTAGGCATGACAAATGCCTATATAATATAATTAGTAATAAGCTAATGTCATACGAAAGAAATATTAAACAGCTCAACATGTGGAGAGTTATATACAGACGAGATCCTGTAAATGATATACCTACTATTGAGACAGATAAATACAAATACTACGAAGATGGTACGTATGAGTGTTATCATTTGTTTAATACAAAAGCAAAGATAACAACATATAAGTCTTTGAAGTGGCATATGTTAGTACTATACTATCTAAACATGGACAACATGTTAAATTCTAATTTTGTAACTGTAGCAAGATTTATTGCTAACAAAGAAAATGGTTTTGTAACGTTTTTTATAAGTGCTAAAAAGTTAGAAAATATGATAGGTGATGTACTAATGCAAGGTGGAGATCCACCAGCTAACAAACTACGTAAAGTTATATTTAAAGAATATAATATGCTAACAATCAGCGAAAAACTTAGTATCGTAGGTAAATTAATAGGTAGATCTAGCATTGATAAAGAAACAATTTATCAAGCTATGTTAGGAATGAATGATGATGGAGTAAAGATTACAATTAAATGGCTAGCTCAACTATTAAATGTTTCGCAAAGAACTATATATCGTCACATGTGTGATGACTTGAAACGAGAAAAACAAATACTAAATGAAGAAGTATAATGTACAAAACTATATCAGATATAAAGAAGATCTGAAAAGATCTATGCCTGCTGAAAAGTTTTATGATTACTATTCGCGTGATGAAATGATAGTAAAGTTTATGCCTTTGGTAGAAAACATGGCTAGAAAATTTTCAACCGCAGATTTTGCTTCAGGTATATTAAGTATAAATGATCTTATACAAATAGGCAATGAAGCATTAACAAGAGCAGTAGATAAATTAGAGTGGGATACACTTGAAAAGTCTGAAGATGTTGAAAAAACTCTTAAATCATTTTTTAGTAAACGTATTAAAGGTGCGATACGTAGACGTATTGATAGACACAGAGGTAATATACGTATACCTGAACACAGATTAAATGAAATGCGTTCTACTAAAGATAAAAAGATGGTTGAAATGTTTTTTAATTCTATATTTTTAAGCATTGATAAACCAGCTAAAAACGAAGAAGAAAACATGTATCATCAAATACAAGATAAATCAGAACCTTACAACATACAGATACTGAATTTATATTTAAAAGGTTTGATGAGAAAACATTTAAAAGATCAAGAATACGAAGTACTGAGATTGTCGTACGGTTTAGACTGTGACAAGCACTCAGCTAAAGAAATAGCAGCTAAATTAAATATATCTGGAGTAAGTAATTATGTGCGTGTTTCAGAAATAAAAAGGCAAGCTGTTGATAAACTTATTGATAGTGTCGATCACTCACAAGTGCTTGATTATCTGTAGGTTAGAAATGTAAAACTATATATTTATATGTAATTATATAAGTATACCAAATACCAAATATTATGACTTTAAACGACAAGTTAATTCAAATTCAAACAAGATTTAAATCTAAAAAAAGTAGATTTAATTCCTTCGGTAAATACAACTTCAGGTCGGCCGAAGACATTCTCGAAGCTACAAAACCCTTTTTAAAGGAGCTTGGTGTTACAGTAACAATTCATGAAGAGTTAATATCTCAATGTGGTGATACTCCTATACTTAGGTCTACCGCCTCTTTAAACGATGGAGATCTCTCTATTTCAGCGCAAGCAATTGTTGGTGTAGACATGAACCAGAAAGGTATGCAAGTACCTCAACAATTTGGTAGCGCATCGAGTTATGGTAAGAAGTATGCGTTGGGTAATCTATTTTTAATAGATGATACAGCGGATGCAGACGCTACAAACGATCATGGCAGAAAAAAGTTTCAAACTAAAAAACCAACTTTAACCTCTAAAACAGATCCTGCTTATAATAAGGCAGTTGAATATGTAACAGCAGGTGGTAAGCTTGAAACAATAAAAGCTAAATACGCACTATCTAAAGAAGTTGAAGATAGTTTAACAACACTATAATATGGATAATAAAAAAGCTATTGAAAAGCTACGTGATGACGAGCATTACTACGGTGAGTTCGGTAAGAAATATCTTAGTAATTCCGACATCAGTGCTTTGCTTACAAATCCTTTAGCTTTAGGTAAAGCTTCAGAAGCTAGACCTGCATTTCTAGTTGGTGGATATTTTCACACAGCTATACTTGAACCAGATAAATTAAAAAAGTTCAAGATAATAGAATCAACTACAAGAAATACAAAAGCATACAAAGAGTTATCCGGCGGAGAACTATGTTTACTACAACACGAAGTAGATCAAATTGAAGAGTTAACAGATGTAATGTTAGCTAATACAATATGTCATGATCTTATTAGAAAAGGAAACGTAGAATACGAACAACCGGGTATAGCAAAGCTTGAAGGTCATTATTGGAAAGGTAAAGCTGATATTATTAATCACGACGAAAAGTTGATTATTGATTTGAAGACTACCGCTGATGTAAATAAATTTAAATACTCAGCATCTAAATATAACTACGACTCACAAGCATATATTTATAGTAAACTATTTGGATATGAAATGGTGTTTATTGCAATAGATAAAACCACAAAACAAATAGGTATATTTGACTGCTCATCACAATTTTATGAACGAGGTAAGGACAAAGTCGCAAGAGCAGTAGAGGCATATGAATTATTTTATAAGTCTGAAGGCTTTGACCCTACTCAATATTTTATTAATAAAACCCTTTAATATGGCAAGAACCAGAACACCAAAATTAAAAGTATGCAGCGTAACAGGATTAGAAACTAATGTAAATAATTTTTACACTAATCAAAATCATGTTAAAGCTGTAGATAATTTAAGGAGAACTACCAATGCTACTAAAGAGCAATTGGCTAGAATGTTTAACCAAATTAATCAATACGCATAATATGGCAAGTATAATAGCTACAAGTATTGACCTTACTAAAATACCAAAGGATAAAATTATCAATGGTAAAAAAGGTAAATACTTGCCTATAACTATTACGCTTAATGATGAATTAGATCAGTTTGGTAATAACGGTCCTGTTTGTGTACAACAAACTAAAGAGGAACGTGACGCTAAAACAGATAAAGTTTATTTAGGCAATGTAAAAGTTGTATGGACAAACGGAGATAATGTTAGTGCAGCACCAAAGGGCGAAGCTCAAGCTGCACCAGCACAAGTAAAACAAGAAGTAGTAGACGATTTACCATTTTAAAAAATGCAGACAACAGAGATCAATGGATTTTTGATTGACAAGTTCAATCAACATGGCCTTGAAGTAGGTAAGAAACAGGGTGTATGCCCTAACTCTACCGTATGCAGGCAACCTAAAAATCATAAAAAGCAATGTGCTTCATATGATTGGGAACGAGGTCTCGGTACATGTCACAATTGTAATACTTCTTTTCAACTACACACGTACCAACGTAAAGGTGCTAGTGAAAGAGTATATGTCAGACCAGCTGATCCACCAGCTGATGAATGGAATATACCTAGAACTAAAGTAGATGAATGGTTTAAAACAAGAGGTATATCAACTCAGACTCTCATTGATTTACAAGTCAGTGGGGGTCCTGAGTATATGCCACAAACCGGCAAGACCGAGAATACTATAAAGTTTAATTACTTTATGGGCGATCAACTTATTAATGTTAAATATAGAGATGGTCGTAAAAACTTTAAGTTATATAAAGGTGCTGAAAAAGTATTTTACAATATCAATAGTATAGTAGGTTATGACAACTGTGTAATAACCGAAGGTGAAATAGATGTATTATCATTTCACGAAGCTGGTATTAAAAACGTTATATCAGTACCTAATGGTGCCACACTTGGTAACAATAACTTAGATTATTTAGATAACTGTATTGATTACTTTGAAGACAAAGAAAAAATACTTTTAGCTATAGATAAAGATGACGCAGGTCAAATGCTACAACAAGAGTTTGTACGTAGGCTTGGTGCTGAAGTATGCTTTATAGTAGATTTTGACGACTGCAAAGATGCTAATGAATATTTAGTTAAATATGGAACAGAAAAATTACAAGAGTGTATTGCCAAAGCAAGACCGTATCCTCTCGAAAACGTCACGACGTTTAAAGACATCGAAGGAGAAGTCACAGACTTTGTCAAGCATGGTTTCAAACCGGGTTACCAAGTTGGTCTCCCGAACTTCGACAAAATATTTTCGACATACACAGGTCAGTTTATTACTGTTACTGGGATACCTAGTAGCGGTAAGTCTGATTTTGTTGACCAAATGGTTGTAGGTTATAATAAAAACTACGGTTGGAAAACAGCATTTGCTAGTCCTGAAAATGCACCAACATATTTACACGCGCACAAGCTGATGCGTAAGGTATGGGGTGATATGCCAAGTACTGGTGATATTGGTGGTGCTAAATGGAAAGAGGTTGCTAGCCATGTTAATGATAACTTTTATTTTATCGACATGGATAAATACGATCTTGAATCCGTATTACGTAAAGGCGCAGAGCTTGTTAAACGTAAAGGTATTAAATGTTTAGTCATTGATCCTTACAATAAAGTTAGAGACGTAAACGCTGTGTCAGATGATGTTAATCGTTATACAATGGATTACTTAATGAAGATCGAGGCATTTGCTAAAAAGTATGATGCGTTAGTTTTTATTGTAGCACATCCAACTAAAATGATGAAGAATCAAAATGGACAAATCGAAGAACCAAATATGTATAATATCAAGGGTGGCGGCGAATGGTATGACGCGAGTTATCATGGCCTTCTCGTACACCGCGACTATGATGCAAAAACTGTCAAAGCAAAAGTCCTTAAAGTTAAGTTTCAAAACCTCGGTGAAAACGGGGCTGAAGCTCATTTTAAATGGGAGCCGCGTTCAGGTAGTTTCATACCGCAACTTGATGTAGTAACTGAAGCAGATGCCTTACCGTGGGAATAGAAACCAAAACGTAATACATTATGGCAAGTACGATGCAAGTCAAGAAGACTTTGAGGCTTACCGTTGGTGTATTAACAATGGTATAATTATATTTCCAGAGATGAAGCTTGCTTCACCCTGGTCAATTGAAATTAAAATAAATGGCAAAGTACATAAGTCACCAGATCAATACCACGCGGTAGAAGTATGGGAAAAGATGTACGAGTATTATAAATATTATTATAAAAAATATGCGAAATAGTTTTTCAAATGCTAATGAAGCTTATGAAGCTGTGCTTGATGAGATTATAATTAGCGGTATAGATTTTGATAACACAAAAGCTATATTTAATGTAGGGTTTTATATCGCTGACCCTTTGGATAATCACATAACCAATAAACAGCGTGAGTGGAAACTAGAATATGCTGAAGCTGAATGGCAATGGTATTTATCTGGTGATCCACGTGTTAGTAAACTAGGTGAGTTATATGGTAAAGTTCCACCTATATGGGAACGTATGGCTGATATTAATGGCGAGGTTAATTCTAATTATGGCTATCAATGGAAAAGACATGATCAGTTAGATTATGTTGTAGCTAAATTAAAAGAAAACCCTAACACTAGACATGCAGCTATAACAATTTATGATGCTAAAGAATGGCCTCAGTATACTAAAGACACACCATGTACATATGCTGTACAGTTTACAATACTAGACAATCAACTATGTATGTCAGTCTATATGCGTTCTAATGACATCTGGTACGGCTTTTGTAATGACCAATACCAATTTAGTATGTTACAAAAATTAGTTGCAGACAGACTGTCTATGGAAGTCGGCTGGTATTATCACGCTGCACACAACATGCATTTATATAAAGATAAATTATAATTTATGTATTATTTATACCACATACCAGGTAAAAAGATTGGTGTTACATGTGATCTTAATAAACGCGTGACCCTTATACAAGGCTATAAGGAGGGTGAGTATGAAGTTCTTGAGCAGTCAGACGATATAGATTTTATATCAGACCGCGAAATAGAACTTCAAAAGTCTTACGGCTATAAAGTAGATTTAAAACCTTATAAAAAATTATTTAATAAAATGAAGATAAATGCAACTGAGCAAACCTCAACTTTCCCCTGTCCGGTTAATAAATTAAAAGGGCAATTAATGGATAACTTAGGTCTAACTTGGCAAACGGAATTTGGCCAGTTTGAAATCAACAAACAAAATATTCCATGGATAATGGCTAATGTTAAAACATCTATGTTTAACGATGAACGCTGTTATATTTACAATAAAGCTTTTTATGAAGCTTATTTTAATCCAACACATAATCCTGATATACAAAGACATGAAGATCGTTTTGATCTGATTAGAAACTGGGCTACAGTTCGTGGTTTATACGAGGGTGGTAATACATTTACACAGTATGTTAAACTACAAGAAGAAGCTGGCGAACTAGCTAAAGCTTTGCTTACTAATGACCATGATGAAATAAACGATGCTATTGGTGATATGGTTGTTGTGTTAACTAACATGGCTCATTTACATGGCACTGAAATAGAAGATTGTATTGATGCTGCGTATAATGTAATAGCAGCAAGAACTGGTAAAATGATTAACGGAACATTTGTAAAAGATGAATAATTACACAATAAAGACTAAAGATAAAATCGTACAACAAGTTATCGAAAAGATAGATCAACGTAGTCTGGTTGGTCAAGCTAAGTACGGTGCAATGATGATGGAAGAAGTTGAAGGCAAAGACAAAGATCTTAATGACTTTTTAACTGATGTTCAAGAAGAAATAATGGATGCATTGCTTTACATACAAGCAGCACGAGCTTGCTTACGTGATGAAATAGAAGAGGCAATGTTAAACAGAATGAATGTTATAGGACAAAACGGTAATGATGGTTTACACTATGACATTGAAGTTAATGATGAAGAGATCTTATAAAAAACGACGCAAGAAAGGTCCTGTACAAGCAAAGAAAATAACATATGATGGTATTACCTTTGCTTCAGGTCTTGAGCGATATATGTATACAGCTTTGAAAAAAGCAAAGATCAAAGCTAAATATGAAGGAGAGACTTTTGTTTTATTAAGCGGTTTTCATTTTGAAAACTCTGTATATGAAAGATGTAGTAACGGTAAAGGTGATTATAAAAACCGTGGTTGTAAACGTATTTTACCAATTAAGTATACACCAGATTTTATTGGAGATGATTTTATAATTGAAACAAAAGGTAGAGCTAATGAATCTTTTCCAATGCGTTGGAAGTTATTTAAAAGACTTGTTATGAATCAGTTTCCTAACTATACATTATATAAACCACAAAATCAAAAAGAATGCGACGACACAATAAGTTTAATCCTAAGCTTGCGAAACAAGTAGCAAGACAGAAATATGCTGAACGTCAAATAGATAAATTTGTTAAGTGGTCTTTTGATGTTAAAGGTTATGTTAAACTAAAAGATATAGTAAAGTTACAAGATAAATATAATATAAAATGCTATGGCTAGAATACAAGTATCAGCTTATATAGAAAAAGCTAAAAAGAAAAGACCAGGAGTTCACGCAAAAACAAGAAATAGTAATAATAAACAAAGCAAAAATTATGTCAAAAAATATAGAGGGCAAGGATAATTGGAGTTTGTCTGTAGGTTTTTATCCAGGTGTATTAATCGGTGGTAGAACTTACGATGAAGTAAAACAAGTAACACACGTGTTATATCTACCGTTTATAGATATTGCACTAGAAATATATAAATAATATGAAAAGTTTAATTTTATTAATAAGTTTATTTTTTTCTACACCAAACTTTCCACCAATGGAAGGTGTTTGGCAATCAGAGGAAAATGAAAACAGTATATTGATTGTGTATACACATGAAGACAATATTCAATTCTATAACTATAAAATGGACAAAGAGTTTCATTTAAATGAACATGTTATGGATATTGATGAGGATCATGTACATACACTGTATCAAGATTATTTGTTACAACAAGAATACGAATTTTATTATATCTTAAAAAACAAGAACACTTTAATAAGAGGTTCTGAAGTAAATGATACTAAAACAGTTTTTAAAAGATTAAAGTAAATGGGATTATTTGATGAACGTATACCATATAAACCTTTTGAGTATCCTGAGTATTACACAGAAGGTTGGTTAAAACAAGCTCAGGCATTTTGGTTGCATACGGAAATACCTATGCAAGGAGATTTAAAAGATTGGAACGAAAAATTAAATTACAAAGAGAAGAACTTGGTCGGAAACATATTACTCGGTTTCGCCCAGACAGAATGTGCAGTATCAGATTACTGGACTCAGAAGGTTGTCTCATGGTTTCCTAAACATGAGATCCAGCAGATGGCTATGATGTTTGGCTCGCAAGAGACAATACACGCTGTAGCTTATAGTTACTTAAACGAAACACTAGGATTAGAAGATTATGAAGCGTTTTTACATGAACCTGCGACAGCCGGTCGTTTTGATAACTTGGTTGCTTATGACGGTACTGATACAGTCGGCATTGGTAGAAGCTTGGCTATCTTTTCAGCTTTTGCTGAGGGAGTTAGTTTGTATAGTGCTTTCGCTGTATTATATAGTTTTCAACTACGCAATTTACTCAAAGGAATAGGACAACAAATGAAATGGTCTGTACGTGATGAATCATTACATAGTAAAATGGGTTGTCATTTGTTTAGACATATGTGTCAAGAAGATCCTAAGTTATTAGAAGCTTGTAAAGAAGATGTTGTGCAAGCTGCTAAAACAATGGTTGAGTTAGAAGAAAAATATATTGACAAGATGTTTGAAATGGGTGATATTGAAAACTTAAAAGCAAACGACTTAAAACAATTTATAAGAAAAAGAGCTAATGAGAAATTACAAGAACTCGGGTACTTACCAATATTTACATACGATAAAGAAGATGCGTCAAACCTCGACTGGTTCTATCATCTTACTGGTGGCCATACCCATACTGATTTTTTCGCTATTAGGCCAACTGATTACTCAAAAGCAAACGAAGGTGAAGACTTCGAAGATATATGGTAATGAATACACAAAGAGCTATTAAGTATAGACTTATAAAGTTTTTAAGATATACTAATAAATTAACAGCATATCAAAAAGTCGCGTCACGCATAGGTTATATGGGTGCCGGCTTTTTAATAGCTGCACAATGGACTATTGAACCAGTGTTATATGTTTTAGGTTTTACCTGTGTTATTATACAGGTAGCATCACGTAAGCAATGGAACTTAGTAGCATTAAACTTTAATGGTTTAATAGCTTGGTTAACACATTTAATTAGATGATATATATACAAGATAATTTTTTACCCGATGTTTTATATAAATCTTTAGTAGGTTATTGTAATGAGTTTTCTGAAGTAAAATATCCAGATAAATCTTTTTGGGTTAAAGAACTACCAGATAACTTTCAATCTTATATATTAGAAAAGTTAGAACATATTGAAGGTAAAAAACTTAAAAACATATTAGCTTTTGCTAGAGAAGCTAAACAAGGCCAAGACAATAGTTGGCGTATACATAACGACACTATAATTGAAGGCCAACAACCTGATCGTGCTATTGTTTTATTTGTTAAAGCAAATGAAGATAAATTACATGGCACAGCTTTTTGGGAGCATGAAAATTATGGTCATACTTATATTGAGTCTGATACAGAAGAATTTAACCGAATGCTTACTGAAGATGCAAATGATAAATCAAAATGGAAATTAAATTCAATAGTAGGTTATAGAGATAACAGACTATTGTCTTATCCTTGTAATTACTTTCATAGTAAATATCCTAATGAATATACCGATCAAAGGATAGTAGTAGTAATGTTTTATAAATACGTATGAAACAATTTTTAAAATATACAGTTGTGTGGATTAGTCAAAACCTAGCAATACCTTTTTGGGTTGTAGGTCATATACATTTATCCATACATACGTTTCATGATGTTTATGAGATATTATCTAGCATAGGTATGAATATAATAGTATTAATAGGTTTTATAATAGATTATAAAGATGAAAGGCGAAAAGCAAAGTAAAGTTAAAGTTTTACAAAACAAAGTAAAAGCTTTAACAAATGTTATTAGGAAACTAATAGAAGAAATAAACGACTTAAAATCCTTGTCGCAAGGAACGTTAACAGCGTTTCAATTACATATAGGTAAAGATGAATGGGAAAAATTAGTAGAAGAATTATACGATAAAGAAAAAAGAAATGTGGAACAACAATTGGAAAAAGGGGATTGATTATCCTAAATGGGGTGACACCGAGGTTTACAAGAAAACTATAGGTGGAAGTTATTTAGTCGGTGATGAAACTCCTGCTGATGCTTATAGACGTGTAGCTGAGACAGTTGCTAAGCGTTTATATAGACCAGAGCTAGCTAAAAAGTTTTATGAGTACATATGGAATGGTTGGCTGTGTTTAGCATCACCAGTGTTGTCTAACACAGGTACAGATCGTGGTTTACCTATTAGTTGTTTTGGTATTGACGTTGCAGACAGTATACAAGATATAGGTAAAAAGAATTTAGAAATGATGCTACTCGCTAAACACGGCGGTGGAGTTGGCATTGGAGTTAATATGATTAGACCCGCCGGAGCAAACATAACAAACAATGGAACAAGTGATGGAGTTGTACCGTTTTGTAAAATATATGATTCAACTATACTTGCCACTAATCAAGGATCTGTCCGAAGAGGAGCGGCATCAGTTAATATCAACATTGAACATGACGATTTTGAAGAGTGGCTCGAGATTAGAGAACCCAAAGGAGATGTCAATAGACAGTCTCTCAACCTACATCAGTGTGCTGTCGTCGGTGATAAATTTATGCGAGCAATTGAAGCAGGAGATAAAACTGCTAGACGCAAATGGAGCAAGCTCATACAGAAACGAAAGGCTACTGGTGAACCTTATATTTTATTTAAAGGAAATACAAATAAGCAAAACCCAGAAGCTTACAAAGACAACGCATTAAAAGTTCATATGACAAACATATGCAGTGAGATAGTATTACATACTGATGAATCACATAGCTTTGTTTGTTGTTTATCAAGTTTAAATTTAGCAAAGTATGATGAATGGAGAAACACGAATCTTATTTACGATAGTATATGGTTCCTTGATGGAGTATTGGAAGAGTTTATTCAACGAGCAAAATATAGATATGGATTTGAAAACGCAGTCAGATCTGCGGAAAAAGGCAGAGCACTCGGCCTCGGTGTATTGGGCTGGCACACATACCTCCAAGAAAAAGGATTACCCTTTGAAGGATTACCCGCACAATTCGAGACCAGAAGGATTTTTTCGCAAATTAAAATTGAAAGTGAGAGAGCTAGTAGATCTCTTGCGGAGACTTACGGAGAACCTCTTTGGTGTCGTGGAACTGGTCTTCGTAACACTCACTTACGTGCTGTTGCTCCTACTGTTAGCAATAGCAAACTTAGTGGAAACGTTAGTCCAGGTATTGAACCGTGGGCTGCTAATGTTTTTACCGAGCAATCGGCCAAAGGGACGTTCATAAGAAAAAACCCTACACTGGTTAAGGTTTTAAGAAAACACAAATTAAATAATGAGGAAGTATGGAATAAAATACTGGCTGACGGGGGTAGCATTCAGAATATATCTGAGCTTGACAATATTACAATTGCTCACGACATACCAGTTAAAGAAGTTTTTAAAACTTTTAAAGAAATAAATCAACTTGAGTTAGTTAATCAAGCAGGAATAAGACAACAATATATAGATCAATCTGTTAGTCTTAACCTAGCTTTTCCTAGTCAAGCCACACCTAAATGGATTAACAAGGTACACATGGAAGCTTGGAAGAAAGGTATTAAGACTTTATATTACGTTAGAACAGAATCAGTATTACGTGGAGATATAGCTGAAGCTGCTATGTCTGAAGACTGTTTAGCCTGTGACGGATAATAAAAAAGGGGAGCTCGATTGAACTCCCCTTTGGTTACAGGATCTTTCGGGTATGGTACGCCCGTTATTTTTTTGATCCTATTTCTTACACATGCACTGTGCCACTGGACATTCTTTAACATCTACAATTAATTTAGATATTAACCAATTCCATTTACACAACAGTTTACACCAAACTGCTTGCATCCACATTCCTATTTTTACAAATAATTTTCCCATAATTTTTTATTTTAATATGTCCATATAACATCTGGATCTTTATCACCATCGATGTCTATATGTATAAAGTTTTTAGCTATTCCTATTCTAGTTATACCGTGTTTAGCAAATAAATTAACAAGATTAAATCTATCTCTACTAGCACTACATGCTATATCTACTGCTAAACCTTTTAAATGAGATGATGCGGGTTTTCCACCGACCTTCTCGTTATGAGCTTCTGTACGATAACCAGAGTTAATATGTATTGGTTTACCAAACTCTTCACGTATCATATCTAACTTACTCAACAACTCTTTACTCATCATCTGTCCACTGCCTTGTATATCAGGCGAATCAAATTCTTCGTATTGAAAGTATTTCATATTATAATGTTCTTGCGGCTTTTACACCTGTTGATATTACCTTAGTAGCTTTTTTAGGATCTAATTTTAATTTTTTAAGACCTTCAGCTACAGGTTTTATTTTATTTAATTTTTTAGTCACTAAAGCTGTTGGATCACCTTTAAGAGTTGAAACCACAGCATCAGCCGTTGCCGCAACTGGTATAAAAGAAGATGCGGTGTTAAATGCTGAACTTCTAGCTAAAACACCTGCAGCGTCCTTACTACCTTTGTCTTTAGCTTCATGAAGTTGTCTTACCTGTCTTAAACTAGTCATTGCAGGATTTGTACCCATGACAGAAACTAATGAATCAAAAGGATTTGACACAACAGTTTTAAGCTTTGTTAAAAAACTATCTTTATTATAATTCGGGTCGTTTAACCTATTTGCATCTAGATCTTGCTGTTTATTTTGTATAGGTCCATACTGTTGCTCATATTTCTTTTTGTTTTTAGCAACTAAATCTAACATCTTTTGTTTTTGTTCTGCTATATCTTTATCAGTAGAACCAACACCAATTGTTTCATCTTTGCCTGGACCATTCATTCTGCTTTTTAAGCGATGTAAACCGTTGTTACCAAATTTATTCATAACTAAGAAAAATTAATATAACTAAAAGGATTTTTTTCCATATCTTTCATAAGATCTTTTTTTGCTCTAAATGCTTTTCTCGCTTCTTTTCCACTCATTCCAGATTCTTTATTAGCTTTTATAGCCTCTTTTCTCATCTTACTATTTTTATCAGCGTTAGATAACATTCCGCTAGATCCAATAGCTGCTCCTAAATTAGCTCCAACCTCTGCTAGCTTTGCTCCAAAGTCTTCTTCTACAGGTGCTTGTTGTGCAGCTCCAGCGGCTAAACCTGCAGACACAGCGTTTACACCACTAGTCTTACTCTTGTATCCTGATTTGAAACCAAAATCATCAAATCCTGTTGA
>SPKZ01001275.1_pt1 | contig 17994 bp, 16 predicted proteins | sample 2456571 | NCBI WGS metagenome assembly SPKZ01 (sample SAMN11192286, study PRJNA482655) | marine metagenome | biome: ENVO:00000447; feature: ENVO:00000244|ENVO:00000211|ENVO:00000569|ENVO:00002023; material: ENVO:00002151; isolation source: ocean water from marine abyssalpelagic zone ...
CTTTCCAGGATCGGAGTTCCCTTCACCTTCATCATCGGCTTGGGGATATCGTCCGTGAGGTTACCCATGCGCGTGCCACGTCCGGCAGCGAGAACTACAGCTTTGGTCAGGTTACTCATTTTGTTAGAAGTCAGGATTGGAGGCGGCCCACGAAAGCCGCGATGCGGTCGAGAGCGATTTCGAGTTGTTCGTATCCGGTCGCGTAACAGGCGCGCACGCACCCTTCGCCGGCAGCTCCGAAAGCGTCTCCCGGCACGACAGCGACGCTTTCCTCTTCAAGCAGGCGGAGGGCGAACTCCTTACTGCTGAGACCGAATTTTCGAACATCAGGGAACAGGTAGAACGCTCCACCAGGGGCGAAGCACGGCACGCCCATCTCTTCAAAACGCTTCAGCATGAGATTACGGCGACGGGCATAAGCCTTGCGCATCTTCTCCACCTCTTCGGCTCCATTGCGAAGCGCCTCCAGCGCCGCATTCTGGCTCATGATGGGAGCGCAGAGCATGGAATACTGGTGAATCTTCATCATCGCTTCGGTAAGAACCGGAGGAGCACAGGAATAGCCGAGACGGAAACCGGTCATGGCAAAGGCCTTGGAAAAGCCGTGCAGGAGAACCGTTCGCTCCTTCATCCCCGGCAGGCTGGCAATGGAGGTGTGCTCGCCCATTTCCAGTCCTGACTCATCGCCATAAAGAAGCTCGGAATAGATTTCATCGCTGATGACAATGAGATCGTGCTCGATCGCCAACTGGGCGATCTTTTCAAGTTCCTCGATCGGCTCAACCGCGCCGGTCGGGTTGGTCGGGAAATTCAGGAGCAACAGGCGGGACCGGTCCGTGATCTTAGCAGCGACATCTTCTGCCTTGAGAACAAATTCGTCCTCAACCTTCGTCTCCACGGGTACGGCCACACCGTAGGCCATCGCAATGCTCGGGCTGTAGCTCACGTAACATGGCTCGTGATAAATCACTTCATCTCCGGGATTCAGGAGAGCCCGGCAGACGAGGTCGAGTGCTTCAGACACGCCGACGGTGATCAACACCTCAGACTTCGGATCGTAGCTGACATTAAACTGCTCCTCCACGTAGGTGGAAATCTCCTCCCGAAGAGACAACAACCCTAGATTGGATGTGTAACTCGTCTGCCCTTTCTCAAGAGAATAAATCGCCGCTTCACGAATGTGCCACGGTGCCGAGAAATCAGGCTCACCAACGCCGAGGGAAATGACGTCGTCGCGTCCGAGCACGAGTTCAAAGAAATCCCGGATTCCCGATCTCGGAATATTATTCACCTGCGTCGCAATGCGCTCTTCGAGTGGTTTCATCGAAAGAATCGTTTGGTGTTACGGCCAGGGTCAGGGAGTCACGGGAAGACGTTCGTCCTCTTGCGGATCCGATGCCTGGAAACCACTCTGCTTGTAAACCTTCAGCTGGAAGTGCGTTGCAGTGGAAATCACGCCGTCGAGCGTGCTGAGTTTCTCACTGACGAAACGGGCCACTTCGCGGAGATCGTCGCCCTCGACAATAACGGCGAGGTCATAGCCTCCGCTCATGAGATAACAACTGGTCACCTGGTCGAACTTGGCAATGCGACGGGCCATGCGGTCGAACCCACCGTCACGCTCAGGAGTCAGCTTCACTTCGATGAGAGCGGAGACGCGGTGATCTCCGATTTTCTCATGATCGGTTACCGCGTGAAAACCCAGGATGGCACCCTCCTTGATGAGAGAATCCAGCATCGCCGCGACTTCCGCTTCCGTTTTCCCAAGGCGGTCGGCCATCTGGGACGTGGAAAGTCGGGCGTCTTTCTGCAGTATTTCTAACAGGGCATTCATACGATTTCAGTGTTCTGGCCCCCACGAAGGGACGGCCGTGACTGACGTCGACGAAGGTCCCTTTGTCGAGGATGAGTTACCAGCGGGCGGCTAATCCCCGAAGCTGATGCCGACGGACTTGGCCGCCTCCACCACTTCACCTTCAGGATCAACGAGATTCAACTCCCGGACCGCTTCCTTAATGGGAACGGATCCAACGTGATATTGCTGGTAGCTGACCATACGGCCAAATCGCTTTTCTTCTATCAGTTTCACGGCTTTTACCCCAAATCGCGTTCCCAGCACCCGGTCAAGCGCCGTCGGGCTTCCGCCGCGCTGGAGGTGTCCCAGGGTTGTGCAACGGGTGTCCTTGCCGGTCAGCGCTGAAAGTTGCTTGGCCACCTGCTCGCCAATGCCTCCGAGACGGGATTCCCCGTCTTCTTTGGTCTCCTCATACAACTGCGTGCCTCCAATCGGCGCAGCTCCCTCGGCAACCACGACAAGCGAGTGGAAAAATCCGTTCTCATCACGGTGCTTGATCGTTTCGGCAACCTTGTTGAGATCAAAAGGAATTTCGGGAATCAGGATGGAACAGGCCCCCCCGCCCATGCCTCCGTAAAGAGCAATCCACCCGGCGTGACGCCCCATCACCTCGAGAACCATGACCCGCTTATGGCTTTCTGCGGTGGTCTGCAATCGATCGAGAGCATCGACCACGGAATGACAGGCGGAGTCGAATCCGAAGGTCATCGCCGTCGCAGCGAGGTCGTTGTCGATTGTCTTGGGAACACCGACCACGGGAAAGCCGTGTTCGTAAAACTGCTGCGCAGTTGAGAGTGATCCGTCGCCTCCCACGCAAATGAGGGCTTCGACGCCCAGTCCTTTCATCGTCGCGACGGCTTCATCCATCAATTCGGTCGGAATTGCGCGTACGCCACCGGCACCGACCTTGGAAACAAAATGCCCTTTGTTACTGGATCCGAGAATCGTGCCCCCGACTTTCAAGATGCCCTCGGTCTTTTCCACCTTCAGCACTTTGTAATCCCCCGGGGAGAGCAGGCCTTCGTAGCCTTGCCTGAAACCGTAGACTTCCCACCCCAGTTGGGTTGCGGCGCCAACCACCCCGTGAGTCACTGCGTTCAGGCCCGGGCAATCGCCCCCGCTATTCAACAATCCGATTCTCATACATCGCACAGAGACCTATTTCGCGGGGCTTAGCAAGCGCCGGTTTGTCACAGGACTTCCCTGCGATTCCAGCCGGCGGCGCTCTTCCCACCCTCTACTGAGTAACAGGACAGTCTCGCGGAAGCGGTCTTCGGCATTCAATACGACAGTCACGAGGCGACCAGCATCCTCATTTCCAGCCACAGCAGTCGCAATCAAGCAAGGCCCGGAACGCCCCGTCGTTCCTGTCTTCATCCCGTCAATGCCCCGCGAACCAATCAGATCGTTGGTATTTCTGACAGTCTTCACCAACGAATCGCGCCCTCTCTCTATCTCGATCTCCACCATTTTCATGGAGCAGAGCGAAAGAAACTTCGGATGTTCCAGAGCACAAATCGCCAGCAAGGCCATATCCGCTGCCGTTGAGATTCCCAACTCATTACCTTCGTCGAGACCGTGCGGATTCACGAAGCGGGTATCTTTCAGCCCGAGGGCTTCGACCTCTCGATTTATTGCCTGCACGAATATTTTCACTGCCTCACTACCGGTTACCCCACCCTGCATTTTGCCACCGATGAACTCCGCCACCGCATAAGCAGAGGTATTGTCGGAAGCCATCATCGCAGCGAGCAATGCGGACTCCAGGCTGAGTCGATCACCGGCTCTCATCGCCAGGGGATTCACCCCGCCGGAGACGGCTTCAGGGCTAACCGTAATCTCGACTTCCCACGACATCTCATTTTTATCCAGCCATTCCAGAGCCACCAGGGCCGTTGCTACCTTCGTCAAACTGGCGACCTGCCTCTTTGAGTCAGGATCTTTTGAAAGAAGAATCACACCTGATTCGACATCAACGACGATCGAACTCTCCGCGGCATCCATCATCCCGCTTAACTGCGCCGCCAGTATTGTGAATGCGATAAGAAAGACTTTCGACGGCATCTTCCCAGCTTGAGACGACTCCATCGACAATCTCCAGCAAATACGGAAAAACCGTGCCAGGTCCACGACCCGACACGGTTCTTCGCTTGATTTAAAAACTGATTTCTGTTGCTTTAAAGCTGAGTCTTGAGTTCGTCGTATTCGCCCCGGAGAACATCAATTTTCTCCTGAATCGCAATCATACGCTTTAAAGCGGCCGAGGCTGAACCCGACCGGCCGGATTTCCCTGCCGCGAGGCGAGCCTTTTTCTTCGCAGCCTTGCCAGGAGAAGCGACGCCGGCTTTTTCCATCCACGCCTTAACGGTGATAGGATTCAGCTTCCACTTCTTGGCAGCCGCTGATTGACCGCCACGTCCATTTCTTGCGTTGTAATCGACGATGAACGCCACGACTTGGTCTTTGGTTTTTTGATCGTATCTTGTAGCCATATTATTGTTATCGTTCTTGTTAAGAGGATTATCTGTTTTTGGAGGGATGATTTAACGGCGCGGATTCTAAATCTCTATCGCGACAATGTAAACCGGATAGTTATCGAGAAAGCACAATTATTTAGGATTGGGTTCGTTGATGTCAACTGAGAGTATCACAATGAAATTTCGTTCAATTTTATCTATAAGTTTATTCACGCTGGTGGCCCTCCTCGGATACGGCGTCTGGGCTTTCGGTGGGTCGCTCTTCCCGAACGAACCTCTCATGTATTCGGCTTGCGCTGTTGTATTCCTTGGTTTGGGCGGTCCGGCACTTTTGCCTGATTCCGGAGATAACAGCGACAGGCCTGTCCGGTTCTGTTTATCTTTTTCACTATCCTTTCTGGTATATGCCTTCGTCTGGTGTATTGCCTGGTTTTCACTACCTACGACCTTTGGTGAAGTGATCGGATCCAGTTTGGGTCTGCTCGGGTTTGCCCTCGTTTATCGCGGAATCATGCAGCACCGCGTCTCCATCGGAGTCGCAACTGCCACACTCTTTTTCTGGCATACCATCGGATACTATGCCGGCGGGTTTCTCTATGCCTCTTTCCAGGGCCGCGGTCCCGGCGCGATGTCGCTGGACTGGGAACCGGCGACCATCAGGCACTGTGCCCGCCTATCGTGGGGGCTATGCTACGGCCTGGGGCTGGGACTCGGAATCAACCGTTTCCTTCACTTGTCGCGCCAGAGCTGACGCAATCCCTGAACGCAAATCTGAGACCAGGTCTCAAGCTCATCGTGCTTGGCTTCCAGCTCTTCGAGGGAGAGGAACTGCAGATCGACGATGTTGTCCTCACCAGCAGTAACCTGGTTGGATTCCAGGGTAAATAAATGCACCACACCAAGGTGCACCTGCCCCACTTCGTTGGAATCGTCGTTAATCAACCCGAGGATCTCCTGGGTATGGTCTCCCGAAATATTCAGTTCCTCATCGATCTCACGGTCCACCCCGTTGGTGTAGGTGTCCTTATCGAGTGATGAAGCGGCATAGTCGACATCATTGATGTGGCCCCCGATGCCAATCGATCCTTTGGAAGCGAGACGCCTTTCACCGGAACCCCCGCCCCTGACGTAGTGCAGGAACTTGTCACCATGGCGGAAAATGGCATAGGGAATGATCTGCTTGTGGCCGGGATCATCCTCAGCAAGATCACGCTGGAGAAAGTAGTTATTCTCAGGATCGAGCATAGACGGCAAGTATTTCTCCGGCTCGAGCGAGATTCCCTGAAAGGCTCCCAGCTGGTCAAAAAGCTCCCGGGAAATTACCAGTACGTTTTCGTCCTCGTATTTGCTCATGTCTGATTCAAAAAGTTGGGAAAACGGACACTAGCGCGGCGATAAGTCAAACCGGTAACGGTTCAGACCGGAAGAAGAATCCTCCGAACGGGCGACGCGGGCGCCAAGGAGCCTTTCAAACATCTGCACCTCAATACGCTCCATCGTCGGATATTTTGCGAACAGGGAGCGGAGAGGATTGTGGAATTCTTCGATTCGAAGCCCTTCCTCCTCGGAATAGGTGCACCTCGAAAAATACCCCATCTTGAGCCGGGCATCAGCAAGACGCTCGGCGCGTTCCTGAACAGAGTCCCCGGTCACTACCTTGGCGAATTTTTCCGTCTGGTCCCTGAAGAAAGCGAAGAGCAGTTTTTCAGCCGCGTTAGGATCGAGTTGAGCGGCCGCATCCAGGAGCGAAAGAGTGACACCGTCCTCAATATCAGGAAACAGCGGGTCCAACTTCGAAGTGATCCGATAGAGCTTTTCAGGCCTGCCCACATCCTTGGGACGACGCCAGGTATCGAGATAACCCAGCTTCTGCATGGAGATACAGTGCTTTTTCACCCCCATGTAGCTCATGCTCATGGCTTCTGAGAGTTCCCCGACGGACATTCCCTGCGAGCATTTGATGAGGTGAATGATTTCAAACCAATGTGGTTTCGAGAAATTCTTGAGGATCTTAAGGTACGGGGTCACGGGATGATAACAGTCTGATATTTAACGCCTTTCAGGCCGGGGTTGCGGCACTATCAATACAAACAACCTCTAGTTTTGTAACAGCTGATTTTGAGAAATGCCGCAACTTTTTCACGCAACAGGTGAAAAAAGTGCCGGATTTGACTAAATTTGCCGCATCTCTATCTTCTGCTGGGAAGTAAGCAAGTCGGGTCACCTGACGTCTGCACCCAAGCGGACCGCACTTTTTCCCTTTCCCCAATCATCCATGCAGCACGATTCTCAGATTGATCTGGATAAATCGTTCCGTTCCTTTGCCCCCGGCTACTGGGCCGACCAGGGCGTGACTAATGAGGAATGGAACGATCACAAGTGGCAGCTTAAGAATCGAATCACTTCCCTGTCACAGCTCGAAGAACATCTCAACTTGAGCGAAGACGAGAGAAACGGTGTTATCCTTTCCGGTACCAAACTGGCGATGTCGATCACGCCACACTTTTTCAACCTGATCGACAGGAATGATCCCGACTGCCCGATCCGCAGGCAGGTAATTCCGCGAGTTGAGGAAACCATCACCTCTCCCTACGAGCTTTCCGACCCCTGCGGAGAAGATTCCAATATGCCGGTTCCGGGTTTAGTTCACCGCTACCCTGACCGCGTTCTTTTCCTCGTCACCGACCGCTGCGCGTCCTACTGTCGCTACTGCACTCGCAGTCGCGTTGTCAGTGGTGCGGGAGATCAGGCGCTCGAAACCAACTACGAGGCTGCGTTTCAATACCTCGAGGAACATACCGAGATCCGCGACGTGCTTCTGTCCGGCGGCGATCCTCTTCTCTTCTCCGACTCCAAACTGGAACAGATCCTGAGCCGCCTTCGCAGCATCAAGCACATCGAGTTCCTGCGGATCGGTTCGCGAATCCCCGTTTTCCTTCCGCAACGCATTACTCCGGAGCTTTGCCGGATGCTCCAGAAATATCACCCGCTCTTCATGAGCGTGCATGTAAATCACCCTCGCGAGCTCACCAGCGAAGTGAAGGAAGGCCTCGAACGCCTTGCCAACCACGGCATCCCACTTGGAAACCAGTCCGTTCTGCTTCGCGGGGTGAATGACAACGTGGAGACAATGAAGGCGCTGACGCACAAACTCCTGATGTGCCGCGTGCGCCCCTACTATCTCTACCAGTTGGACCTCATCCAAGGGTCCTCGCACCTGCAGGTTCCTGTCGCGAAAGGCCTCGAAATTATCGAGGGCCTTCGCGGGCACACCACGGGCTACAGCATCCCCCAGTATGTCATCGACGCGCCGGGCGGAGGTGGAAAGGTTCCGATCAATCCGGATTACATCGTTCAACGCAACAGCGAACGAGTCGTGATCCGCAACTTCGAGGGCAAGACCTTCGAATATCCGGAGCCTGCCGTTCAGCCCGATCCCCTGCTCGATTACTGAGCCGCGACTGCCTCGCCATCGAAAGCGACTGCCCCACTCCCCGGCGGCGATTACCCCGCTTTCAGCACCCCGAAAATCACCGCCACAACGTGGCATAGACTTCCGGCCATGACGAAGAGGTGCCAGGTGAAATGGGCGAACTTGACGTTCTTCATCAGGTAGAAGGCAACGCCGCCCGTATAAAAGAGCCCTCCGGCGACGAGCCAGAGCAACCCTGCCACGCTCACGTTGGCCATCAACGGCTGGACCGCCACACAGATGAGCCATCCCATCACGACATAAATGGCGGTACCGACTCGATCAAACCGCGGGAGCAGAATCGACTTCATCACCACGCCGGACAGGGCGAGGCCCCAGACTACACCAAACAGTGACCATCCCCACGCCCCTCTCAAATTGACCAGCAGCCAGGGAGTGTAGCTGCCGGCAATGAGCACAAAGATCAAAGCGTGATCCAGAATCTGGAGCAGGCGCTTTCTATCATGCGAAGTCACGACGTGATAAGCAGCCGAGCAGAGATACAGAAGCACGAGACTGGTTCCGAAGACAGAAACCCCGACGACATGCCATGCCGTCAGCGGTGCGGCGAGAGACACCATCACAATCAGCGCGACGACGCTTAGGACAGCTCCGATGCCGTGACTGATGGCATTGGCGACCTCCTCCTCGTGTGATTCACACAATTCACTGCGCTCGCTCATGGGTAGAAAGTTTGCCTTCTTCGATTCACTCAATCGAGCAAATTCGGGAAACGATCACGCCCCGTAAAGGCCTGTTTCCCGGCAAAAGGAAACAACTCCGGGAGTCAGCCACTCCTCGTGAGCCGCAAAATCGTTGCGAATTGAAGTCGATGAAGCCGGGTGCGCATACGGCACTGATATGGCGCTCCACCCCTTTTTTGATTCGACTTCGCGTCCATCCCGGGTCAGGACGATGAAATGGAGGTTCCCACGGAGAAACCCGGGATTCGCCCATTTCTCGATCGAGTCCCACTGATCGGTCCCCACGATCCAGTGCCATTTCGTATCCGGTTCACCCTCGGCAAAATGCGCCGCCGTTTGCCAGGAATAACTCGGGCTTTCCCGCTCGATTTCGAACCTCGATACCGAAGCCCATGACAGTCCCCCATCGTCAACGGCCCGCTTGAGCATCTCGAACCGCTGCTCTCCAGTCGCGTGGGTCCCATCCTTAAAAGGAGAAACAAAGCAGGGCACAAACACGACCTCTTCCAGTCCGGCCGCCTTCATCGCCGCACCGGCCATTCCGAGGTGACCCCGGTGAACCGGATCAAAGGATCCACCCAGTATCGCTCTCGATACCGTTGGCGTGTGATCCGTTTCCTGTTCCATGGCACACTCTAACCGCCCCTCGCCAAAAGTCATTCGCTCTCGACCCGAACGTGATCTACCGCTATGTCTGGAGTTACCGGGACGGAGACTTCCGGTCATCTCTCTTTCATGAAAAAGCTTCTCATCATTCTGGGTGCCGTGCTGGTTATGCTCGTTGTTGCAATCCCTGTCACAACCAGAATCCTGGGTCCACGACTCATTTACGTTTCCGCGCCAGCCGGGAAACCCCTGGGTGAAGTTGACGTTCCGCGCCCCGAGACTTCCCTGCTCGCTGTGTCGATCGGCATCGAGCTGGCCACCCTGGCAGCGCTGGCCAACGAAAAGGTTCCGCCGGAATTTGAGGGTGCCGAGCAGAAAGATTTTCACAAGAATCTGAAAAGAGGCGGTTACGCCTGGAAAGTCGCCCGCGGGCCGATTGCGTTTCAGAACAATGGCACCCAGCTGACCTTTGCTGCGCCGATCCAGGGAGCCGCTCAATTTCAAGGCACTCTTGATGCCAAGATCGTGCAGATCCCACTGAACACCACCGCCGAACTCGCCGGTGTCGCAGGCGGAAGCCTTTCCCCATCCATCGCTCCAGACTGGAGCATCACCCCAAATCTCACACCAGCGCTCAACCTCAGCCAGGCATCGCTCTCCCTCGGTAGCCTCGGCAAACTGGACGTCAGTGACATTCTCGGGGGCAGTGTTGGGCAATACATCCAACAAGAGGCTCAAAAGCTCGCCCCGGCCCTTCGTCAAAGTATCGACCTGAGAAGTCAGGTCGAACTCCTCTGGCGCGAAGCCTACCTCAGCGAGCAGGTGAACGATAGCCCGAAGATCTGGCTAAGTGTAACGCCGCGTGAAGTGCAACTCTCGCCGATCGAATACACCAATCCCGAAGAACTCACCGTGACGGCAGCCATCAAAACAGATGCCTTTCTGACCAACCGGGAACCCGGAGATCCACAGCCTCAACCGCTGCCGGATCTCGTTGCCCAACCGGGCCCTCTTTCGACCGATCTGAAGTTACCCGTCATCGCCAGTATTGCCGAACTCAACGAGGTCCTCGCCAAGGAAAGTTTTGAAATCGACACTGGAGCTGGCACCAGTGTCGAAATTGACGGGCTCGAGGCCGCCGTGGGCCAGGGCGGCCTGCTCAACCTCAAGCTCTCGCTCAACGCCTCTCAAAGCGGTCCCGCTCGCGGAATCGCCGGCGACATCTGGATCCAGGCCCGCCCCGTGATCGACTTCGACGAGCAGACCCTCGGTTTCACCGAAGTCGACTTTTCTCTCGAAACCAAGAGCAAGCTTACCTCCGTTGCGGCTTGGTTGCTTGAAGAGCTCCTCATCAAAGCGATCGAACGGGAGATGCGAGTCGATCTGGATGACTACAAAGAAGAATTGTCAGAGGAGATTCACAAAGCTATCGATTCCGCCGAACTCCCCGAGGGCATTCAAGTATCCGTGGAAGATCTCGATATCCAACTCTACGACATCTACACCATCACCCGGCCGTATCCCGAAGCTGCGGAATCAGCCGGGCTGGTCATCGTGATTCGAGCGACCGGTAATCTCGCCACCCGGGTCGGTCAATCCGGTCCTGACATCCCATGACGGGAAAACACGAGTCAGAGAAATCGTGACGGCTGTTTTTTGAAACCACCCCGTTCTCATTACCGCTATCCACAGCAGGGCCGATAGAATTACGATCGGAGATCCCACGCGGACCATCCACATCCTTCCCTGCGGCGCTGACGCATCCCGCTGGCCCTGTTCACAAGCCGACTACCGCGAGGGCCTCCGCCATTTTACCAACTGACAAAACCACCTTGGGGTGATGGTCCTCCCACTCATCGACATGCTCTTTGAGCGCCTGCCACTTGCCGGAAACACCACCGCCTTTGTCGCCACTGCGAACGTCATCGGCTGTTTCGCTGATTACCGATTTGAGGCGTGACATGGCAGGGTGCTTGTCAATTTCAGCGATTGAATCCTCCAACGACTCAAGCGCGTCTCTGGCCTCGTCATCATAGGCATTCAGAGATATCAGTGCCCCGCGAATTTCTTCGATATCTTTCTTCATAACTCGCCTCCTCGGAAATCTTAGCGCCAATCACCGCATTCTTTCAACTGCGTAGCGCTGGCATCATTGAGAAAAGCCACGGGCTCAGTCTATGGTCGGCCCCTCATGTCGTTGATGAAATCTCGCATCAACGACATGATTCTGACGCCCTGCTCAGCCCCCAGTAAATTTCCATGATGGCGTTCCGTCGCCACGTGCTGAGGATTTGTCGCTGCGAAAGTGATATCCACCAACTCCTCAGTAAGCCAACTTCAACAGACGAAAGAAGGTTAAGGCGGCGCCTCCCTTGCAAACCAATCTTCCCATCAGCCACTTAGAACGCCGAACTATACTCACTGCTCAGAATCAAGAAAATTTCTCAGACCCCGGGCTTTTTCTCGACCGGGCAATCTGAAACCCCCGCTACGACGGCTGGGATGAAAGATCAAAAATACAGTCAACCCTATCAAGTTTGAGGAAACAACACCCTGCTTCGTAAACACATGGGATCATGCCACGCCCGGAGGTGTGGTATGCCGCTGCACCATGTGGCATTTTGAAAGCGCCTCTTGAAAAGCCGCAGAGCTATTCGGAAAGACAGAACAGATGACGCTCGCCGCGTACGAACAACTCGCTGCCAACGGGCGCCGGCGTTGCGTCGACGCCTTCGCCCAGGGTATTCGTGGTTACGACCTCGAGGGTGCCTCCATCCTTTATCACAGTGATGGTTCCACTCCGGTCAGTCATGTAAATATACCCGCCTGCGGCAACTGGTGAGGCATAGGTCGTGTTCACACCGGGAATCCGCTCAGGGCCAAAAAGAACTCTACCGGTCGCCACTTCGAGGCAGCTGAGAATGCCTGTTTTTCCCTTGTGAAAGTAGAGCCGACCTTGCGAAACCATGGGCGAAGCGATGTCGGGAGCGTCATCCGGCGTGGTCCAGACCACGCTATCACTGCCCTCAATATCCCCACTACCGTCCAGCTTAAAGGCACCCACGAAAGACCCCCGGAAACCACTGCCGATCACTGTGACCCCGTCCGAGAAGACGGCGGAAGCGACCGGTCGTTCCGTCTGGCCACCACAACTCCAAAGCTCTTTGCCCGTTTCCAGATCGTAGGCACGCGCCTTGATCTGTCCGTTCATCACCACCTGGAAACCGTCACCTGACGGAACCACCAACGGGGTCGCCCAGCAGGTTGGCTCATCACGATCCGCCTTCCAGATTGTCTCGCCTGTTTTCTTATCAAGTGCATACAAGGCGGAGGGGCCCTCATGATCCCATGGCACGAGAATTTTGTCACCGGCCAGGGTTGGTGAACTGCCCTCACCAAATCCGGCGCGTGTAATCATCTCCCCGAAATCGGTCCGGCTCCAGAGAAGCGCACCATCGAAATCATAACAAAACAATCCGCGCGATCCGAAATGCGCGAAGACCCGTTCGCCATCAGTGCAAGGCGAGGCGGAAGCATATCCGTTCGTTTGGTGAGTCCCCTCGTGTGGCGTTGTTTCCACCGCAACCTTGCTCCACAACTCCTTGCCAGTCTCACGATCGAAGCAGAACAAGTGAAAGCTCAATTTTGGCAGAGCTCCCGAAGGCCGACCACCTTTACCTCCTTTGCCCTTCTGCCCCCCTTTTCCTCCACGTTCCGCCGAGCCTCCGGCTCCTGAAGCAGACTCGCCACCAACCGCAGAAACGACAAAAACCCGGTTCTCCCAGATCACCGGTGACCCAGATCCACGCCCGGGAATCTCTACTTTCCATTTCACATTCTCCGTTTCACTCCAACTGGTGGGAGGATTTGCCGTCGTCGAGACCGAGTTGCCACCATGCCCTCGCCAGTGGCCCCAGTGTTGAAATTCGTCGCCCTTTACCATTCCGGGCAGAGCAATGCTGACGACATAAAAAAGAAGCTGAATTGACTGGCTGAGACTCAACCCAGGGCAAAGCGAGGAGGATTTTGTAAAGATGTCCGACTTCATGGGAAGAGGATTATCAGGAAACCGTCGCACTGGCGAATCTATGCTGCCCCGTCAGCATCACGCAGAAACGCAGCTATGAACCTTCCACTTTCTGACAGAAATGATCGCCCGGACCATCCCGCCTTAAGCCGTCATGACCTGATATTGCAGCTTGCTTGCCCCCTGCCGTCAAAACGCATTCGGCTAGGGGGTCATAAAACTGCACCGCAAATGAATGCCCCTGAGATTCGAAACTCACCAGTGAGGATTAATGATAAAGAGGACACTGGATCGACCACGCCCGCGCTTCCCCCTTATTCGTTCGCAGGATGCTCACTGCGAATCAAACCGAAGGGCATCTCCCGGTTTTTCGTTCAACCGCCTCCATTCATCTCAGTGACGCAACAAAAGTGGTCGGGGTGACTGGATTCGAACCAGCGACCTCTTCGTCCCGAACGAAGCGCGCTACCAAGCTGCGCTACACCCCGATTTGTGATTCCCGAATGGAGGAATTCGAACTCGTGTTGATCTCAACCGAGCGTCTGTTAGTCGCCCAAGCCCAATGGCACACCCGTAGGGATTCGAACCCCAAACCTCCTGATCCGTAGTCAAGCGCTCTATCCAGTTGAGCTACGGGTGCTTTATGCCGTGGGTCTCCCCAGCCTTTCGGCCGGAGCGAGCGGTAATTTGCGCGGATTCACCGTTTTGACAAGCGAAAATTGCGTTCCTTTCGACCTTCCCTTGTGTTCAGCCCCATTTTGTCGATGGTGACGCATCTGATTTCACCCCTAATCCTCCAATTTCCATGAAGCTGTCCCCCGTTTTCGCTATTGGCCACTTCATCGCCACGCTACTCTTCGCGGTCTTCGCGTGGGCTCAGGTCAACGATATCGACCCGGCGGTCTATCACAAGCCCTCCAGCCTCGATGCCATGCTGTGGTTCAGCTTCTACCTGCTGATTGCGGTCCTGTTTGTCGTCTCTGTGTTTCGAAAAGTCCCGCCCTGGATTCTCATCGTGTCCCTGGTCGCCTGCGTGATCGAAATGATCATGACCGGTCCCGGCCTGATCGAGAACCTCTTTGGTGAAGACGATTTCACCATGACCCAGGTCAGTATGTCCGCCGAAGACCCCCGCGTGGAACTGACTCGCGAATTCTTCGGCGCCCTGATTGCCTTTGGCGCGGTGCTCTACCTGCTCCTGATACAGCGTAAAAATGAAAAAGCCGGAGGATAGCTACCTCCGGCCACTCAAGAGGGTCAGGGCACCGACCCAACCCTGTTAGATTCCGCGATCACTTCGCTGACTCCATTCGGAAGATCGCGCCGCGCCAGTCGAGAACGAGCGGCTCACCGTTAACATCAGGATAAATGCCGGTTGGCTGTGTCGTGGGATTCTTGAGATCCTCGGGCTTATCGAGGTGGTGATTCGCGGTGACTTCTTTTTTTTCAGTATCGTAGTTCAAGGCCCAAATGTTGCCGAATTTCCAGTCACCATAAATGAAGTGACCGTCCAGCTCCGGGATCTTGCTGCCGCGGTAAACATAACCACCCGTGATGGAAAGCCCGTCGGCGCGTGAGTATTCGTGGATGGGGTCAATCACTTCGAGATTCTGTGGCTCGTCGGTTTTTTTGCCGAGCCATTCCATGAAGCCGTCGCGAGTGGCAAAGCGTTGAGTTCCTTCGCGGTAGTCCCATCCGTAGTTGCCACCGCATTCGATAATGTTGATCTCCTCCCAAAGGTTCTGGCCAACATCGGCGAGGTAAAGAAGTCCAGTCTCGGAATCAAAGGCAGCGCCCCAGGGATTACGAAGCCCGTAAGCCCAGATTTCGGGGCAGGCGATGGGATCATCGGCAAAGGGATTGCCGTCCGGAATGCCATACTCAAGGCCGTCAGTCCGGCTGTCGACGTCGATGCGAAGCACCTTTCCATTCCACCGCGTCAGCTTCTGAGAAAGCATGAAGACACCATTCTTCGATCCTCCATCTCCCACGCAGATGTAGAGCATGCCGTCCGGCCCAAACATGAGGTTTCCGGAGTTGTGGTTCCACTCGGGCTGCTGCACTTCCAGAAGCACGCGCTCAGTGCCGGGGTCGGCCAGGTTGGGATTGTCGGACACGGTGTACTCCGCGACGGTAAGGCGCTTCGGTCCCTGGCGGGAGAAAGCCAGGTAAAACTTGCCGTTCTCTTTGAACTTGGGATGAAAGACGAGGCCGAGCAGCCCCTCTTCAAAATCTTTCTCCACCCCGATAGCGTCGGTCATGTCCATAAAGACAATCGCCTCCGCCGAATCGCGCCGGGAAGGAAGGATCTTAATCTTGCCAGTCTGCTCAACGAGGAAGTGGCGACCAGTTCCATCATCAGGAATCTGCACCGAGACAGGACGTTCCACTTCAATACTTTCGAAAACCGGAACCAGGCTCACTTTGGGCTCAGCAAGCAATGATAAGGGCAGTCCCAACGACAAGAGGAAGAAGGCAGCAATGCGATTCATGGCTCGAAACTACGAAACCAAATCCAGCAAGGCAACCCTTGTTCGCGTCGCAAAAATGCCATAGCCTCACAGTGCCTGAATCGCCCGCATGCCGCTCATTTCACTCCAGCATCTCGCCCAGCTCTCGCGTGACAAATCGTTCCTCATTCGCACCTCGCTGAGTATCGTGGCGATGTCGGTCGCGCTATCTTTCGTGATCTCCACCTTCACCGGGGATTCCGCCCCCGCACCCGCTACCATCGTTGAGGAGACCGGAGCTTCTGAAGCCATCAACGCACTTCCCTCTACGAACTGGAAACCTTCTTCCCTTGCGCAATGGATCTATTCCATTCGCACCGGCCTACCCGCAACCGGCGAGCCTTCCGACTACGACCTTCGAACTCTCACCAATGAACCGCTCGGGTATCTCGAGAAATACAGGCAGGAATTCGAATCGGACTTCCCCATGCTGAAACTCCTTTACGAGGGGCTCCACCTCGAAGCGAATACAGAATCGATTGAAGCCCTGTTGAAATATTCCGAAGAAGAACGCTATCGAAACGAGTTTATTGGTGACCTTTACGCTCATTCCAGTAATTTCGAAAAGGCGACCGAATTCTATCAGGCAGAGCTCTCACACTATCCCAACTCCACCTATTCCGCACGCAGTGCTATCATCGCCGCTCTGTGGAGCGGCAACAGGACCGTAGCTCGAGAACTCATCACCCGACCCGGCGCCAAGCAGCTTTTCCGCTTCTACGATCTGATGTCGTTCCAGGCGGACGCGCGAGCCTGGGGGCCATTGTTTTTCTCATCCGTTAAGCATGACTATCGCCAGATCATTTCCGTATTTTGCCTTCCCGCCTTGTTCACCGGATTGGTGTGGTTTCTCATCCTGACAAATTTCTGGCAATTCAATCGCACCCGCCTTGCCATGTCACTGGCAGCAGTTGGTCTCGGCATGATCAGCACAACCCTGACTTTGTATGCTGTCATGATTCAGGAGCGATCATTTGGATTCACGGAAAATCCAAATGATACTGAACTGTATCAGCTGATCTTCTGGGTATCCGGCGTCGGACTTCGAGAGGAGACGTTGAAACTGATTTGTTTCCTTCCCCTTGCCTTCTGGTGCGCCCGGAGAAAAAACGACCTGGAAGCATTTATTCTGGCGGCTCTGGTTGGCCTTGGCTTCGCAATCCAGGAGAACATTGGATACTTCTCAGACAGCCTCTACGAGCACGCCGCCCTGACTCGTCTGCTGACCGCAAACCCACTCCATTTCTCTCTCACCGGCCTCGTAGGATTTTACGCCTATCGGATGATCGTTCGAAAGTTCTATGGATGGGAGGAATTCCTGGCGGTCTACATCCTGGCAGTAGTCTTGCATGGAATCTACGACGCAGTTCTTTCCATCCCGGGTTGGGAAGACTATTCCATCCTCACCATCGTTTTTATCGCAATACTCATCTACCGATTCTTTGATCCGCTCAAAAAAATGATGGACCTTCAAAGCCAACGGCGGCGTCTTTCGCCGCTCGGGATCTTTGTCCTCGGTGCAACTACGATCACCTGCATCGTGATGATCTTTTCGGCCACTTTCTTTGATTTCCGCCCCGCCCTCGCCAGCTTCGCTGCAGCTGTCGGATCAATGATTCCCCAGGCCTTCGCCTACATCAGCCGGTTCCGGGATCTCTAGTTTTCCACGTCGCTGCAGACTGTAGTGCTCCTCTGGATTGCGCTGGATAAATTCCAGGGCCGATCCCTCCATCCATTTTTCAAAAAGGCTCAGTTGGGTCTCATGGCATTGCAGGGCGGTCGCCCGCTTCTCAGCGTGAGCAGAGACATTGATCCTGAAGTGAGCCTCGTCGTCCAGATTCACCCAGTTTGACGCGGCCGGTTCAGAATTGCGGGCCATCATCGTCAACCAGGCCGGGCCCGATTCGCCAAAGTCAGAAACGGATCGCTTCATCGCTGCAAACACCAGCAAATGAGCCGGATGCCAGTATTCTCCCGAACTGCCATGAGAAACCACCAGGTCCGCATCAGAGATCAAGGGGGCGATCTGTTCGGCAAGGTCTTCCGTCGAAACGTCCGGCGCCCAGGCACGGTAGTCGCTACCGATCGGATCCCGGTGTTCGAGAAAATGAATTTCTCCGAGCCCGAGCACATCGCAGGCCTTACGTAACTCAACGGAACGAACGGCGCCAAGCTCTCCTCTTGTCACCTTCCCCGCGGGACCGCCTTCCCCACGCGTCACACAAATCACATCCACCTGAGAACCGGCATCGACCAATTCACAAAGAAGGCCGGAGGCGAAGGTCTCATCGTCGGGATGAGCAATCACCAGTACCACGCTCTTCGCTGCCTCGAGGGCCGAAA
>SPKZ01012797.1_pt1 | contig 17992 bp, 17 predicted proteins | sample 2456571 | NCBI WGS metagenome assembly SPKZ01 (sample SAMN11192286, study PRJNA482655) | marine metagenome | biome: ENVO:00000447; feature: ENVO:00000244|ENVO:00000211|ENVO:00000569|ENVO:00002023; material: ENVO:00002151; isolation source: ocean water from marine abyssalpelagic zone ...
CCATTCCGGTGGCAGAGCTGCCCACCGAGCGTTCCAAAATTGAACAGGCGGCCCAACAATTCGAAGCGATCTTTCTCCGCCAGCTCCTAGCCCCCCCTTGAGAAGAGCACATCGCTTACTGGAGACGGCGGGGCGAGCTCCAAGATTTGTGGCGCGATGCTCGTGGCCGGCCTCGCGGAAATCGTTCTGAAGGCCTTCATGGAAAAAACTCCAAACTGTGCCGACCAGCCAGGACCCACATGACGGCTGCGAAAACCCTTCGTAGTTCGATACTTGCGAGCACTCAGCCGGCGCTGACCTCAACGGCGCGCCAAAAATTCTCAATTAAAAATTCAAGGGTCACGACGAGTAGCCGTTCAGACCAACAAGATGCCCCGCATCTCCCCCCACCTCCCCACCTCCCCACGACGGAGAAACGAGACCCCTGAAGGGAATTACCAGAAATCCCGCAATCGACGCCTACCAGAGGGCGGCTATCACACCGGTGAGGCCAACCCAACAGGCGCGTCGAGGGAAACGGCTCGGGGAATGCTCAGACCGCCGAAAGCGGCGAAGGTCACGATATCGGCAGAACCTCGTCAACTCGCTAGTGCAGCGAGTTCAAACGACGCCAACACGCAGAAAATCGAGGCAATTCGAGCCGCGATCAACGAAGGCACCCTCCGGATCGACGCCCACGTGGTCGCCGAGAAGATGGTGCCCGCTGCTGGGGAGTAAGTCGACGATGGCAATTGGTACCAAAACAGAATATCAAGCGAAACTGTAGGTCCATACTCTCAGAGTTCAACGCGCTTCTGGCTCAGGAGCGCGACGCGCTCCGCAGACTCGATCTCGACCGCATCGAGTTCGCGACCACGCGCAAGCTTGAGCTCGATGCACAACTGAAGGCCTTGTGCGAACGAGAAAAGCCCACGGCGGCTGATTACAGCGAACTCCAACGCATGCGGGCCGGCGCGCTGACCAACCAGTTACTACTGGTTCATGCTCGCTCTTGCCTCACCGGACTGCTTTCCCTAGTTCGCGAACTAATCCAAATCCAAGAGCTGAAGAACGCATCGCTAGCACCGCTGCGAGTGAACTTTCGGATCTAGCGAATGGCGAGTCTCAACGACCTGCTCAACACCGCGAAAAATGCCCTCGCGGCCCAGTCTTTCGGCTTGAATGTCGCGGGGCAGAACGTCACGAATCTCAACACGGATGGCTATGTGCGCCGGAGCGCCGACTTGGAAACGCGCGTCCACAACGGGCCCAGCTACGAGAGCATCAACGTCGCCGGACTCCACCGCATCGCCGATATCTACGCCGAGCGGCGACTCAACACCGCTATGGTGCTTTCCTTCGCGGCCGAGGAACGAAACACAAACCTGACCGTCGTAGAGGCGCTCTTCAACGACGTTGCAGGCGCGGGCATCGGCGCAAATATCGATTCCTTGTTCGCTTCCTTTTCGGAGTTATCTGCAAACCCCAACGAACCCACCACTCGCTCCACAGTATTGCAACGCGCCGAAGAGTTCACCCAGCGTGCGCGAGAGACCCCGCGAGAACTCGAAGTATTCCGCCAGGACGAGCATGACAAGGCTCGCTCATTGGTGCGCCACGGAAATGAACAGTCGGCGGAAGTTACCTCGCTAAACCGAAGGATCCAGGTGGCGGAAGCAGGCGGTTCCGACGCCGCTGATCTAAAAGACAGACGCGACAGTTTGCTGACCAATCTCTCGAAGCTCATCGATATTCGAAGGTGCATCACTGAGTCAGGGCAGCCGGTCGTGCAAGGCGCGGGCACCACGCTGATCGAGAGCGAAAACTACCGCGACTTAGCGGTAGACCTGGATAGCAACGGCAATATCCGAACTTTGCCCTCACGGTCCAATGAAGCCGCGGGCAACATGACGAACTTGCTCGGAGGCGGCTCTTTAGGGGGACCTGTGGAAACTCGGGACGTCTACCTCCCGGCAGTGAACACCCAACTGGACCAGCTCGTGTTCGACATCGCCACGGCGTTCGACGCCCGGTGACGCCGCCGGCTTTGGCCTAGACGGCGTCACACAGGCGCAGCGAGAAACACGTCCGAGTCGGAGGCCAGATGAGCACCGTGGTGCATCGAACATTGCAACGATTCAACCGACCTCCGCGTCCCCGAATTCGGCTCCCTCTTGGCGCTCGAGTTTACCGCGAAGCCGAGGCCCTTCTTACAGGCCTCGGCCGGGGCAAGCCGCCCGCGATGGCCCGTGCTCGCACTTGTTTGCGTGCCGCGTGGGGGTTTCGTTGCGCCCGGTCGATAGACTGAGCCAGCCTCTCCTGCCGACTAGAGGAACGACACTCTCTCGTCCTGAAATAAGCCACTACCAGCTGATACGCCTGCATTTTTCTGTTCTCGCTCGTGGGCGAGCCCGCTAACAAATGCCAACACGGCCGGATGAATCATGATGATTTGGCGAAAGTCGTTCGCCGGCAATTCCAACACGAAGCACTTTTCCGTCGTCCAGACCCCCGCGATGGCGTCTTCATGGTTGAGAAGTGACATCTCACCGAACACATCGCCTGGAACCAGTTTGCCCAACTGTCGCTGATCCCCACCTTCTTCTTGGACAACTTTCGCAGCTCCGGTCAGAAGGACAAAGACTCCGTCCGCGGGCCCGCCTTGAGCGATCATGCAGCTCTCGGGTTGCACCTCCAAGAACTTGAATCGCCGAGTCAAGTCGTCCAGCTCCGCTCCACCGAAGGGGGCAAAGAGCGGACTCGTGCGAACGATTGATGCCACCAATCGTTCGCGAACGAAGCGAAGAAGTATCTTCAAGAACTCCGGCTCACTCGCCCCTAGTTCGTTGAGGATACTCCGGTCGAACACTAGTAGCTGAGTTGCCGACGCGGCAGTGATTGTGGCCTGCCTAGGTTGTTCCGCCAAGAGACCGATCTCACCGAAAAACTCTCCCCCACCCAGCCGAGCTAGCTCTACGGGCGGCAAGCCAGAAACCGAAGCAATGACCTCTCCCTCGACCACGACGTACATCGAATCCGCGGGGTCGCCTTGCTCGAAGAGCACGGCGCCAGGCTCCAACTCGACGAGTCGCAACTTGGCAATCAGCGCCATGAGGGTTTTATTGTTGAGATCACTTAGCAACGGCGTCCGCTCGATGGCGGCTGCGATGGCCGCCGATATGCGGTCCGCTTCTGTCTCCTCTTCCGTCGGCGGCGGCTCTGAAAGCACTTCCGCATCCAATAATATTTCCACTGCTCCGACATCTTGCTGCGATGAATCCGCATCCGATGCCAGAGGGGAACTACCAACCAACGAACCTAACTCAACGCTCGCGAGCGGAGCTCCCGGAGAAATAGACGGGGCGACTCTGGCGCGCTCAGTCCCAAGTGGTTCCGCAACGGGCAATGCCGATGACGAAGCTTCGCCAGAACCATCTGACGACGCGACACCTCCGCCGAGAGCGTTGGGCTTTTCCGACCGCGGCCTAGGAGCCGGCATGAGGGGAAGGGCTGTGGGCGAGGCTTGGCCCTTGCCATGCAACTCCGCCATCTTTTTCTGCGTCGCCACATGCTCGGGATCGATCACCAGTGCCATCTTGCACATGGCCACCGCCTTCAACAGATAGCCGGTTTCAGAATACAAGGTGGCCGTACGGCACAAGGCGTTGAGCTCATCCACTCTTCGGCCAAGCCGACGGTAACAATCCGCCAACTTTCTCTGCCACTCCGGATCATTCGGTTCTAGTCGAGTGAGGGCGATATACTCATCCTTCGCTGCCTCGAATTTCCCCTTGGAGATAGCTTTTTGACCAGCCTCACGGTGATTGCGAAGATCCCGTTCTATCTGTTTGGTCGATCGGGAACCGCGCCGCGACTCTGTGCTATCCTTTTTCTTTCGTCCAAAGAAGAGACGCATCGAATTCCCCTAACTTAGATAGTTCAGGGTCGCGCGGCACAACGGTGAACGCAAGCTCTTCCTCGCCCCGCCCCGCGACCATGATGCTTAGCTGAAGCTCGGTGGCGTGAAGCTGAAGCCTAATTGCACAGCTCCGAACAACGAAGGGGGTCATCCGGGTGGGTGCGAACGCACACTTCACCCTCTTCGGCGGCTGCCAGCCGTTCCCAGCCGCCGCCGGCATCGTTCGACATAAGTGCTGGGCTAAACCGCCAGAGGTCGTCCACCGCGCCGCAATCAGTTTTTCCCCCAAACAGCAGACCCCGTTGGCAGCTCTCCGACCACGCAAAACTGTGAAAACTACGCCTCTCAGGCTGGCTCATATCCACTGCCACAAAATCCGCCGGAAAGTCACAGAGTCCAACCGGAGCATTCTGAAAAATATCGCCCAGCGCCTGGGGCTCCCAAACACTTGACTGAAGTTCGAATGTCCAAAGATCGTTTCGGTTACCTATTTCTGTGTCGTCGTGGCCACCAAAGACAACGTAGCGATCCGAAGCTTGCAGGTGTTCAAAGGTTGATGCGAATCTACCGCTCGGCCCAGCGCTCGATGCGGCAACAAGAGGCACCAGCAGCAGCTCGTCGGGCGGTTCGCCGACGGGGCCGAGATCGAAAAAGTCCAAATCCGACGAATAGCTAACATCAAGTTGAAACGCATCTCGCGGTGCCCCACCAAACAGCACGATTCGTCGTCGGCTCGCGTCGAGGAGGGCGCCCGACAGTACCGAGAGCGGTCCGGACCGACGAAGCGGGTGAGATCGCCAGCGTCGAGACGCGATCTCGAAGCTCCAGACATCCGAGAGAGGAGCATACTGCGTGCCCTCCGTCGCAGAGTCGCCTCCCACGAGCCACAGCACCCCGGCCTCGACGTCTGCCAACATGGAGCCGCCCGCCCGTGGCGGTGGCATGTCGCCCTCAGAGTTGATTAGCTCCCACTCCTGCGTCTCGGCATCAAAGCGCCACAGATCGTTGTGAAGAACGTACGGTCCGGTAGAATCCCGCTCCCGAAATCTACCGCCGAACATCCACACCGCTTCTCTTGCGGACGCAGCCGAGTGCCGCCCGCGCGCGCTGGGGGACTCTCCCAAAAGTCGCGTCCAAGCATCGCAGTGCTCGTCATATATCCAAACAGCGTCGGTGTAGGCCGGCGCCGCCGCGCTACAATTCTCAGACACCGCACCGGATCCCCCGAAGATGAGCATCTGCCCGCGATTCGGTAGAAATGTGGCGCTGTGCTCGCTCAGCCTCGCCGGCGCTTCGTACACGGACACGCTACATTCACGAGACTCACCGCAGCTGACCCTTCGCGCTCGATCCAGCTCGTCCACCGGCACCGATTCATCAGGAACGCAGGCCAAGCAGACCAGGCAGACCCAGGCCGTCCATAGCTCATGACCACTCCACGGAAAGCTACCCACGGGCAGAGCGCGGAGTGGTCTCAGAGTGGCGCGTCGCATCGTGCTCCGCAGTGTAGCCAATCACGGCAACACATCCAGCCCGACCTGCCCGCCAACAGAATCAGCTATTTACTGAAACTCGGGCGGCTGGGGAGGGCCCAGAGGAGTCGGATTGCGCTCAGCACCTTTGGGAGCACAGTATCGCTGTCTTTTTCTTGTGAGCGATCAGGACCGGATCCCAACCAGCAAAGGGCAAATCTAAGCCCTCGGTACTCGCCAACTTCTTCAACCGCGGGTCGTGTTCGAATACGAACTCAACCCGACGGATTTTTGCGCGCCCCTCTGGGGTCTTGTTGGTGGCAATCGGCCGATTGCGTGAGCATAGCCACCAATATAAAGCAGTCTCGGACCGATCTCCCGAATTTCTACGCAGTAGCGAAGCACCGCCGATGCGCGCGCCCCTGAGAGCTCCCAAGTGGACGGGAAAGCCGATGTTCGGATCGGACGGCCGTCCGCGTGGGCATTTCCTGGGCAACGGCCAGCAGCTCCGAGTCGGCGTTGTGCCCATGCCGCTCAACATATGCAAGGCGTCAGCCAAGGCTCCCAGTAACTTAGCGAGGAGGAAGCTTTCGCTCACGCCCGGCAGGGGCCGTCCGGGTGCGGCAACGCCCGCTCCCGGGAAGTACTTTTTTTTCTAGATCATGGACGCAGCCCTCGCCCCTGCAGCATCCGAGTGCCCTCCCCCAGCGATGAACACGGGCGCGTCCAGCCTGAAGTGTGATAGACACGACCCCTGGCCTCAGGGTCCGTCGAGCTCCCGGATGATAGACTTGCGCCTCGATTTTCGCTGTCCCAGGCTCAGGGTCGCCTGGCTGGTGCTTCTCTCTGTGGGCTGCGAATCCAAGCCGAGCGCTCCCGGCGCGGCTTCCGCCGGCGGCCAGTCCCCAGCAGCGTCCGCCACACCCGGTGCCTCTGCGGCCATCCCGTCCCCCTCCGCCAAATCCTACAACCCCTTCGCGTCTGTCGCAACGCCAACGCCCTTGGGCATTGAACTGCCTCCCCCCGCAGTTCCGGGAGACGCCGGACCGGGAGCGGGGGTGGTCACCCCTGACTGGGTAGTCGACGAGCCAACAAAGTTCGCGGTCGCGGCTTCCATCACGGCAACGGAGCGGGGAGTCGTAATGATCAACAAAGATCAAAACGTCTATCTCGCCAAGCTGGGCAAGCTCCCCGTTAGCGCCTCGCCAAAGAAGACCTCGATAGGCAAGGTGACCCGACGCGCTGGACGTTTTCCCATCGGGCACGGCCCGGCGCTTTACCGCGACTACGTATATTATATTCGGGACGGAGAACTGCGCCGACGTCACTTCCCGATATCCGGCGCAACGGGTCCCATAGAAGTACTCCGCCGGGACGCCGCAGACGGGACTCGTGTCTCGGCGCCTGTCGAGGGGTCTCGCTCCGTAGCGAATCCGGGAGCCCCTCCCTCCCCCAAGAGTATGACGCTTCGCCCGGCAACTATCGGATACGTACGACGCGCGGTGGGCGAGAAAGGAGAACCGCAAGTCGCCGTCTGGATCGACGGCCACGACAGTTACGTCTTGACGCCGGACGGAGCAGCCAGCCGGCATATTAGCCTGGCCAACCTCTCGAGAGGCATTCTCAGCATCGCATTCCAAGGACGTCGGGGTATGACGCCAGTTCACGCGCGCTGGCTCAGCTTTCCGAAAGGTCACCCCGAGCTATCCGACGACGTGGTGCTGTGGGTGGGGGGCCCGTCCCAGCGACAAACCGAACTGGTGGCCTCTCTAGACCGCCATGACAACCTCGTGGCTCTGATTCCTTTAGAACGCGGAATCAGTACTTTCGGCCTGCATGCTCTCGCCTTGGCAGCGGATGCCAGTCGGGTAGAACAGCTCTATCACTACGACTACAAGAACGGCGTTGACCCGGCTCCCCTCGCTAGCGGGACGCTATGCGGTGAACATGTCGTGGTTTTTGCCCGTCCCCAGACGTCCGGTCCACAATCCGAACAGGAGCTGGCGCTCATGACATTGGCCGGACCTCGGTCCCAGATCCCGCCGACCGCTGGCAAGGCGGCCGACTCGGTCAAAGGCCTCCCGTCGGTGGTCCCCAGCAGAGGCGACAGAACAGAGAGCGGTGGAAGCGTTCTGCAAAGTGCCCTCCTCGCTACCGGCAAGACCTTCTACAATGTGTCCGTGGCCATATTGCCGCGAGGGCTGCTTGTGACCTACACAGAAAACTGGCTGAGTCAGGCAGTGACTGTCCGATGCCGATAAGATTCCTCACATTCAGGGGATTCAATTCGAGCAAAGTAGGTTAATAAGGCCCAGACTCCAGGACTAGGCGCGAGGGCATTTATGCCAGGCGCCCACCATCTTCAAGGAAGAGAGTATTCAGTGGCTCAGCGGAAGAAGAAGACGAAGAAAAGTAAGCCCCGGTACTCCGCCAAAACAGCGGACAAACACGAGCTGTATCAGCTGTCCGTGCAGGATCCGGAAAGCGAGATCCAATTCGTTACCCGCGTCTTCCAAAAGCTGAACGGCAAGAAGCCAATGAGCATCCGCGAAGACTTCTGCGGAACCGCCTTTCTATGTGGGGAATGGATCAAGAGCCACAAAGACCGTACCGCTTCCGGCATCGACTTCGATCAAGCGACTCTCGACTGGGGCACAGAGCACAACCTGAAGGCGATCGACGAGCCTGGCAGCCGAATCAAACTCTACAGCCAGGACGTACGCAAGAAGGTGCCGGGCAAGTTCGACGTCGGAGTCGGCATGAACTTTAGCTACTGGACGTTCCGAAATCGCCCAGACATGCTCGCCTATTTCAAGTGCTCGCGGTCAACTATCAAGCCCGGTGGCATCTTCGTTCTCGATGCCTACGGTGGTTATGAGTCGATTCAGCCGATGGAAGAGCCGCGGCGCATCACTGGTGGAGCGACCTACGTTTGGGATCAAGACAGCTTCAACCCTATCGACAATAGCGTCGTGAATCACATCCATTTCGAGTTCCGTGACGGCACCAAGATGCGTAAGGCATTCACCTACGAGTGGCGCTTTTGGTCCCTACTTGAGATCCAGGAGCTGCTCGCAGAAGCCGGCTTCAAGAAATCAACGGTGTACTGGGAAGACGCGGACGACGACGGCGAAGGCACCGGCGTATTCCGACCTCGGAAAAAAGTTGAGAACGAGGCCGCCTGGGTCGCATACATCGTCGCCGAAAACTAGGCGACAACGACGCCCGACAACGAGTACTGAGGACACTGAATGTTCAGAACACTGACGAAGGCGCGGAGCGCGGGCCTTCAGCGTGCGAACAGCGATCGCTGGGAGACTCGCTCTGGCAGCTCGTCATCGGGCACCAGCGTTTGACGTTGGGGAATCCCAAGAGCATTACCGCGACCGCTATCAGTGTGACAGCAGCCGCCGCTACCACGTAGTTCTTTCGCAGCAGCGCCACCGCGTTCAACGCGATCGATACGATTTCCATGCGGCAGCTACCGGGTGACGCTGGCCGCCGCCCCGATTACTCAAGAGACGACGCATCTCCGGATAGCTTAGGTCACCAGCCAGCGCCCACGGAAAGCGACGCCGGAAGCAGGCTCAACCGTCAGCTGTAATAGCCGCGATGAGCTCAGCCAGTACTTCTTCGGCGCGTTCGTTAGGCACCTGACATGTGCCTGCCGCCTCGTGTCCGCCACCGTCGTATTTAAGCATCAGCTCGCCGACGGTCGTTTTAGAGCCTCGGTCGAGGATGGAGCGGCCGACAGCGAAGACGGTATTTTTCTTTTGCTTTCCCCACAAAACATGGATGGAAATATTACACGCCGGCCACATCGCGTAGATCATGAAGCGGTTGGTCGCGTAGATCGTCTCCTGCTCCCGCAGGTCCAATACTACCAAGTTGTCGTGTTTCGTTGAATTGAGCGCGAGCTGCTCCTTGGAGTTACCTTCGTGCTCCTTGTAGATCTCCACGCGCTCTTTGACATCGGGCAGCTCAAGGATCTGAGCAATGGTGTCGGTCCGGCAGTGTTCGATTAGCTGCATCATCAACTCATAGTTGGAGATACGAAAATCCCGGAAGCGCCCGAGGCCGGTTCGGGCGTCCATGAGAAAATTCAGCAACACCCAATCTGTCGGACGAAGAATTTCCTCTTCATTGTATTGGGCGGAGTCCGCACGATCGACCTCGGTCATCATCTCGTCAGAGATGTTCGGAAACTTTTCCTTGCCACCGTAATAGTCGAACACCACCCGCGCCGCCGACGGGGCGTTCGGGTCAATGATGTGGTTGTCATGTTTGCCGACACGAATGGTTTCGCTCAAATGGTGATCGAAGGCGAGATACACTTCCTCGCAGTAGGGGAGGTTGGTCGTGATGTCGCGCTCGCTAACATCCACGATGCCATCCTGCATGTCTTTTGGATGCACGAACTTAATGGCGTCCACCATGTCGAGATCCTTGAGCAGGGCCGCACAAACCAGGCCGTCAAAGTCACTGCGTGTCACCAATCGATACTTGTCGCCCATCTTGCGGGTGCCCCTCTCGGTAGTCGTTCGAATCCAACAACATACTCTCGGGGGTGCCTCGCGCAAAGTCGCTGCTTGCGAGGCCGAATTGGCCGACGGCGCGGTGGTCCCCGCACCGCCGAGCCTGGGGTGGCGGGCCGGGCGCCAGAGCGAATGCCGCCATCTCCCCGCCCGGTGAGTTAGGTCAACTCGGCTGGCTCAACGCTCGGATGCGGCCCATTCCCCTCTGCCTCTCCTCATTTTGAGGATATCAGTCGCCGGGTCCCCGCCATCAGCCAGAACGAAAGGCACTCTGCCCACCGCGCTCCCAAGGGTCAACATCCGCCATATTCCAGTAGCAGCACCGCGCGAGCAAGCCCCAACCCACTCCTCGCGCTCCGGACGTACCCTTGCGACTCGCCCTGCGGGGGGGCATCAGCTAGGTTTAATGTGGAGGCGGACTATTGACCGAACGTGCCTTAGCTTTATTGCTGACCCTATCTCTCACCCTCATATTTTCCTCAACCCCAGCTCTTTCCCAAAGCGCGGATGACCGCGCCGCCGCCGAGGTTCTCTTCAACGCCGCGGTGAAGAATATGGAGGGCAAGAACTTCAACGGCGCCTGCCCGCAGCTGGAAGAAAGCGAGCGCTTAGATCCTGGTGTAGGCACCCTCTTATATCTGGCCGATTGCTACGAAAACGTCGGCCGGACCGCCAGCGCCTGGGCCACCTTCCGGGAAGCCGCCTACCTGGCCCGTAGTAGCGGGCAATCCGAGCGAGAGCGGGTGGCCAACGAATACGCCGACCGCCTACGCCCCCAGCTCAGCTATCTGCAGCTGGTTGTGGAAACGCCCAAGACCGACGGGCTCGAAATTGCGCGGAAAAGCGATCGCATGAAGTCACCCAAGGCGATCCGCCAGGTGATGTGGAGCACCGCTATCCCTCTGGACGCCGGTACTCACATGATCATCGCGAACGCTCCCGGGCGACTCGAGTGGCGGGGGGACGTCATCATTCCGAAAAAGGCCGGCACCGTCGAGTTTACCGTGCCCGCACTGGCAGACACCCCCGTGGTCGCACCGCCCCCCAGCACCGCGAACAAACAGGAGGTCCAGCCCGACAAGAAGGACAAGGGCACCAAGGGAGAACATGTAGAAGCGGACGAAGACGATGGCGGTAGCTCCTTGCCGATGTGGGCGTGGATCGCCACAGGCACCGGCGCCGTATTCAGCGTCGTTGGGCTGGCTGCGATGAACAACGGAAAATCACTGAGTGAAGAAGCAGACGGCCTCTGCCGCCGCGACGACCCGACGATTTGTTCCCAGGAAGGTTACGATAAGGGGGCGGAAGCCACCCAAGCCGGCGAAACGGGCGGCAGTCTCCTGGGCCTGGGCGCAGCTCTGTTGATCACCGGCGGCATCCTGTTCTACCTAGCCCCGTCCGACGACGACGAGGCCGAAGCTCGAAGCGCCAGTCTAAGTCTTCACGCGGCTGCCGGACCCCAGGGCGGCGGTCTCATGCTGAACGGAGCTTGGTAATGACCCATCCCCCCACATCCCAGCTCCCCAACGGGTGGCACCGCATGCTTCTCGCCGCTCTCTGTATGGCCGGACTGATTATCGGCGCCTGCGATTTCCCCGACCGTAGCCTCGACGTTGTCTACCCCCCGGACGGCTACGAAGGCTGTAACGCCACCGGCTGCGAGAGCTGCACCAGCGAGTATCACGAGTGCCTGTGCAACGCCCCAGCTGACGCCAACCTGGAATTCGAGCTCGACTGCCTCCAGAAAAATCCACTAACGGGCTGCAGCACGGCGCCCGATTGCGAGAGCTGCCCGGACGACATCGAATGCATTTGCGAGGGAGGATCCCCCACCGAGTGCTCCTGCCAGGGGAGTGAGAATCTCGAGTGCATCGGCGTCAGCTATCCGGGCTGTGACGGCACGATCTGCGACGATTGTGAAACCGACATGGCCATCTGTACTTGCGATGGCGGGGATCCCACCGACGCTCTTGTACAGCTGAGCTGCCTCTCGCTAATCCCCGTCCCTGGCTGCACGTCGGCCGGCGACTGCACGGAGTGCCCAAACGCCGCGAGCTCCTGCGTCTGCGAAGGCGGAGACCCGAACGCCTGCCTCAACCCAGTTACCGATCCCGGCGTGTTGTATCCGCCCGGCGGCTACCCGGGCTGCGAGGGAACCGACTGCGAGGGTTGCGCCAACGAGTTCCATTCGTGCCTATGCAATTCCTTCGAACCCGTCACCAATCTAAAAATACTCGTCTGTCTGTCAACGGAGCCCGTAGCAGGATGTAGCGATTTTAGCTGCGACGACTGCCCCGACCCAGGCCCCGAACTTTGCCTCTGCCAGGGCGGCACTGTGGACACGTGTGCGGCAGAGCCCGAAACCGACCCCATCTGCTTGATCTCCCCTTCAGACCCCGCCGATGCCTGCGTCGATTGCGGCAATTGTTACGAAACGTGCCTGTGCGAATCCATCACGGCACAGTTTGATCCAGCCAATGCCGAAGCGGAGAGCGACCCGGTGACGACCTGCGTCGCAAGCTGCGAGCAATCGGGTCAGACCGAATGCATCGATGGCTGCGATACTTGCAACACCTGTCTCGGCACGTGTTTCTGCGATGGCTTTGACACCAACACCTGCATCAACACCTGCGTGCCCACCGGCTGCTTCGGCGACACCTGCGATACCTGCGTCAGCTGCCAGGAGAAATGCCTCTGCGAAGGTGGTACCGCTGACTCCTGCGCCATGGAATGCGGCGGGCCCGCGTGCAGTGCGCCCGACTGCACATGCGACACCGACTTCGACACCTGCTATTGCAACAACCAATCAGTAGTGATTTGCCGCAACATCACCGGCTGCGCACCGCCCCAGTGCGACTGCGCCGACAACTGCTACGATGAGTGCCTGTGCGATGGCGGCAGTACCCCCGAGGAATGCAACAGCGAGTGCAGCCCGGTGGTCGGCCCCAGGCCTGACTGCTCGGTAGAGCCGCTGGACTGCGCCACCGCGTGCGCCTGCGACAACAACGACGCGGCGACTTGCGGTCAACGCTGTGCCGCCGACTGCGGCACCGAGGGGGGCGGTTGCGGCGGCAATATCGACTGCTGCTATGGGCAATCCTGCCAGGACGTCAACGGCCAGTTGATGTGTCAACCCGACAACCAGTGCATCGGCGATCTGACCCCGCCGACGGGCTCCTGTGCCAACGCTACAGCCACTTGTTGCGACCGCAGCAACCAGTGCTTGACCAGCGAAGGACTCGCCACTAACGGCGTGACACCGCCCAGCATTGCCTTCCGCGCGTTGAACACATGCCTGGTCGATTGCAACATCGCCCTCGGTGCCCAAATCTGTTCCAGTACCTGCATCGATAAGGAAATTGCCAAACTCACCTTTGATAGCCTCAGCCGAACTTGTGACGGCTGTTACACCAGTTTGCTCACCTGCCTCTTGGTGACGGGCGAGTGCCGAACGGACTGCACCACGGGCTACAACGAAGCCTGCCACGCGTGTGCCCAGGACGTAAATACAGCCCCATGCAACCAGGCCGCGAACGGCATCGCAGGCGACGACGCGTTCAGCGAGTGCTCCGGCATCTACCTTCGCCCCCCTAGTGTGAGCCAGGGCGGACTCTAGCTCTTGCCCATCACCTTGAGTTCCCGGTAACAGCGGAGGCAACGGCCAATGTAGTAGGGCCCATGCTCCTGCCGGTACACCCGGTTGTATACGTAGCAACAGTTGAACAACACGCCAATGAACGGCCGCCCCTTGAGGCGGTTCACCATCGGTTTGCTCGGCGGCCCTGTCTCGTCCATCTCCCTTACCGTACCCCAACGCGCTGTTCAGGCGGCGTCCGCCGCCGTCGAGCGCGCCTCGGCCCCCCGAGCCATCACGGACATCACGAAACAATAAGCCGACAATACGCTGTCATCGTCCACGCCGGGCACCGCGATGCTGACGTCGGTATCGCCCAGCTCGGCGGCTTCGCTACATAGTCCTACGGTAGTCAGCGCACGGACCCGAGCTTCAGCGATCAGCGAGTCCAGACCCGACCCGGGAGCAAATGCCAACAGCACATCGCTGGGTCCCGCTTCGTTGGGCAGCGTCGTCACCACATTCGGCAAGGCGTGCGCCAGAAACCCCGCATCGCTCAAGAAGGCGCGCAACGCCGGCGTCGCAGCCCCCGCCATATAGACGCGATTGTGGGTGCGACGCGCCCGAGCCAGTATCTCCGCGGTCTGCTCCAGAGCCGCGCGCTGTTCGTCCACGAGTCGCACGGCCATTCGACTGGCAATATCCAACAGGGCCGTCACGCCCTCCAATTCGTTTGAGTGACAGTAAAAGGTCATGAAGTTCCCCCAAAATGGCGGCGACATCGTCGAAGTACGGAAAGTCGACCCGCTCCACTACGAATCCGTGATCCCGCAAACAGCGGTGCATGGACTCACAAGAGAACAAGCTGACATGAGTCGGGTCATACAGCAGCCAATAGTTCTCCCCGAAACGTCTCGCGCAAGCGCCATCAAAGTCAGGAGTCCCCAGGACCAGCCTGCCCCGGGCTCGAGAATTCGCAGCAATTCCCTCAATGCAGAGATGGGATCGAGCATGTGTTCAATCACATGATGCAGCACCACCGCGTCGAAACCGTTCGCCTCAAAATTTGCGCTCTTGAGGCTGCCCGCTGTGATTCCCCGTAGCTGCGCGCGCGCTTCGCCGCGTAAACGGACAGCTCCACACCAAAACACTCCTATTGTTGACCGAGGCCGCTGAGCAAATAGCCCAATCGGCATCCCACATCCAATATTCGACCTCCTGGCATGCGTTCAGATGCCCCAATTCAGTGGCAACGTTGGCGAGATGATGTTCTCGCTCCAAACTCAAGTCCCGCTCGTTGCCATCGGGATCCCGCACCGGCCCCCAACAGGCCTCCTCCTAGTCCGGTTCTGCCTTGAGCTCCCGACGCTGGAAGTAGGGTGTAGCGGAAAACATCATATGCGCTAAAACGGCACACACCCCCCTGACTCGATAAGGGTCCGTCTCTACGCCCGCACCGACCCCCGCAATCGTTGGTAAATACTACCCATCATGTCTTCCCCTCCTGTCGGTCGCCTCGCCCCTAGCCCCACCGGGCACCTTCACCTGGGGCACGCCCGGAGCTTCCTATTGGCCTGGTGGTCCATGCGCTCCCAGAACGGTCAGCTCAAACTTCGTCTTGAGGATCTGGACGGCCCCCGGGTCCGGAAAGAATTTTGCGACGCCATCGTCGAAGATCTCAAATGGTTGGGCTTGTCTTGGGACGGCATCCCCACGCGCCAGTCCGACCACAAAGGAGCGATTCAAGCCGCCATTGCTTCCCTTGAGGGCCGAGGGCTCGCCTACCCCTGTGTTTGCTCTCGCTCGAACATCCGGAGCGCCCAGAGCGCGCCTCATGGTCATGAGGCGATATACCCGGGCACCTGTCGAGATCGCTACGCATCCGTCTTAGAAGCCGAACAGATAACAGGCAAGGTAGCCGGACTACGATTTCGTCCTCAACCAGGCATCACCGTGTTCGAAGATTCTCTGGCCGGGGTGATCCAAGAGAACGTCGAGGACGAGCGCGGAGACTTCTTGATCGCTCGACGGGATGGCACCGCCGCTTATCAGCTAGCAGTCGTCGTCGATGATGCCCGCCAAGGAGTGACGGAAGTGCTGCGAGGAGACGATCTCCTAGAAAGTACCGCGCGTCAGTATCTCCTGCAAGAAGCTCTCGGATACTCCCATCCCCGTTGGATACACGTTCCCTTGGTGCTCGACGAAAACGGTGAGCGGTTCGCTAAGCGCGCGCACTCCGTCAGTCTGAGGAAGCTGCGCGATCGCGGCGTCCGCCCAGAAGTGATCGTAGGCTGGGCCGCTCGAAGTCTGGGCATGCCCTGCGGACGATCCCTAGCGCCGGCCGAAGCACTGCCTCACTTCTCTATAGAGAAGCTTTCTCACGATCCCTACCGGCTCTCCGCTCAAGAGTTATCCCAGCTGGGAGCGGTCGACTAGACGGAGTTGAAAGGGCGGCGTTCCCGCACTAAGAACCAATCCTAAAATCTCGCAGTACCCGCGCGACGCAAGCTAGCCAGGTCACGCTGGCGCGGGTACGTCCGAAGTATTCCGATCCTATTTCTCCCTATTCAATGGTCGCGGATCCCTTACGATCTGCTCTAATTAGACAAACCTGCCATGACCCCACGCCGAGACTTCCGCCACACCAAGATCGTCTGCACCCTCGGACCGGCCAGCTTCACGACCGACGCGTTGAAGGAGATGGCCAACGCCGGCATGAATGTGGCTCGGCTGAATATGTCCCACGGGGACCACGATTCGCACTTGATGAGCATCCGGCGAGTCAAAAGCCTGAACAAGAAACTGAATCACCCCGTTTCACTTCTGGCCGATCTACAGGGTCCCGAGATTCGTACCGGCGAGATGACCGGCAGCTTAGATCTCAACGTCGGCGAAATTGTCAACTTCACGGTCAGCCCGGAGTCCGACACGGAAGAGAAGACGATTCACGTCAGCTACGCCGACATCGTTCACGATCTTAAGCGCGGCGACCGCGTCACGGTCGACAACGGTCTCATCAACTTTGAGGTCCTAGACGTCGACTCGCGCAAGTTGCGTTGCCGCGTCGTTGACGGCGGCACGCTTGGCAGCCGCAAACACGTCAACCTACCCGGCATCCGCGTTAACCTACCGAGCATCACAGAAAAGGACCGACTGGACATCGCCTTCGCGATCAAGAACGAGCTCGACTTCATCGCGTTGTCCTTCGTTCGAGCCGCCAAAGATGTCGCAGAAGCCCGCAAGCTACTGGATGACGCCGGTAGCAATATCCAGCTGATCTCCAAGATCGAGAATCAAGAGGGCGTTGAGAATTTCTCCGAAATCCTCGCGGCCTCCGACGGGATTATGGTCGCCCGAGGCGATCTCGGTGTGGAGGTCGATTTCGAAGACCTCCCCGTCATCCAACGGCGCATCGTCAAAGCTTGTTCTCTCGCGGGCAAACCCGTCATCGTGGCCACCCACCTTCTTGAGTCCATGATCACAGCCCCGATGCCGACCCGAGCCGAAGTCAGCGACGTCGCCCACGCGGTGTTCGAGCAAACGGACGCCGTAATGCTCAGCGGTGAGACCGCAACCGGCGCCTATCCGGCGCGCTGCATTCAAGTGCTCGATCGAATCGCGCGGCGCATCGAAAAAGAACCTGGCATGGACTTCCACAAGGAACGCGAAGTCATTTCGTCACGAGAACAGCTCGCTCGTTCGGCCTGCCGGCTCGCTGATGCTCTGAACTCGCCTGCCATCGTCGTGATCACCCGTCGCGGGCTGCTAGCTCAAACCGTGAGCAGCTTCCGCCCAACAAAGTCCATCATCTACGCATTTACCAATATGAGTTCCGTTCGCCGGAAGCTCTGGCTGCTGCGTTCGGTCGTGCCCTTTGTCATCGATCATTCCCAAGATCCCGAAAAGACCATTCAGACCGCGTTCCTCAAGCTGAGACAACGCAACCGTGTCTTGCCCGGCGACGAAATCGTCGTGGTCTCCGACGTCGCGACCAAGACCGGCGGCATCCGAAGCGTTCAGGTTCGAACCTTTCACGGTGACGGCGACGCGAGCGGTCCGCTCTCCAACAACTGAACACGATCGCTGCCCTAGCTGGAGCGGGACCCACGGTAACGCCCTCTCGCAGTAGACGACTCATGAATTTGTAGGCTGAGGGATACAGCTTCGGTACCCCTGACTCCCTCGGCCCACCCCCGAAAAATATTTTTTAAAGTTCAAGGCTTGAGCTTGCCTATCAAGATCCGCTATTGGGCTGAACCCACTCAAGGAGCCCGAGCCCTACCTCATGTCAACCAACTCTTATCGCGCTATGCCCCTCGGGCTGGACGTCCAGGAAACGAACATTGGACTCGGCGTTTTCGCCACCGCCCCCTTCGGCTGCGACCGCGAAGTTGGAGTAATGGTCGGTGAAATCATCGAGGATCCCAACTACTCCGATGACTACTGTGTCGATCTCGAGGACGCTGTGATGATCCCGGTCGCTCCGTTTCGCTATCTCAATCATTGTTGCGAA
>SPKZ01006989.1_pt1 | contig 17979 bp, 22 predicted proteins | sample 2456571 | NCBI WGS metagenome assembly SPKZ01 (sample SAMN11192286, study PRJNA482655) | marine metagenome | biome: ENVO:00000447; feature: ENVO:00000244|ENVO:00000211|ENVO:00000569|ENVO:00002023; material: ENVO:00002151; isolation source: ocean water from marine abyssalpelagic zone ...
AAACAAAAAATGTTTGCCGTTGGGTCTGAGTATGTAAAAGATGACATTGATTTTTTTTGGTGTACTGATATGGATGAATTTTTCACCAAGTCATTAATGGATAAGGTTGAAAAAAACATAAAGCCAGGACAAGCAGCCTTAGTGCCACACCTAATTTTCTATAAGAATGAACGGTGGGTACTGTCTACTAATAAAAAGAAAACAATTGATTTGCCCTGGCCACGTATCGCTCGTCATAAAAAAGGAAATATTTATCAGCATTGTGGTCTTGATACACAATTCAAAGTTGTAAATATTGGCAATGAATTTTTGTTTCATTTTGCTCACGTAGGCCCTGAGAGAATAAAATACAAGACATCATTGTATGGCAATTCAGATTGGTACAATAATGTGTGGAAAAAATTTGATGAGAATCAAAAAGGAAAGCCTGGTCAAATTATTGGCTCCAATATGCACAGTATCATTAAGGCGGGAGTTAGGTTAAATAGCGATCCAATACCAAAGTATATTGACGTTGATCAATTAATGAAAGATCTAAAGGTGAGATAATGAAGTTTTATGGCCAGTGGAATCCTCAAGTGGATAGAGTTTTATATGAGAATTATTTCAAGAATAAAAAGAAGGGGTTCTTTATTGAGTGTGGTGCCTATGATGGTGTGAGTCTTAGTTGTTGCAAATTTTTTGAGGACAATCTTGGATGGACTGGCATTAATGTTGAGCCTGCTAAAAATCATTACAATAAACTTGTTAAAAACAGACCAAAATCTATTAATGTAAACCTTGGCCTATCTGATAAGAATGAAATAATGGAATTCAAAAATGTTATATCAAAGGGCGCAGGAGGGGGCAACGGATCATTTGAGCATAGCGAAGCACATCTTGAAGAACTAAAAGGCTATGGGGTAGAGTTTGATGAATATAAGGTTCCAACAATAACTTATTCTAAAATGTTAGATGACCACAACGTTGGTCATGTTGATCTCATGTGCCTAGATGTAGAGGGCTTTGAGTTTAAAGTTGTGGATGGCATGTGTGATGCGGCCTCTCTGCCAGAGGTGTTATGTATTGAGTATAGCTATCTAGGTTTGAAGAACCTAATTGATCATGTCAAAGATATGGGATACGTTTTTGATTTCATCAGTCATAATAACGCTTATTTTCATCATAGCCAGTCTTCATTTAATAAAAAGCCTAAGTGGTTTGGTGAAACGAATAAGGAATGCTTTGTTGTAGATGGCAAAATTTCTTGGAAAAAACTTAACCTATGAGGATGCCTTACGTAAATCCTGAGTTCAATTTATCTAAAAGCGTTGCTTTGGTAGGTTCTAGCGGCTCTTTGTTGAAGCATGAATATGGTGAGCTAATTGATAAGCATGAGAATGTAATTAGATTTAACCGCGCCCCAGTAGAGGGCTATGAGAAGATCGCTGGAAGCAAAACAACAATTAGAGTAGCTAACAATCATGTGTTTTTAAATAAACCAATCAATTCAAAATTCACAAATCAGCCACAGAACTTTATTAAGAATTTAAAAGATACGAGGGTTTTGCTTATTGGCCCTATTCAGTTCAATCTAAAAAATAAAACCAGGCAGACTGATGAGAGTAACGAGCTATTTATTTTTGATTACAACAAAATTAACATTTTAAAAAAAGAAGTTAAATTTAAGGTTACAGATAATCCTAGTGTTGGATTGATTGCCATTTGTTTGTGCGTCATTGCTGGTGTTAAGCCGGATCTTTTTGGATTTGATATATCTCTTGATCAGACATCAAGGTCACACTATTGGGAGAATAGGCCTGGGGCCGGACCCATCCATAAAGTTAGCTATGAAAAACAGTTCATTAAAGAGTTGGAAAATCAGAAGCTAGTGAGCATTTATGGATAAAACTATAGATGAAATGCTTGCATTGCTTGACCGTGACGGCGCATTTGTAATAGAGAATTATCTAGGCGGTGATGATTTAAAGAACATACATGATGAAACGAAGAGTCTTTGCGAGACAGAAGCTGGACATTATGAATTTGGTAGAAATTACAGAGGGCCGTCATTAAACAAGTTTGATAAAGAATCTTCAATAAGAAAGGTTTTCGATTCAGGTTGGATGAAGGACTTACATAGCAAATATAATAAAAGTAAAGGAGAGTTTGGGTTCAATATATTTGCTACCCATGACTACATATCAAATAAAGGGTTAGCCAGAAATGGCTGGCTACATTTTGATAGAATTTGGTGCCTGAAGTTTTTCATCTATCTTACTGATATTACAGAGGATAGCGGTGCATTCTTTTATAGCCCTGGCTCTGTAAAGCTTGGTGAAAAATTGCGTAAATCTGAATGGAAACACAATCAATTCCGAAATGTTAAGAATAGGATTAAGCTTGACTATAAAGATATGATGGATAGATATCCACCAAAGCCCATAGAGGCTAAAGCTGGCACTTTAATTGTATTTGATACAGATACTTTTCATAAAGGCGGAATTGTCAATTCAGGCAAGGAGCGGCTAGTTGTGAGATTACATTGTAGATAAAAGAAGAAGAAGAAGAAGAAGAAGAAGAAGAAGATGAAGTTTGTTGACCTACAATCTGAATATACACATTTTAAAAAAGAAATTGACAGCAAGCTATCCAGCGTATGTCAGTCTGGGTGGTATTTATTTGGCAATGAACTTACAACATTAGAAAAAAGCTTTACCAATCTAACTAATAAGAAAAATGCTATAGCTGTTAAAAACTGTACTGATGCTATAATGTTAGTGTTAAAGTCTGTTTGGAAGCCTAGCATGCCGATAATACTTCCTAATTTTGGAGCTTATCCTACGGCCGTAGCTTGCAAGAATATAACTGATGATTTATATTTTGTAGATGTGGATGACAGCCTAACTATTAACGCTTCTAAATTACCAAATTTAAAGAATGGTATTGTAATAGTTGTTCATTTATTTGGCAATAATTGTGATATGGATAATATTGTTAAATATTGTCGAGATAATAATCACATCTTAATTGAAGATTGCGCGCAATCCACCGGCTCAGGCTCTGGCAAGCTGGGAGATTATTCAGTGTTTAGCTTTTATCCTACTAAGCCTTTGGCCAGTATGGGTGATGGTGGAATGATTTGTTGTGATGATGATAGAGTTGCTTTTGATCGACTAAGATTTTATGGGCAGGCAGGTGCTGAAATTCATTCCGTTGGCATCAATAGTAGAATGGATGAGTTCCAAGCCGGCATAGTGAATGTAAAATTTAATCACTTTAATGGCTTGAACGATAAAAGAAAAGAAATATGTAACAGATACAAAAAAATAGTAAACGGGTTTAAGGTAAATGGCAATTGTGTATTCCATCAATTTGTTTTATTATTTAATGAAAGAAATGAAGTTATTAAAGAATTTGATAAAGCGAAGGTACCATATATAATACATTATCCAAATCATATTTCAGACATGGAGATTTTTAAGGACGCGCTATATACAAAAGTTGGAACAAAGATAAATGATAAGTGTATTTCAGTACCTTGCCACCCATTCATGAGCGAATCAGAAATACAACAAGTAGAATCTTTATTATACAGCGTGAAGAGATATGAGTACATTTGGTAAAATTATTAAGCTTGGTTGGACGGCCACTGATGTAGAGCCAACTGGTCGTGGCAACCTAATGTTTTTAGAGTTTGAGTCTTTACCATTTGTGCCTAAAAGAATGTTCATAGTTGATGAGGTGCCAGAAGGTACCAGAAGAGGCAACCATGCCCACTATGAATGCCAGCAGTTCTTGGTTTGTATGAAGGGTAGGCTTGAGATACAACTAGACAATGGAAAAGAGAAAGCTACTGCTATTTTATATTCTGGAGATGCTCTGTTTCATGATAAACTTGAGTGGGCAACATTAGCTTATTTTGACAATGCAAAGCTGCTGTCTGTCTGCTCATCCGGATACGATCCGAATGACTACATTACTGACTATCAAAAGTTCATGGAGATAATAAATGAAAGTTAACTTCCTTGATTTAGGACAACAGCCTATAGCGAATAATTTTCTTTTGCCTGACCAGGTGAAGGATGAGTATAAATTTCAGCTCACTGTAACTTTTGACACATCAACCAAACTAGTATCTTTGGGTGAGTTCGTTGCGCCAGAGGCAATGTTCAATGACACGTATACATATCATTCTTCAGGTTCGCAAACTATGAGAAGTCATTTTTGTGATACTGCTGAATATTTAAAGGAAGAGTTTGCTCCCAAAAAAGTATTTGAAATTGGAAGTAATGATGGAGTGTTTATAAAAAACTTTCCTTCTGACTCTACTATTGCGGTTGAGCCATGTGGTAACTTTGCAGACATCACAAATGCCATGGGGTACAAAACTCTAACAGAATTTTGGTCTGAGTCAATTTCAAAACAAATAGAATTGGATCATGGCAAGCAAGACTTAATATATGCAGCTAACTGTATATGCCATATGCAAGATTTGCCAGAAGCGTTTAGGGCTATCGAAGCGTGCTTACACGAAAATGGAGTGTTTGTATTTGAAGATCCATCACTATTAAAAATGATTGAGCGTTGTTCTTATGATCAAATATATGATGAACACGCTCATATTTTCTCAGTGACTGCTTTGCGAAATCTATTAAATACTAGTGGGCTTTCTATCTTTAGAGTTGAAGAGCTGAGCGTGCATGGAGGATCCAATAGAATATTTGCATGCAAGGCTGGTGCTAAAAACATAGAAGGAAGCGTGCCTGAAGCTCTTAATAAAGAATTTGACGCTGGGTTAGATACCCTCAAGGCATATGAAAATTTTGCTAAAAGAGTTGAGCAATCAAAAGATCAATTAGTTGGACTACTAACAGAGCTGAAAAGAAGGGGCAACAAAATCATTAGCTATGGAGCCACTTCAAAATCTACTACAGTATTTAACTATTGTGGCATAGACAGTTCATTAATTGATTACATCACTGACACAACTGTGGCCAAGCAAGGGAAGGTTTCGCCAGGCGTACACATTCCTGTTATTGCTCCTAAAGCAGATATGGGTGACGTAGATTATGCCTACCTGGGTGCTTGGAATTATGAGGTTGAAATTGCAAGAAAAGAGCAGGAGTTCTTAAAGCATGGTAGGTTTATTGCTCATGTCCCATATGTGAGGATTATAAAATGATTACAATTTCTAACACCCAATACCATGAGGATGATCGGGCTCAGAGATTATTAAACATTTTTGACATACCGAATGGACAGATTAATGTGTCTTGCGTGAACTCTACCGACCACGTAGTGGCTTGGCATGTTCATAAGAATCAAACAGATTATTGGACTTGCTTGAAGGGTTCATTCAAAGTAGGTTTGGCTATACCTGATGAGTCAGGAAACTATACGGTTAAGTGGGAGTATCTCTCTGAGCGAACACAGAAGTGTATAGAAATTCCTCCTGGGGTGTATCATGGTTATAAGGCGCTAACGCCCGAATCTATTTTGCTATACTACTTAACCGCCAAATATGACCCAGATGATGAGCTAAGAGCATCCCCCGGGCAATTTGGAGAGAGCTGGGAAGTTGAAAATAAATGAAAGCGGTCTTTTCTTTGTCTGATATAAATCCTAATTTTTCTATTTTTGATGAAGATAGGTGGATTAGCAATGAATTAAATGCCAAGTATAAGATAGAAGATCAGAGCCATCTTTTAGATTTCATACAAAGATATAAATTAAATGATTTCACTATAGTAGATTTTGGAGGCTCTCTGGGTTTTGGATATCTATATATTAAAGGCAAGGTGGCTTTTCAAAAATATTACATAGTAGATGTTTCTAAAGTTTGCGAAGTGGGAAGGAATAATTTTCCTAAAGAAGAGCGATTGTTTTTTAATACTAACATACCAAACATAGATAATATAGATTTACTTTATTGCAGAACGGCTTTACAGTATGCTGAAGATTGGCAAAGCACTTTAGAAAAATTACTAACATTGAATGCTAAATATATTTTTCTTTGTCATTTAGCTGCGGGCAATATGCCAACATTTGTTGCCTCTCAAAAATATTATGGAGAAAATGTTCCATACTGGTTTATCAACATAGATGAAATGAATTGTATATTTGAGAAACATGGTTATAAATTAATGATAAATTGTAAATGTACTACTTTCCCAAGAGAACTGTATGACAAAGCTATTTTAAGTGAAAATAGAATATCTCATAGTGTGGATTTAGCTTATGAAAGGATTGAATGAAACGCATACTAATAACTGGTGGCTTAGGTCATATTGGTTCCAAATTGATTAGAGAGCTGGGCGATTGCGAATTGGTTATTAATGATGATTTATCTACTCAAAGATTTTGTTCATTGTTTAATATTGGAAGAGATTTTATTTTTTGGGATAAAAGTTTTTTCGATATAGCGACTAAAGATTTAGAGCAGTTCGATGCAATAATTCACTTGGCAGCCAAAACTGATGCCGCCTCAAGCATGAAGGATAAGGACTTAACATTAGATACTAATGTAATAAAAACTAAGGATTTTATACATAAAGCTGAAACAGCAGGCGTTAAGTTGTTTATATTCCCATCTTCTACAAGCGTATATGGCAAGGGACAGGCGGTCATGTATGAACATGAAGACAACACAGACCCACAAAGTGTTTATGCTGAATCCAAAATAGATGTGGAAAAGTTTCTGAAAGAATCTTCCATGCCGCATATTGTTTTTAGATTTGGAACTATATTCGGAACCAGTCCAGGAATGAGATTTCATACCGCTATTAATAAATTTTGCTATCAAGTTTCATTCAATCAACCACTTACTATATGGAAAGAAAACTTTAATCAACAAAGACCATACTTGGGAATAAATGATGCCATACAGGCTATTAATATGGCGTTAGATGAAAAGCTTCCCATCAATGAAATATACAATGTACTTTCATGTAACACAGTTCTTTCTGAAATAGTTGATACTATACAGAAGTATAAAAAAGTAAATATTAACTTTGTCGATACACCACTGTTAAACCAACATTCATATATAGTCAATGAAGATAAGATTAAGAAGTATGGATTCCTTTCATCAGATAATTTGAATGATGCCATCAGTGGTACATTAGGCTTACTAGGAGAATAGATGTTTATATTTAGAAGATTGGCCGAATCAGATTTAGAGAAAATGCGAGCTTGGAGAACAGCTCCCGATATTACAAAGCATCTTTTCACCAAACCAACCATTACTAAGGAAGATCAAATTAAATGGTTTGAAGGAATTAAAGATGGAGAAAGCTATAGATGTTGGATCATAAATTATGATGGAAGGGATATAGGGTTTTGTACACTGTCTGATATAGATTGGACTAATCGTACTGCTGATCCCGGTACGTTCATTTGTGAGGCAGAATATCGTGGAAAAGGATTGGTAAAACATATTGTATACAATGTGTTAAGATATGGATTTGAAGAAATGAATTTGTTGAAAATTCTTGGACCTATAGTGGCGGCCAATGTGGCTCCAAGAATTTCATATGAAAAAATTGGATTTAAAGTAGATGGTCCTTTTGAAGAAATAAAGAGCGGGAAGGCTTTTGATATATTTACAGTAACTTTTCTTTCAACCGATTGGGAGGGTATGAAAGGAAGTATAGAGTATGACGTTGCAAAAGAATTTGAGGGATATTAGATGGCAAAATTAAATAAGTTTTACAATCAAGAAGAGGTAAATGAGATAGCTTCTAAATCAGATAATGCCTTGTTAAAATTAATGTGTGAATTCAATACGACAAAGGTGCGAGATCCTGAGGGTACCCATTATGCCACACACTATTCTAAGTTTTTTGATAGCCTAACTGGCAGCCCAATAAAAATATTAGAAATTGGAGTCAAGGAAGGAGAGTCATTGAAATTGTGGAAGAAATATTTTCACCCAGACTCTGAGGTTTTTGGTATTGAGATTAACCCAGAACCTCTCAAAGATTTCAAAGAAGAAAACATATCTATATTTTATGGAGACCAAACAGATACGAAATTTTTACAAAGTGTTGTTGATGAGGTTGGCTCTGTAGACATCATCATTGATGATGCTGGACATCAAATGCATCAACAAAAAGCTAGCTTTGAATTTTTGTTTCCAAATTTACTATCTGAAAATGGAATCTACGTAATAGAAGATTTAGCCACATCATATTGGCCAAATGGATATGATGGTGCAGGATTAAAGACTGCTGGAACAGCTATAGAATATGTTAAAGAGATGGTTGATACTATCAATTATCGTTTTTGGAAAGGCGGCAGGGATACATATATAGGATATCCAAAGTGGTCTGATATTGAATCAAAAGTAACTTACTTTGAAAAGCATATAGTTTCTCTTTACGTGGCAAGAAGCATAGCGTTCATAGAGAAGGGTGCTAATTTTTCTGTATAATTACAATGGATGATATTGAGGCAGCTGGACCAAGCATTACTGAACATGAAATAAGTGTAGTAACAGATGCGATGCGCAATGGCTGGCATGGCAAAAACGCCTACTATTATTGCGAATTGTTTCAGGACGAATTTGCCGAGTATCATGATAGAACATATGGAATCATGACAACAAACTGCACCAGTGCCATTCATTTATTATTGGAGGGGCTTGGTGTAGGAGAGGGTGACGAGGTATTAGTACCTGAATGTACATGGATTGGTTCTACAGCTGGCGTAACCCATTGTGGAGCCACACCTATATTTTGTGATATAGAAAAGAACTCATGGTGTATTGATCCGGAATCAATTTTAGCTAGCATTACCCCCCAAACAAAAGCCATAATTGTAGTTAATTTATATGGCAACATGGCTGATTGGGACAAGCTAAGAGAGATAGCTGACACACATGGGTTACATTTAATTGAGGATGCCGCTGAATCACTTGGGTCTATCTATAGGGGTGTGCGCTCTGGCAAGTTTGGAACGGGCTCTGTGTTCAGCTTTCATCGCACCAAGACCCTGACTACTGGTGAGGGTGGAATGCTTCTGTTGGACGATGAGGAGCTTTACAACAGGTGTATGTTTCTAAGAGATCATGGCAGATCTAGAACAATCCCCTACTATGTGGAAGAGGTAGCCTTTAAGTACATGCCATTCAATGTTCAGGCGGCCCTTGGGCATGCACAATTTCAAAGACTAGATGAGTTGATTGGAATGAAGCGCCACCATTTGGAATTCTATAGAAATGCCCTGGGTCACATTCAAGACTTTCAATTTAACTACGAGCCAGATCATGTTTTTAATGGCTGTTGGATTACGGCGTTAGTGTCTAAAAAGTTGACAAACAAATATATGATAGACGCTTTGGGCAAAATGGGAGTTCCGGCTCGTCCATTTTTTTATCCATTGTCATCGTTGCCGGCATATGATCAAAGGTCTGAATATGCTAGCAAAAATATTAATGCATACGACATCTCTTCAAGAGGTATAAATTTGCCTGGAGATATGAGTTTGACAGATGAACAATTAAGTTTTATTTGTAAGCATGTGAAAGCAATGTAATTGAGGTGGGATTGATGATAGAAAATTTATGGAAGGAAAAAATCAAAAAAAATAATGAGCCTACTTATTTTAATGAAATGTTAGTGCAAATTGATGGAGCAGATTTTGCACAACACATTGAAGATAGAGACATGGCTTTTATTGAAGAATTAATTGATTTGTTTATTAAGGGTGCAGTTATAATTCTGAAAGGAGTTTTTGAACCAACCATTGATTCTGAAATTAAAAATTTAATATGGAAGTTTAAGATCAACAATCCCAGTTTTGATGCAACTAAGTTTGAAATCATTGAAGGTTGCCCTGATTTTTGGAGAAAGATTGATAAACCAATTGGTCCCCCAGGAGGGTACACTTTTATTGGGAACCAATTTTATTTTTTTAGGTGGAACAAGTATTTTCCATTTGATAAGTTTGATGACTTTTGGCATTTGATTAAAATATTAAGCGGAGGAAATCCTGATATTTTTAAAGACAATACTCCTAAAGATGAGATAGTAGATAGAGCCCTTGTAAATCACTATCCTATTGGGACGGGACACATTTCTCCGCATAGAGACCCTGCAAACAATCAGAAAGTAGCACCAGCTTTAGTTTTATCTAGATGTGGAGAGGATTATGAAAAGGGCGGGTTCTTTGTATTAGACTCTAATAGAAATAAAAGATTTTTTGATAATCAAATTCAAGCTGGTGACGTAGTATGCTGGTATCCAACTATTTATCATGGCGCAGATGTTCCAGAAAGTAAAATGCCTAATGATGATGTATGGAATTGTATTGAAGGAAGATGGCAAATGGGTCTGTTCAGCATTGACTCCAGCCATAAAGAAAAAAGAAGTATGGCAATTACTTAATGAGTTTAATGGATATTAAAAATACAATAACAATACTGATTCCATTGAAGGGAAGAAATAATTATACAAAAAGACTTTTGAATTATTTTGCAGCTAGAAAATTTCCATTCAAAATCATATTAGCAGATGGGAGTAGTAAAAATAATAAAAACTTATTTGATAAAAAAAATTATCCAAAGTTAAATTTAGAGTATTACTATTTTGGAGATGATAGTAATGTAAATAAATATATGTCTAAAATGGCTCAGGCTTCTAGAAAAATAAATACTCCTCTAACAATGATTTGTGATAGTGATGACTTCATATCATTAGATGGTGTTTTGGAGGGGATAAGATTTTTAAGTAATAATAATGATTATGCCAGCTACAGAGGTGCTTATTTAAATTGGGGAAGGAAAAAAAATATATATAAAGAACCATCAATTATAAGTGATGATATTTTTGAAAGAGTTGAAATTATGGGAGATCGTTATAATGCATGTTGGAACAACATCACAAGAACAAATATAGTTAAGTCTTTTTTTGATGTTTGTGATAAGTCGCAAACTAATGATCTTCAATGTGTCATTCGTTTAAGTGCTTTGTGGCAAGCAATGTTTGGTAATATATTTAGGTGCTTAGATAAACCATTTTATTATCACATGCCAACTCCCACTATAGTTCAGACAGGGGGAGTATACAGTAAATTTAACAAATGGTATAAAAATAAAACATTTAGCACATCAGCTGCAATCATACTCAGCGCACTATCCAACGTGGTATATAAGCAAAGCAACAAGAGCCTGGAAGAAGTTAGAGATATTATTTCTAATGATATAATAAAAATGTTTTTTATAAAAAATGGAATATGTGATGAAAAAATTATAAATAAAGAAATGGATCAAATAAAAATAAATTCAAAAATTTATGATGAAGATTTTTTTAAACTAATAAGTTTAGACAGTGAGTGTTTTGTTATTGATAATAAACTAAATCTTAATTTAGATTTTGACCACAATATAGATTTAATAAAAAAGAATAAATGAGAAAAGCTAAGCAATATATAAATAAAATCACAGAGTTTTGTGCATTATTTAATAATGTCCATGGTGACATTATAGAAATTGGAACATATGATGGAGATGACTCAGAAATAATTTGCTCATATTTGCAAAAAAACAAATCTGATAAAAAATATATAGGTATAGATACATTTGAAGGATATATAGAAGAAGATCTTGTTGGCGCTAATGACAGGTCTTTTACAAATCATAAGTCTAAAAGATGGAATACATCTATTGATGCGCTTCATCAACGATTATCTAGATTTAATAATTATGAAATACATAAAGGTGATAGTAAGGTTGTTATTCCAAAACTTATTAACGATGAAAATATTATGTCATTATCAATTATTTATATTGATTGTAATTTATACACACCGTCTATACAAGCAATGAGAGATTTATATCCATTATTATCAAACAATGGAGTTATTGCTATAGATGAACATCTAGTTGGTGGGGAAACCAAAGCAATTAAAGAATTCTCAAAAGAAATGAAAATTGATCTTGAATATTTTTCGGATATTGGTCCTAGCTATTATATGGTAAAGAAATAATACTAAGCTTATGAAAACAATTGCTTTTGATTTAGATGATGTGCTCTGTCATTATCCATCAGATAATTTGCCAACATACCCAGAGTATTATGAACATGCGGTTCCTGTTAATAGTAGGGTTGAAATTGTAAATGAATTATATGATGATGGATATTACATAAAAATATACACTGCGAGAGGCATGTCTGTTTTTAATGGTGACGTGGCTAGGGTTTATGATAACCTATATTCCTTAACAAAAAAACAGCTTGATACATGGGGAGTTAAGCACCACGAACTAATTATGGGTAAAACCAATTATGACTTGTTGATAGATGATAGGGCGATAAGTAGCTTTTCAGAGTTAACAAATACTGCAGATGGTATAAAGAAAGTATTAGGGTAGCATGTATATAGTACCAATTCCACCAGCGTATAATAAGAATGAAAATCTAGATCTTCCAGCAATATACGCTTATGTTAATTATTTAAGCGACCATGGTGCGAAAACATTGATGACAACTGCTGGAACTTCTCAATTCAATTTGCTAACAAATGATGAGATAAATGATTTAAACACTATAGTTAGCCACTTTGATGGTAAGAGAATATTAGGTATTCCAGGCTTGTCATCATATAACTCTGCCAAACTTGCTAACATGTATAGCAAGGATGACAAAACTTTTTTAATGGCACTATATCCAGATAGATTTTATGATTACGATACGGTCTATAATTACTTAGCAAAAATACGAGACTGCAGTAATAATCCAATTTATCTACATGCCATGTTCATGCGAGGCGGCAAGGGTGGCCAATGGGACTATGAGTCAGAATTGGTTTCACGATTATTTGAAGACAATATCATATGTGGAATCAAGGAAGAACACAGTGCTTTGCAGAAATCATATGACTTCGTTAGAAATTTGCCAGAGGGGCTTGATATAATTGTTGCTGGTGGAAGTATGCGCAGACACCAGTTTCTAAAAAGCGCCGGAGCTAATTCGTTTTTATCAGGTATTGGCAACTTCTTTCCTGAAATTGAAGAGAATTATTGTAAAGGCAAAGATATATATAAACAGATAGAGCTTGAGTCAATGCTGTTTGATGTTTTCAATAAGCATGGGTGGCACGTATGTTTGAGAATCGGGTTAAGTTATTTGGGTATTTATCAAGCCTATGATCGTATGCCCTGGCCAAAAAGAAATGATGCCATAGTAGATGATGTAAATAAAGTTTTATCGGAGATTGAGAATGAAAAAAAATGATAAGGTTTGGATACTTGGACCATGTAGCTTAGAGAGTGAAGAACTATTTATTAGTTCATTAACTAAAATAGAAAGCGTCATGCGTGGTAAAAACTGGTACATGAAGGCTAGCTTTGATAAGGCCAACAGAACGTCTATAGATGGCGGGCGTGGTCCTGGCCTGGAATACTCTCAAGAGGTTTGGAAGAATGCTAGGAAGCTATTCCCTGATGTTAAGTTTGTCACTGATGTGCATGAGGTATCTCAGGTGGAGAAGCTCGTTGGGTTTGTTGATCTGATTCAGATTCCAGCATTCCTCTGTAGACAAACTGATTTGATTGTAGAGTGTGCCACACATTTTGATGCAATCAATATTAAAAAGGGACAGTGGTTAGGGCCGAACAACCTAATCAAATCTGTAGACAAAGTGAAAAATACAAACCCAGATTGCGAAGCATGGATTTGTGATCGTGGTTCAAACTTTGGGTATCATGACTTGTTTGTAAACTTTGGAATAGTTGATGAATTAAAGCAGCATTATGATCGTGTAATTTTAGATTGCACGCATGCAACTCAGAGGTCCAAGTCAGTATATGGTACGCAAGGTGATAGAACTTTGGCTGAGAGGTACCTGGTAAGTGCTGATATCTTTAATTACGATGGAGTGTTTGCCGAAGTTCACCCAAGCCCCAAGGACTCAGTATCTGATGCTGATTGTGTTTTGGACCTGTCTAGACTGGAAGGGCTGATTTCAAAAGCTGAGAGGGTTAGAGAGGCGTATGAGCAGTAACCTAGCTGTCATTCCTGCCAGGGGCGGCTCCACTAGACTTAAGAACAAAAACATACACAGCTTAGGCGGCAAACCTTTAATCAGATGGTCTGTTGAAGCAGTATTAGAATCTAAATGTTTTGATTCTGTAATTGTATCTACTGACAGTGATGATATTTTTGATGCGGTATCAGATCTAAATGTTATTAGGCATCAGCGACCCGATCATTTAGCTACAACCAAATCCACAGTACTAGATGCAATGATAGATCTAATGGAAAATAGTAGCGAGCAATATGATACGTTTTCATATTTTTTGCCTACGTGCCCATTTGCAAGCAGCCTTGATATTAAAAATGGAATTGACTTGTTGGACGATGCAGATTCGGTAATAAGCATGACTGAATTTAAAGACACTGTACAGCTGGCCTGCTTGATGAATGGCAATGTTGTGATGCCTGTTTTTGATAATTTAGAACAAGGCTTGACTAATAGCAAGTTCATAAAGAAATACTATAAGCCATCAGGTGCTTTTTATATGTCAAAGTGGGATAATATTTTAAAGAACAGAAATTTCTTTAAAGGTAATGTAAGGGGAGTGGTTATACCAGAAGAGCGCTCCGTTGATATAAATAATTTATATGACATTCAATATGCAGAAAGCTTACTAAATGATACCAGTATATAAGCCATATTTGAATGAGGCCATTTTAAAGATGGCGCATGAAGCTTTAGACTCAACATGGATTTCATCTAAAGGAAAGCATATTCCTGATGTAGAAAAGGAGCTTGCCAACATACACTCTGTTGGAGATGTAAAAATTAATAGCGCTCTAGCATGTTGTAATGGAACTGCCGCAACACATCTGGTGGCGAAGCTTCTTAAAAAAGTACACCCAAATATCAAGAAGATAATTGTTCCAAATAACGTATTCATTGCAGCGTGGAATGCTTTTATTTATGACAAAGATTTCGAGCTGGAGGCTGTTGATGCTGACCTCGAAACCTGGAACATAGATCGAACCAAACTGTATGAGAAGTTGGAAGATTCAAACCTAGAAGAGACAGCTTTCTTAGCTGTTCATAACATAGGAAACATATTAAATGTCCCACAAATACAAAGGGATTGGAAGGATTTGATTATTGTCGAGGATAATTGTGAGGGATTCCTTGGAGAATATGAGAATGTAAAATCTGGAACGTTATCATTTGCGTCATCAATTTCATTTTTTGGGAATAAGACTCTCACTAGTGGAGAGGGTGGGGCTGTTATAGCAGACGCCAGCTATCAAAGTATTCTTTACAAAATGAGATCTCAAGGCCAATCTGACACAAGGTTTATTCATGATGAATTGGGTTATAACTATCGTATGACCAATGTTCAGGCAGCTATTCTCAAGGGCCAGCTAGAACATGTTGACAAAATTCAATCAATGAAAAAGAGAATTTTCGGTCTATACAAAAAGATGCTGAGTGATATTGAAGAGATTTCATTTCAGATTACGGAGCCAAATACATATTTCTCACACTGGATGTTTGGAATAAGAATTAAAGGTGGTGACTATACTGACATGGAAAGTGTATTTAATACAAACTTCATTGATGTTAGACCAATGTTTTACCCAATCAATTCACATAAACATTTAAGTGACGTTCCGGTGTATGGAGGATCAGACGTAGCAAAACTATTAAACAAAGAATGTGTTATGCTACCTAGTTACCCAGAGCTAAAGGACCATGAAATTTGCCACATAGTTAACACTGTAAAGAACTATATATCTAAAAACATTAATGGGGCAATATGAAAAAGGAATTTTTAACAGTATTTTCTACATATGGTAGTTTGGAGATAGTTAAAAAAACATTACCGTCTGTTATTAAAGATACAAAGAATAACGATGCGGCATTAATTGTTTATGACACAACGGATAATCCAAAACAACAAGGCGATAAGTGGAAGTATCTAAAAGAGCTTAACAAGAATAATGACTTCTTCTTGGTACTATCTACAAATTTATCCGTTGGCTCTGCTAAAAATATTGGCATGAAAATTGGACAAGAGATTTACATGCCTGATTATATTTGCGTACTTGATGATGATCACGGATTTAAAGATGGTATGATTAGTGGTCTTGTTAAAGCAATGAAGTCACAATACGGTAAAAAATGTCCTAATGGTTTGCGCTATGGTTTTTTTACAGGCTGTAGCCTACACAGGAATGCACGAGTGGTGAAGATTGGCAATCATTCTTATCCTCATCCCAGCTGTCCTCCAGGCTCTTTGGGCGGGACCAATGGCTGTTTTAGGTGCGCTCCCACTTCTCATTGGAATAATGTTCTTTTAGGCTGGGATAAAGATGAATACTTAATATCTACATATCAAACTGGTACAATGATTGCTAGAAATTATAATCAAGGATTCACTACCCTTATAGTTAACGATGGAAAAACAGGATTTAGTATTGAGAATGCCGGCAGAGGCACCTCCCATAGTGGGGCAAATAAATTGTGGGATAAAGCTTATACGGCAAGTGACAAGCGTTCAAAGTATATAGGAAAAAAATAGGGCGGTAATGGCAGTTAATACAGTATGTATGTCACTAGTAGCCTCTAGAAATCTAACAACTTTGTTGGCTTCGTGTTTAATGCTTCACCCTAACATACAGGTGTTAAATCATTGTCCTGAGATTAATAGAGATAATAAAACTAACTTCTTAGTAAAATATACTAAAGAGAAGCTAAACAACTTTATTGATAAGGTATTTTCAATAAACAAAGAATCAAAAGCTATAGTTGGTGTGGGAGGAGTTATTACTGAATCTCATGCTTTCAATGGAGAAATTAAAAAGAGATTTGATGCAAGGTTTACCAGTACTAATAAAGAAAACATACAATCAATTTTTTGGAAAGACTCTCTTAAAAACACTTTAGTATTGAAAAAAGCAGATATTGATTCATTATTAAAAGAATCTCCGGAACTAAGATTTATTATTCCAGTTAGAAATCCAATGGATTGTGCCACGTCTAATTGGAATACTGGTCGAGCTAGAACATTTTGCAAAACTTCAGTAGAAGGAATACTACTACAACTAATTTTAAGCTACGCCTGGTTCTTTTCTTTAGAGGAGAAATATCCAGATAGATTTATGCACTTCTTTCCATCCGAAATAAACAAAGATATGTTGATTAGAATAGAAGAGTTCCTTCAAGTTCCTCATGATGACAAATGGGTAAGTGATGTAATGGATGTGTGGAAGTTAAGGCCAAGTAAGTATAATCATAGTAAGTTTTTTATATCTTTTTATGATAACTTAATTAAGAGTCACATAAAAAATAAAGAACTTGTAGAAAAACTCAACAGCTATAAATAGTGAATCTTATGATCGAGTAAGTTTAAAATTATAATTGTGTTATAAAGGATAAGATGACAAAAATCGCATGTGTTACGGGAATCACTGGTCAAACAGGTTCATATTTAGCCAAGATTCTATTGCAAGAAGGGTATAATGTTTATGGCCTTGTCCGTCGTAGCAGCAATTTCAATACACAAAGAATTGATGACATCTACGATCATCCAGATTTGCATCTAGTATATGGTGACTTGAGTGATTCTCAAAGCCTTTCTCAATTTGTATCTGAGCATCAGCCAGATTTGTTTTTTAATCTAGGGGCGATGAGTCACGTTAGAGTGAGCTTTGATATTCCAGAGTATACGTTTGATGTTACAGCTACCGGTGTGATTCGATGCTTGGAAGCTATTAGAAACCACAGTCCTAACACCAGATTTTTGCAAGCCTCGTCTTCAGAAATGTTTGGGTCATCGCCTCCACCACAGAATGAAAATACTCCATTTCATCCACGTTCTCCATATGCCGTAGCAAAGGTGGCTGCCTATCATGCTGTTGTTAATTATCGTGAGTCTTATGACATGTATGCTTGTAATGCTATTAGTTTTAATCACGAAAGTAAAGTTCGTGGAGAGACCTTTGTAACTAGAAAAATTACTCACGCGGCCAC
>SPKZ01008906.1_pt1 | contig 17964 bp, 14 predicted proteins | sample 2456571 | NCBI WGS metagenome assembly SPKZ01 (sample SAMN11192286, study PRJNA482655) | marine metagenome | biome: ENVO:00000447; feature: ENVO:00000244|ENVO:00000211|ENVO:00000569|ENVO:00002023; material: ENVO:00002151; isolation source: ocean water from marine abyssalpelagic zone ...
AAAGCGTAGGATTACTTTTGATAAATAATTTCGACGGCGTATGCTATTAGCAATAAGAAGTATTACTGACGATATTCTACTTCAACGTCGTAATCATCTACTGCTACGAGACGTTTGAGAAATAGCATTAGAAATTCAAATAAAAACAAACTGTTAAATGAACTTCTAAATTTTTCATTATTTTTACTAAAACGCATGAGAAATCTACCTCTATAAACATCTAATTTCTCAACTTAGTCGATACATCACATAAAAATGAAACGACATTTTAGTGTGTAATTTACACTGCATTTCCAAGAGAGGAAACAGATATTGTTAAATATGCGAGCTACCATTTGATTTATTATCTATCCCTTCCGATTGTCAGATAACTTCGCGCTCTATATTTAAAATTGTTTGATCATGTTAGGACTTATACAGTTTATTATTTATACAGTTTATTAAATTGTTTATTTTAACAGTTGTTGGCTATGAGTTTTTTACTACGTACTATACACCTACTAGTCTTTTTTTAGACTGATGTAACATCGTAGCTTTAAAGTTAATCACTTGTTTCAATTTGGTTACAATGTAGTATATGGAAATTAAAAATCAAACTAGATCCCATCCTGTAAGAATAATATACACCTGTTTGTGATCTAATAAGCTGTAATAAATAAAAGGTTAATTATGGAGTGTAAGTTTTGCTTAGATGACTGTGAACAATTGATTGAGTCACACATCGTTCCTAAGTTTATTTATAGATGGATAAAAAAAACATCAACCACAGGTCGGCTACGAGACTTCAAGAATATAGACCGCCCAGTTCAAGATGGACTAAAAGTAAAGTTTTTGTGTGAAAAATGCGAGGTTGATTTTTCATTAGTAGAAAAATATTTTTCTGAAAATATATTTCTACCAATAGCGAACAAAAATGGTGATTTTTCCTCATTGAATTTGGAACAAGAAAAATTCAGAAAATTCCTTGTTTCAGTCATCTGGAGAGTTGCTAAATATGTTATTAACAATGAGGATGGTAATGATAATTGGACAGCGATAGAAATTATAAAGTTTAATAAATATACAAATGAGCTAAAGGATGCTTACCATAAAGATGGTATAAGCAGATTCAAAACTTATTTAGTTCCCACTAATTCGGATTTTGCTAAAAACAAAGTAATTGATATTGAAGATTATGTGTATTTTGAACGTTCAGTCTCAATGGATTTTATAATTTATGATGACCAAAATGGAAGAGCTGCGGTATTTATAAAAATGCCGTTTATGTTAGCTGTTTGTGAATTTATTTCATTTTCAAATGATGGCTGGTCTGGCTTAGATATTAATGAAGAAATGACTTTTTCTGCTAAAGAGTGTGATGTGCCTTCTTATGTAAGTGATTACATGAATTATGATTGCAAGCGACATTATACAGAAGCTGCAAAAATGTCTGATGTTCAGCAAGAGAAGTTAAAGAAAATATTTACTAAAAAGCGTAATGAATCGCAAGGGACAGTTAAAGTTCTCCAAAAGAACTTGAAAAGATAGGCGTGTTTTATTTATAACAGACAAGAATAAGTCGCGCGAAGCCGCAACCTATCCTTGTCTGTTAGCTTAAAACTCTAAAATACTAAAATCTCAGATCTCGATAATAGCTATACACTCCGAAACTTTATCTGCCAATTTAATACATAAATTTGTCGACACATGAAAAACAGAATATGATCTGTCCTACCTGACCTATTGAATCACTGTAAATTAGCTGGATTACATTCAATTAATTCAGATTAAAATTATTTTTAGGGATACAAGATACCATATTTAAGAAAAAATATGCATACCAGAAAACTCAGGAACCAGTATCAACGTAACAACTTGTACCGTAGAAACAATTACTTAATGTAATTTTATGACTGATTCCATATAGTAAACAGAAGCTAATCATTCTGTTATATTGATCCGTCCCAGCTCCGAAAATAAGAAAAAAATATTGATACCCGTCAATTTAACACATTGAAATAACAAAATAAGATTGATAATGTATTGCCGGAAATTTATAACGTTAAAATAAGTCAAAGATAACCCGGCATTTTAGCAAATCAATAAGCTGTTATGCTTTAAATTTGATATCAAGGAATTAATGAATGAAATACCCAGGTCAACCAAAATCCCCTCCAAGTTGGTATAAAGATCGTGGTCAATCTTATATAGAAAAAGAGTTTAGCAAAGAACTCGGCGATTTAGCGGATTCCATTGAAAGTGAACATTGGTTCGGTGATTCTGAAAAACATAGTCGATTTCGCGTTGACTTTATCCTTAAAGATGCTCGGTTAATTATTGAGTTAGATGGTCATGAATATCATTCAACAAAAGAACAACTTGAAAAAGATGCTATAAGGCAAAGGTATCTTTCAAGATCGGGTTATACTGTAATTAGGTTTACTGGCAGAGAAATTAATAGAAGCCCAGCAGCCTGTGTTGCAGATGTTCGCACTATATATAAAGAGCGTATGCAAAGAGCTCCTTCTAAGTATCGTGTTATGTATATTGACTATCCGTTTCTCTATAGAGAAATGTCTGAAGTTTTAAGTTTTTACCAAAAGCTATATCCAAATAAAAATTTGGCTTCCCCACCACTCGAAGAACTAATTCCTCATGCAATAGAATGGTTGCACGAAAAATCATTTATTACAGCTTTTGTGTTTCATCCACCAAAAGATTCTGCTGAAATTAAACATTTGGATGGATTTGTTAAAGAATATGAAAAAGGTGAGGTCAGAATTAATACTATTTCGGAAGAATGGTATAGCTTAGAGTTGGGGAATCATATGGTCAATTTCGCACATCTTTTTGATGAGTTTTTATTGATTGCTGATGATCCTGTGTATACGGATCCTCTGCGTTCGGTATTACCAGAAAATTTTAGTGACAGACAGCTTGGTTCTTTAAACAGTAAATATCTAGCAAATGGTAAATTACTGCGTAAAGGCAATGAAGAAACTTCTTATGTGGGTACTGATCTTGTTTGTGTGCAATGGCAAAAGATTTGGTACATTATTGGTGCCTCAATGGGGCTTAGCCTGTACGAACTATAAACACTAATAGGTTGATGTTCATCTGAAAATCACTAGCTTTGCTCCCTATTATCCTATTAGTAAAGCGTTATACCCTCTTAAGTTAGAATCACATATGATGAAAAATCAGCAAGAAATTTGTAAAAAGTATGGCTCTAAGTTTTATGGCATTAAGGTTGGAATAGCTATCGATACTTTGGGTATCGGATTAATTACACGCTCAAAGAACTATTAAAAGATGGGGCTACTGGTTGGTTTATTTGGAGCGGATAGTATTCAGACGCGCCTGATTTTTATCAGCCATTATGTGGACAATATTTATCAAAATATTGTCCACATATAATAAAACATTTAGCTTTAGAGCCAAACTTTCGTTTTATTGTTGATAGACAATGGGTCTAAAAATATTTGGTTCGAAAGAAAATTTCTCACATAAAAAATCTCTGATTTGAGCCTTCCTGATACATTTAGTAATTAATTTTGAAAGAAATATTGAGCAGACAACGGTTTTATTACCACCAAGCAAGTCTCTTCATAAACAGTGATCAGCCCCCTAAAATTATGTTGTAAAAATATAGCCTACATTATTCTAACACTTACCAAATAATGTGTTGAATTAGCTACACATTATTGATTGAAAATGATACTTTGTCTGAATATTGAGATAAAACGGATGTAATTACGTTTTTCAATCATATATCCTTTAATTCATTAGAAGTATGATGATCAGAAGCCAGACACCATTCACGGTTAAAATTGGCATTAAAATTAATATTTAAAATAATAAGATTTCGTAAAAGGTGGATTGATGGGTCTTGAACTGAGAATATTACAGGCAGAGCACGGTGATTCTATCGTCATTAGTGGTGAGTTTGATGGTGAATACAGAAATATTCTGATTGATGGCGGCCCGGCCCAAGCATTTGAAGTGCAACATATTCCTCGCTCTCTAAAACTTTTTTTGAATGATATTAAAGCCAAGGCACAAAAGATTGATTTATTGGTGTTAACCCATGTCGATGATGATCATATTGGTGGCCTATTGGCAGGCTTTAATAAGCATGGTTATTTAACTGAGTTAACCCAGGAAGTGTGGTTTAACTCAGGCAAGTTGATTTTCAACCATTTTGACAAACCTATTAATGACTCAAACTTTGTTATGCTGAAAAACAACGCAGGCAATAACACCAGCATAGCTCAAGGCATCAGACTAGAAAATCATCTGATAGACAAAGGAATTTGGTCACATTCCCTGATTCAAGCGGGTAATAAGTTCGAACGATTTGGCTGTAAATTTAAAATCCTCTCACCTTCAATCCCTAAGCTAAAAAAACTTTTGGTAAAATGGGAAAGAGAAAAAGTAAATTCAAATACCTCAGCAGGAAAAACCGATCATCATGAATCACTTAAGCAGTTATTAAAAGAAGACACATTCAGAGCCGACAGCTCAATTCATAATGGCAGTTCGTTAGCCTTTATTTTTGAATATCAACAAAAATCAGTACTGTTGCTTGGTGATGCCCACGCATCTGTTGTTGTCGCCAGTTTAAAGGTGCTGGGATATTCTAAAACAAACCGTTTGCGAGTCGATTATATAAAAGTCTCCCATCATGGCAGCCAAGCCAATACCAATAATGAGCTATTAACACTTGTCGATTGTAACAATTTCATCATATCTGCCAATGGTAATCATCATGGCTTACCGAACAAAAGAACGCTTGCTCGAATCATTGATCATTTTCCTAATGCCAATTTAATGTTTAATTATCCCAATTTAATCAAAAAAATATTCAACCAAGAAGAATTAAATAATGCTAGCTTTAGCGCTATTGGATGTCTGGAAGTTATTACTCTATGAATCAAGTATCAGCCCCAATAAATCAAGTGTCAGTTCCAACAAACAAATCATCAGCTCCATTAAATCAAAGACATACAGTAAAGGTCAATGATGGCAGTGGGGTCTTAATCCAACCGATGTCCCCCGATTATGCCTATGTATTAACCGCCAAACATTGTATACAGGAAGATAAAGACGACCCCAACAGTGATATTAAGAATAACCACACGGTGTTTTCTTTTGATGGAACAAAAATAACAGTACTGAAAGTTCTTTATCACGAAACGAAAGATATTGCGATTTTAATTGTTGAGCCCCAATCAAATAAAGAGCTAATGATTAGTTGTGATCCTTTAGGGGTTAATGATCAAGTCTGGCTTTGCGGATTCCCTGATGATAGACGAGGTAATAATGGTGACGAATATTCATCACTGATTTTTAACTACGAAAAAGTAGTTGGAGACCGGCTAATTCTTGCGCCTGACACTAACGGTATTGTCGCTAGCAACATTGTTGGCTTTTCAGGCGGTGGTCTTTTTACACTTGGCGAGCAAGGTAAAGCAATATTACTTTGCGCGATTGAAACAAAAATGGAAGGCATTGAAGGGTATGAATATCATGGAAAAATTTCTGCCATCCCTATTAACGATTATGAACAATTCATAGCAGATCCTTATAGGCAATATTTGGGTAAAGCATTGGCACCGCTTTTACCGCTGCATTTGTCAAGCTTTAAACACCTACTTGAATTTAGTTTTAATGTTGCTGGAAATTGGATTAATAGTGATGGATTGAGTTTAGTGCTCGATTGTTTAAGATCAGTTGCCACCGAACGAGTAATCAGCGTTAATCTTGCTCCATATGAAGTTCTAACTAAATTTAGAGCATTACTCAAAGTTTACGGCAGACCTGAGCATGAATTACAAAGCCGAGGGCTTTGGTCATCATTACTGGAATTGTTGATTATTTCCATATTGATAGATAAACCAGCAATAGTAGACCTCGCCTATGTCGAAAAAATATTACACTCAAGACGACTCATATACATTGGTGACAAAGGAACTTGGCTACAGTATCTGAAAGATATTTTACTTTCGGAACTAAAAGATTTAAATGAAAATAGTACAATTGTTGTAAAAACTCTTAAAGACTTTCACGAGCCATATACTTCAAAAGAGTTCTTGGAAAAAGCTTGGAGCAAAAATAATATTAGTAGCATCCCTAAAGACCGAAGATCAATATTAGATGTTAATCGTAAAAAAGCACGTATTAATCAATTGGTCGATCTTGGCGCATTACATACTAAATGTATTGCTACCAAAGAACTAGAATACGAAGATTACACAAATATCGATGAGTTTACTAATACTAAACAAGCGGAACTACTATCACAATTAGCGCAAGAGTATGGTACTTATTTAACAGTTAAGGACGTTACAGATGAAAAATGAGTTTGTTTTACAGCCAGACAGTGATATTGAATTTCTAACAGCTGCATTTCCTGCTATTGAGTTTAATCTGTATCGAGCGACAGTTAAAGAAGACGCTTTTTTGTCGACATTTACTTGTTGGATTAACAGTGAAGCTATGCTTGAACAGCTTTGGAGCCGAATTAATAATTTAATTGGTGCAGAATACCAAGTCAAACTGCAAGATGAATTTTCAAGCTGGAATATTTATTTGGCTTTCTTTATACCACAGCAAGTCAGTAATGCTCTTAAATATAATATAGAAAATGAGACGTTTTTTGTTCGTAAAATAGTGGTTGACGGCAAATTGAAACACTCTGAACCATTGACTATTGCCAAATACCTTAATGACCATATTTTAGGTAAAGACATCTATACTGAACAACAGTCAAATCAAGCAATGACTAATGAGTCGGAATATACTGCGAACACTCAAAGCCTGTTAGCGGCAAAGCTTCCCTTAGGAAGGACTGAAAATGACAAAAAAATGCGAGAAGCATGGTTGGAACAAGCCATTTTAGGGATTAAAAGCACATGAAATTTAAACGGGTTGAGATACAAGCCTTTAAAAGTTACTTGGATAAGCGTGATGGTACATTTGATTTTACCGTTCAAGAAGGTCAGCCTGCTGATTTTATTTCAATATACGCGCCTAACGGGTTTGGTAAAACATCATTTTATGATGCTATTGATTTTTGTATGACCAATAACATCACCCGTTTTATAAGGGATAAGAGCTTAGCCAATGCAAATAATTCAGATGCAAAAGGCATGAATCATGATGGAGAAAAACAGCATCTTTTGAGAGCAAAAAATGCTCCGCCAAATCTTGAATCACGGATTAAAATCATCACTAATACTGGTGAGTTTAAAAGCAAAGTAATCAGGGCCCGAGCAGGCAGTAAAGATTATGCATTTGATGATAAAAAAACAGCACCAGAACAACGCTATTTTCGTTCTGTTATGCTTTCACAAGAAGCGATTGATGGCTTCTTGCGAGAAGGAAAACCAGAAACCCGCTATGAACGGTTTATGGAAGATCAATTGGGTGGTGATGATACTTTTGAACAAGATCGCCAACATATTCAATCGATGCTGGGAGTGCTAAAAAATAGAATGGGGAAGCTGGAAGGTAAGGTTAAAAAAATTAGAGATAAAAACTTACTAATTGACTTGGGCGGCGATCCTAATTTCGATGCAAGCAGTTTAAAAGCCATTAATGTATTGGTAGCAGAGTTGAATAACCTGGAGTATGAGTTTGCTGTAATTGATCATGCATTTGATGATGAGGCCAAAGCAAGATTGTTATTGCAAGTTGCGCAGTATGAAGAAAGCAATAATAAAAAATTGAAAATTTTCCTGGTAGAAAAAGACCTGCTGGAACGCCAATTAAATCACTTCCCAGTATATGAAAAAAATTATTATGAAATTGCAGAGTTAAATAAAAAAATTAGAAAGATCACCAAGCAGAGAGATGATATTGGCCAATTTAATACATTAAGTAATGAAAAAAATGTATTGATGGGGCAACTCAATACATGCAGTACTAGTATTAAAGAAATGAGGTTAAGAGAAAAGCAGTTGCCTGAGTTTACTGAACTTAGCCAAACCAAGCGTCAGCAGGTCAGGCGTCTGAAAGAGATTGGTGAGGATATAACAAAGCACGAGCAAACGTTAAAAAGTAAGCAATTGTTGATCGACGAACTGGAAAATCAAAAAATCGCCTTGTTAAAGGAGAGAGAAAAACACGATACACTGAAAAATAATGCGCCTGATTATTTTTCACAGTTAACCGTTATAGAAGCAGAAATACAACAGCGTAATAGTACTGTACTAACAGTTGAAGCGGATCAGCTTGAAAGGAAAACAACCCAGGTCAAAGCTAAGGGTGTACGAATAAAAGATTTAAAATTTGAAGACCTTGAGACTATTCTGACGAGTGAATTCAATAATGAAACACTTACTGATATATCCAGAAACTATGCTGAAAGAAAGGAGTTGAAGCAAAACCTGGTCACGCAATTGGCGAGAGTTAATAGCCTGCTTAACGCGGCAAAGAAACAGGAAGAAGCAGTCAGTACATTGATTGTACTTGGCTCCAAATTAATAAACCAAAACCAAGACCAGCATTGTCCTTTATGTCAGCATAAGCATGAGTCATTCGCTGTACTGGCTGAAGCAATCAATTCAAATTCTAGTTTAAACGATACGCAACAGCGTCTTTTAAAGGAGCTTGAAGCGTATCAAACACAGATAAATAATGAGGATGACAAACTCAAGCAACTGAGTGACGATTTTTCCGCATGGCAAAGAAGTAAGTTGGATTCTTTACGTAAACAGTTAAAGGATTTATTACAAGAAAAACAAAACATAAATAAATGGCGTGTTCAGCTTGAACAATTTTCTGCTGAAGTTAACCGACTTAAGGGGTTAACGGCTCATAAAACACCTGAGGTATTCAAAGCATATATCGAAGATGAAATAACAACAGTATCGACGGCTATAGCCACACTTGAAACCAAAATTAAAGAGGCCCAGGAGGAAGCCAAACAGTTAAAAGAATCTGTTCAGCAACATAAGATTGATCGTACAGTGTTGAAGAGTCAGTCTGAAATTGAAAGTGATCTTCTTAATGGATATTCAGCGTTTTTGACCGAGTTGGCTCCCTCCCTTGATATTATTGAACCTGAATTAAATGAGCAGGCGTTAAAGACTTTTATGGCCAGCCAATTAAAGACGGCAATGGACAGATTTGAAAATAAGCAGCAAGAAATAAAGCGCAATACTGATGCTTTAAATACGCTATATGCATCTTATCCAATAAACTTTTTTGAAACTATTGACGAGAAAAAAGAAGCCCTTGCTGTACAATTGACGGACTTGAGTAACCAACTGGCACTGTTAAATGGGCTTGTACGTGAGTTTTACACTATGGTTAAGCAGCTTGAGAAAGACCATTTACTGGAAGAGAATAATTGGTCAATGTTGCAACGAGCCGTAGAAGATAAAATTTCAGATTTCCATCACTTGGCGGAACAAAAAAAGGCGTTAAATTCAGGGCTACAATCACTATGTAATCTAGCCGATAAAGTGTTAATTTATATTGAATATGTGAAATCAACTGGTGAACTCAATCGGTTGGATTTGGAAATAAAAAAATGTGAAAGAATCAAAGTAGCATTTGTAACGGACTTAAGACACATCAATGATTCACTGAAAACACAAGTTGAACGCTATTTTTCTGTTGACTTAATTAATACCATTTATAAAAAGATTGATCCTCACCCTGATTTAAAGCGCATTACTTTTAAGTGTGAATTTCCTGATGAGGGTAGACCAAAGCTACAAGTTTATATAGAGGATGAAGAAGGGAATAACATTATTTCACCCACGCTAAATTTTAGCTCGGCACAAGTCAATGTACTGAGTTTAAGTATTTTCCTGGCGAAAGCAATTAATACCACAGATGAAGGCAAAGCAGTCGACTGTATATTTATTGATGATCCGGTACAGTCAATGGATGCCATCAACGTGCTGGGTGTCATTGATTTATTGCGTAATTTGAGTGTTAACTTAGATAAGCAAATTATTGTTTCTACCCATGATGAGAATTTTCACGCCTTGCTGCAACAAAAAATACCTCAACATTTATTTAAATCGAAGTTTCTGGAGCTTGAATCATTTGGCAAGGTTGCGGCTCATGCAGGGCAGTGATGGCACCGCGACAGAGGTCGCGTTACGTTACGAATTATAGTAGACGATTTATTAGGCGCGACTGGGGTCGCGTCTTGCGTTTTGCTCTTTAAGGCAACAAACAGGAACTCGCCCCATACTGAGTTATTAATTCCCCTATATTTCTACCACACCCATTTCGCATTACGTTACGAATCATAGTAGACGTTTTATACTGAGTTGTGCATACAAAATAATAATCGTTCTAGGAATCGATTTAAGTATTTTTGATCTTATGAACAGGGCATGAAGCGCCTCAACATTAGAGTATCAGTAATGCCACACTATTAGTTTACAAAAATCATTCTGGAAAACGGCTACCTTTTGTACTCCATTAGGCTTAGAAACACCCCGAAGGCGACTAAAATGCATACAACTTATGATGAGCGGTCACCTAAACGGAACTATAAAAAGAAGCAATCACTTGCTCTCTATAACCACCTAAAATTTCGAATGAATTATTTAATATGCCTTCTTTACCAGTTACTTTATTAACGTCGATTGAGCTCAATTTAGCAAGGAGTTCACTCGTACTGTCTCCGCATTCAAATTCAACTTCACTTAGCTCTGAAACATTATCATTACCAGGGTAATTAATATCTTTGCTCACGGCATCAGTATCACTTAATGAATCTGATATTATGACTTCGGCATCAGGTAAATCTTCTTCTATACGGTGTGCAAATTCAGAAAGCTTAGGCTCAGCAAATGTATACAACCATGCATCTTGGTTAGCGGCTTCATTAACACGTAATATTCGTCCTAAAACCTGACGAAAATACAACTCTGTTTTTACACGACTTAAATGGCAACATACCTGCAACCTAGGTATGTCCGTCCCTTCAGATACCATTCCTACACTCACAATCCATTGAGTACTATCATTTCTAAATTTGCGGATAGTTTGAGATGGTTTAAATTGTTTATAAGTGACAAGAACCGCCGTTTGCTTAAACTCATCACGTAATATTCGAATAATATGGTCGGCATGTTCAACAGATGAGGCAACCACCAAACCTGCAGCATCAGGATTAATATAACGAATTTCTTCAAGCTTGCTGCAACCACGCTTTAAAATATGCCTCATAACATGGTGATTGGTAATAACTGATTGGTAAGAGACAATTGACTCTTTGAGTAACTCTTTAAAACTACCAAAAATCTTACATTGATTGTCTTCATCCGTAACAGATAATTTCTCGTTATCAATTAACACTAATTTGGGGCGTCGACAAACATTGTCACGAACGGCTTCTCTTAAACCATATGAATAATCACATTGAATAACTGCATCACCATCACTGTAGTTTGATAATACGATAGGAGCCTTATCTGAACGCCATGGTGTCCCGGTTAAAGCAAGGGTATAAGCAGCTTGCTGCTGAATGTTTTGAATGATTTCTTCTCCCCAGGCATTCGCATCTTCCAATGAAGATCCGGCGCAGTGGTGAATTTCATCAAAAATAACAAGTACGCGGTTTCTTTTGAGCAACTGCCAAAAGTCTTCTTTAAAAAACGAAATATTTTGATAGGTATATGAGCAACCAACAGCACCAATAACTCCATCGAACCGACCGTCAAAACGCTTAGCGAATGTATCGGCAATGCTTTGTGATACTGTGATAGAAGGTGAAAAACATAAAACAAAATCGATTTTATCTTGTTCATAAAGTTTTGCCGCTACTTCTGCTGCCATAACGGTTTTTCCGGCACCAGGGGTTGCCAGGCACAAAAAATGTTTACTTACCGAGTGAAAATGATCGAGAGCTATACTTACACTTTCTTGTTGCCAATGCCTTAATTTCATGAATTTTCAACCTCAGATAAGTGCTGCACCAGTGTTTTTATTGCTTTAATTTTGCCAAGTAATTTTGATCATTGTTCACAAGCATTATGATATTGAGTTTGTAAATAGTTTTGAGCAGTAGGATATGCGCTAATTAACTGAATATATTCACTAGACTCTGAAATTGAAGAAAGTAGATCAACTTTGCATTCCTTAAGTTGTTCTTTTAACTTATTTATCGGAACTGCATTCGTCACTCTTTCTGAGGCTGAACTATTTTCTACTAAATTAATCTTTATTTTATTATTATTTTTTACATTAGAAACAAGGTTAACTTTTGTGAATAATGGTGTTTTGGAATAAGTAGAATGACGAGCATTTACAGCTTCATTTTTAGAAAACAATCCTTTTCTTTGCAACCTTAATACTTGCCGGTAAACGATCCCTCTTGCTTCCTTTTCTGTTGTTTTATCCTTTAATTCCAACATGAATGCTGTTCTTAATTGAATGATTGTAAAGTGATCGAAATGATCATCTTTAAATATTGAACAAAGTGGTTCTTTTATTTTTATTGTTATTTCGGGTGAATTCATCACAGTATCCAATGCATAATTTCAGTAAGTTACTTATTTAAAATCAAATGTGGATTATAAGACGTGGGATTATAGGTCGTGGACTAACAAACCACAAGTCCTAGATAATTTGTTACCTCTTAGGAGGAGACAAATGAAGAATAAAGAACTAGCGACACAATTTGGTCTTAACATAAAGGCTAAGCGGGAAGCTTTAGGGATCACGCAAGAAAAATTTGCCTTTTTGGCAGAATTAGACCGAAGTTATTTAAGTCGGATTGAATTAGGAAAAATCAGCATTTCACTTGAAAAAGCTTATTATTTGGCTGAAAAATTAGAATGTGATGTTAGAGAGTTGTTGCCATGAATTGGACTGTTTACTTGTAGTAATTCATATCTTATCAGCCAATTTCCAGTTATTTTAACACAAAAAAAAATTGGCTTCGGAGCTGTTAGCTACTTACTGGTGGAATCTGAAACCAATCTCGCTCTAATACACGACACAGGTATCTTGGTTTACTTTTCAACGGCGCTACAACAATAGGGTTGTTTACGTAGTACCGTTCCGCTTAGTACGCCGAGAAATTATCAACCACTTCGAATTTCTCCCGGTTCACTCGATTCAATGGTGCCACTTTCGCAGATCCCAGCCAGTTAAACACTTGGTGCGGGGATACAACTTCGATTGTCTGATCTCCCTTCCGCATTAACAAATAAGAACCATCCGGAGATTGGTCTACGAAGACCATACTGCGAGGCAGTCGAGCTACGAGTTCGCTAGTTCTAGCATTCCAGATAGTTGTTTCTCTATTTGTTGACGCGATGACAAGTTCGGTATCATTTATGAATCTGCCGGTATACACTAAATCGTGAATTCCACCATCTTTCTTTAAGGTAATCGTTCGTGTTTTGCCAGATTCCATATCCTTTATCAGGAAGTATGACTCTCCAGGAAAAACCGCGATCATTTTATCCGAGGAAGAGAAAACTGCTGTCTTTGTACTTCCGGTGTAAGAGGTAGGTGTAGGCATCTTATCCTCGCGGATGCCCAAAGGGCCCTCCTCAATAGTAGTTCCATCCTTTGCGAACAGCCTGACAAACCCGATCTGGGTAGCAAGTACAATTTGCCCGGTACTACTCGATATACGCGCACTAGTGACTTTGTCAATAGTGTCCTCATGGTAGGGGACTTTGCTAGAAAACTCTTGGATCATCGATACGGAGAAGTCATATAACCTGGCTTTTCCATCAGAACATCTGACGATGAATCGCTCAGCCGTTTTATCAATATGTGGACTAAAAACGGCGAATTCTGTTTTTTTCCGATGAACTAGCTCGTGTTCCCTGAAGACGAAGATTTCGCTAGATTTAGGTTTTTTAAAGCGGTTTTTTGTGTCATCGGGCTCGTCGTACTGATGCACTATCACCACTGCTATTTGACCAGATAGCCCAATGTCTGACACTGGTTTCAAAAAATCATAGGTGAACGAAATTTCCCCTAATCGATCAGTGTACTTAAGTAGATTTCCGTCGACATGTGCATAAGTATCGTTGCTGCGGTATAACCATCGCCCTTTGCCCAGAGCCCTATAGTGACCGTCAGATAGCCAAAACTTCACGCCCTCTTCAGTTGCAGTAATGATTTCTCCAGAATCTTTGAGATACTGTCCATGGTTTATCGATAAACCAGATTCAAGTTGAGCCTGGAGGTTGCCATTAGTCTCCCATAACTTTGCCCCAATTTGATCATGTGAAACCGCCAATATCTGGTCTTCATAGTCACTAAATCTGGCAAACCATGTTCTCCCCCCGTTCTGAAGTGTCTTTTCTTGAGTTCCGTCAATGGAAGAGATCTTGATAGTTTCGTCCCAAGAGGCTGTAGCCACGAATTTCTCATCCGGGGAAAAGTTGACTGACCATACGTAGGCTTCGTGAGGAATCGATATTATCTCGTTTCCTTCTAGATCCCAGACAATTCCTTTTTTGAGTTTTGTCGACCCCGCAGAAAAGTAGGTGCCACTTGGTGAAAACGCGGCGTTATGCACGCCTGGAATCGGCTGGACGACCTTGCTTCCCGTGTCGAGATTAAGGAGAACGACGTTTTTATAGGTTGAAAATACGACCATATTTTTGGTCGGATGCCAATCGAAGCCACCCGAGACAAAACTCCCGTCTAGCTGGTATTCAGTGTCCAGACTGAAATCAGGGAGAAAACGTTTTACAAGCACATTCTTGACATCTTTACCTATTAACTTCTTCTCTAGGGTGAGAATGAAATCCTCATGCGGAGAAATTGTAAAGCCTTCTATATAACTATCCGGTGGCGAGAACTCATTAACTAAGACTCCATCAAATCCATAAACGAGGAGTTTCTTTTGTGTAGTTTCCTCGTCAACCTTTACCTCGGCAAGTGAGGCAATTCGGTTGGTTAAAGGGAAAAATTGAATAGACTCTGGCTCCTTGTTGTCAACGATTATTTGCCCGACTTTTTTACCGGTTATTTCTCTGAGAATTCCCTTATCAGACTGTCTGTCTCCCCTTCCATCCTCAATCTCTATAAAGCGAGTGTTATCGGGTGAAACGATGATGTTTGGAGAGACAAAGCTTGATTCAATTTCTCGGTAGTAAAAGGGGAAGCGGTGACTATTTAGGTAAATTTCATAGGCATTCTTCAGAATCGTTGTGTTTTCCGGGGACAGATAATTAGCATTCTCCAACATTCTAATCGCCTGGGTGGGATTCTTGCGTGACAACTCGACTGCACTTATGGTCATGTCCAGAGCACGATTCTGTTTCAAAGAACTCACAACTTCCTTAGTTCGCTCCTTAGCGATATCGCTTTGATCTAATGCGTAACTTACCGCCAAACCTAACCCAACGGCCAGGATTAATAGTCCTGTAGCGTAAAGTTTGAGGCGTTTGTTTTGCCTCTTACTTCTCTCGAGATCCTCGTGAACGACTTGGACTTCACTTGTTGCTACACCTCCTAAAATCTGGTTCGCTACTTGGCGTTTTATCATTGTAATTTCATTAGTGGAGGCCGTTTCCCAGAGTTCTGGGTCAAGTTTCACTCGCTGTTGATTCGGCCACCTCGCCTTCAGCTTTTCCGGTATCCACCGTACCCCTTCACCAGTCGAGTCAACTATGATAGGCGCAGTTGAACGATTCTTAAGCCACCAATCCAGTTCGCGGTGTACCCAATCGTCAGAACCTTGATCTGAGAACAATCCAGGAGTGCAAATAACCAATATAGCGCGCGCACGTTCTAGAGCTGGTCCGTGTATAGTTTGCCAATCATTTACTGCTGGCGCAGTTTGATCAAAGTAAATTTCAACGCCATCGGCAGCTGAATCAAGCTCCTCTCGAAGGGCATCGTAGATCCACCTCGCGTAGCGCTTTCCATCAACTTGCCTGTAACACAGAAAGATCGGACGATCTTTTTCAGAACCGTGTGACAGACTTTTTGTTATCTCTTTTTCCATACTTCGATTTCCATAATATATAAGGTTATTATTTCTCACCGGGTGTTCTATACCTTTCAGGAATTTGGGCTGTATAACGCCTCCAGCAGGGACCGAAAACCCAGAGCGAAGCGGCGGTTTTCATTGTTCCCTCAGGCTGGCTTTGTAGCTCTCACGCTAACACCACATTTCTAGCAATAGCTACAAGTACAACCAGGCCGATATAAAATCCCCAGATTGGAAATGAAGCAAGAGAAGCTCGACGATGTTTCTGAGTATCCCCTGCGGGCTTCACAGCATATAGATCTTCAGCAGAGAGACTGCCTGTATGTAGCGATTTAACAAACTCATTGTAAGATTCTCGAAAACCCTTCTCTAAAGTTAGGTAGTAAGTGTCTAAGAACATAAATAGAATCGTTGGAAGTAAAGCAATCCAAGCAAAATCTGGTTTCCCCTTGTCTGCGATAATGACAAGAATTGCTGACACGATTGTAATGCACCAAGCCTTACATTGACTGCTATTAGCCGCCATGCGATTTATTACACCTTGAATTATACCTAAATGTGCCTGCACAGAGGGGGAGGTTTCATCGAGACAGTTGTTAGTATTCATTTCTAATCCTTATTGCCTCTTCAATCCAATTTGCCAAATTGCTCTTGATCGTATTGTAAACTGTCTTACTGTCAGTACTGTTTACGTTGTAGCACTTCACGATGCTGGATATTTTTTTGTTGTCACGTTTCATCGTGAATGTCTCAAACGGATTGTTTCCTTTACTGGTTTGACGTTGGTTACGATCTTTAAGGTTGTGAATATGTATTCCTACGACACCTTTTCCATCGTTCCATGCTTTTTCAATTTCATAATCTATCCATTTACGACCTGCAGTATTTTGGCCTACAAGTACAACTGCACAGGACTTGCCTTTTAACTGCCCATCAATCCAATTTTTAATGGCACGATCACCACCACTTTTAATCTCTTCCCAGTCGTTATCACGGGCTGGCTCATTCCCCTCAAGAACTCCCATCTGACGAACTTGTGATGCTCTCCAGTTATCTGGTTCAAAATGGAAACTATAAAATATATTTCTTTTTGGCACTAAACTCTCCTTATGCCCTAACGAGGCTGTAGAATTTATCAATTATCAATTATCAATTATCACAAAATCATGTCAAAATAAGGATATCAAATGCATTACCCACATCGAGATTTTGGCTTATTGTGCGTTACAGGATCTCATTTTTACCTGTTTGAACCAAAACTATAAATTCTACAACCTCAACGTCCAAATAACAGGCTAACAAATTATTGGCTAAAATGTGAAACCAAGTTGAACGCCGCCAACTGTTACGTATCCTTGCTTATTTCCTTATAAGGGCTTATTCATAAACTCATCACATATAATGCTTTTGTTAAAGCGTTCCCACCATTCACTAACGTCTTTATCTTTGTGATTTTCATGTGCGGTATCGCCTAATCTTTTTAGCTGAGCACATTGTTTTTGTGTCTCAATTCCTAATACAAGCTTGATCCACTCGATTTCACCTTTTCCTCCCTCGATTTCTTGTTGCAAGACCATGGCTTGTTTTTGTAACTCAGTAGCTTTCGTTGTTAAATTAAAGCTAATATAAAGAGAAACAGCAGCTATTAAAAATGTAAATAGTGACGCAAAAAATGCAATATTAAGTTGCTTTTTCTGTATTTCTAATTCTTCTTTTGTCATACCATCTCCACTACTTGTCCATCAGTATGCTTGATGCTGTGCACTATAACTTTAGAATAATCAAATGGGTCATAATCAAACGAATCAGATCATTTTGATTTATTTCATGAAAATAAATCAAATAAAACTGATTCTATTAATTAGGTTATTGGGAGGCAAAATTCCATTTTCAAAAAGGGTGAGTTACCTTCTTTTATTAAGAATAGAAGTAAAGTTCAAAAAATCAATTTATTACTCAAGTTTCGGAGTTCAAATCGACTATGTTTCAGGCTGAACCACCATCGGGTTCAGCCTCTAGCTGCAAGGTAAAGCTGTCTAATTGCATGA
>SPKZ01015654.1_pt1 | contig 17952 bp, 20 predicted proteins | sample 2456571 | NCBI WGS metagenome assembly SPKZ01 (sample SAMN11192286, study PRJNA482655) | marine metagenome | biome: ENVO:00000447; feature: ENVO:00000244|ENVO:00000211|ENVO:00000569|ENVO:00002023; material: ENVO:00002151; isolation source: ocean water from marine abyssalpelagic zone ...
ACCTGGCCATGCTGCCCGTTAGGCGACCAGGGGGTGGGCAGCAGTGAGCCTTCAACCGGGCGGCAAATACCGTCGGCATCGCCGGAAGCAAACACCAGTTCTTCAACGTCGCGGCCCCATATGTCGAGGCTGAGCGCTGTTTGGGGGAGTTTCAGTTCGCCGTCAAATATCTTTGCCAGCTTGTGGCGGGGAAGCCACTTGCCGCGCATAACGCCGTTGCAGTCGGGGAGCAGCGCTTCGATCGTCGTGATCTCGGGGTGTGCTCGCAGAAACCAGTCCACTTCCTGGGACATCGGTAGTCCATCATGTATTTCCGGTAAGTGGTCACTATCAATCCAGGGCTGCCGGCTGGCAATGCCCCAGTTAGGGCAGGTAGTACATCCAACTTATTTGTGGCAAGGATGTCTGGCGCTTGCTAAGCCTGTCGCGGGGCCATATACACGCTCAGTGGATCGCCGCCGGCAGCTTCTCCCAGGCAGGACATGGCGTTCAGGAACAGTGAAAAAAGGTCGGTCTGGGAGCTCACGTCCAACTTACGGTAAATACTCTTACGGTGGCGGCGTACGGTTTCCACCGCGATACCCAGGCGATCCGCAGAGGCATCTGTGCTGTAGCCACGCAGCATCAGTTCCAACACACCCTTCTCGCGGGGTGACAGCATGCTCTCACCGAAGGTGTTAAACGCCTGTTCGATCTGCTGTTCTATGCCCGGTTTGATCAGGTGCGTCACTGCGAAATCGTCGTGTTCGGAGTGAGACTTGATCAACTCGACGATGGGGTCGGCCAGTAAATATAGCTTCTCGTACTCCGCTTCGCTGAACTCACCGTGCTGTCTCAAGCGCATCATGCTGATGTTGATCACGTTGCCACTGCGCAGTTTGGAAAGGTACACGGCCTCGTCAACCGTGCCCGTGTCGGCATAGTAATCCGTGTAGTACTGAGACTGCTGTGCGCTGTCAGAGGTGAGTCGCGACAAGCGGTAGATACGTGAGCGCGGTTGATTCATAGAGGCCTGGTAGAACGGATCTTCCCGATACGGCCCCTCCAAATACAGGTCGACCTGCGAGCGCAAGGCATGATCGGGTATCTCGTGATACAGCACCTTGGGTGGTAGGTCGCGGTGGTACAGCCAGATCTGTGGATAGTCGATGGCGACCTGGCCTTTTATGGCCTTCACCAGCTTGGGAAAGAACCGGTCGGTGCCGAGCTCTGCGATAGCCAGCGATATGTCCTTGTTCCATTGGCTCAGCTGCTGGATGTCGGACATGATGTCTCTTCTTTATATTCCCCAGAGCGAGTGTGCGAGGGCCTCTCGCCGAAGTCAACGTGCCAGCCGGTGCAGGGTCGGCAGTCGCCGGGCTATAATCCCGGCCGTTGTACCAGTTGTGAAGACTTATGCCGGCGAGGCGACCCACCACAGACCTCTATAACGACGCGGTGCCGATGGCGTTTACCCGAGCGCTGCTGGTACAGGCGCGCGCGTTCAATCGTGATGTCGATGCGATGCTGCAGCGTGCAAGGTTTCCCTTCGATCCTCTGAGTGGCGAAGCACAGACGGTCTTTGTGTCTCGTGAGCAATACAGCCGGCTGTGCAATGAGCTCTTTCGGGAGTTGGGGGACGAGTCTGGGGGCGTGATGCCCGATGTGCGCACACCCGTGGGCACAACGCGGCTGATAGCTCTATCCATGTTGGGCAGCGGCACGCTGGCTTCGGCAATGCGTCGCGCCATCGAATTCAATGCCTGCTGCCGGGTTCGCCATGGGGCCCAGGTGCACAACCAGTTACGCGTCGATGCCCAGCACAAGGAGGCGACGCTGTCTTACCTGAGCGGTGATGACTCCGCTGAGGCCCAGGCCAGTGTTTTGTGTGGCTTGGCCATGTGGCTGCGCTTTTGTGGCTGGTTGATAGGTCAGAGTATCGACATCACTGAAGCCCAGTGCGCCGGCCCGGAACCTGAATTCATTGCCGGTATTCGTCACTTTTTCCCCTGCCCGGTGAGATTCAACCAGCCGGTGAACGCTGTCGGCTTCAGCGCCCGACACCTTGAGGCTGAGCTAATCAGGGACGAGGCTCAACTCAAGGGCTTTCTGAAGCTGGCGCCCTATCATATTGTGATCGAGCCTCAGGCGAGTGAGCGCAGTGTCACCTTCAGGATTCGTGAAATTCTGGGCGATGATTTTCGCCATGAAATGCCCAGCTTCGAGGAGCTAACCGGTCTGCTGAATATGTCAGCGCGAACCTTGCGCAGGCGCCTGGAGCGCGAGGGGACTTCCTACCAGCGCATTAAGGATAACGCCCGACGGGATGTCGCGATTTCATTGCTCAGTCGCGATGGTCTTACAGTCAGTGAGGTTGCGGAGCACGTCGGTTTCAGCGATCCCAGCGCCTTCCACCGCTCCTTCAAGAAGTGGACAGGCCAGTCTCCCGGCAGCTACCGCTAGTTTACTCCAGCCACGCCAGCGGCTCAGTGCGCCAATGGTCGCGCCAGGCCCGATAGACCTTGTCGCTGTAGGTGCGCCTGCCGTAGGAACCGTTGTATCGCGCCAGTGCAGGGTGCAGCCGTCCTTTCTCCCGCTGCAGATAGAACTGCAGAATGCGGCAGCCATATTCCAGATTGGTCAGATTGTCGGTCAGGTTGTCATCGGGTCTGCCGATTTCGTCCTTCCAGAAAGGCATCACCTGCATCATGCCCTGAGCACCCACGCGGGAGACAGCAAATCGGTCGAAGTGGCTTTCGACTTCGATCACTGCCAGCACCAACTCCGGGGGCAGTTCGGCGGCTGTCGCTGCGGCGTGGATCTGACGCAGAAGCTGTAATCTCTGCTGAGGGTCGTCGACGAAGCGCGCCAGACGGGAGGACATGTCGACTAGCCACACCTCCGCGTCATAGCGGTCTGTAAAGCTGTCTGCGCCGCTGATGGTGGATTCCAGAAAACTGCGCAGTGCTTCCCGCTCAGCCTCATCGGGTTGGGCGCTGGCGGGTGCCGCCAGCGCGATCAGCAGACCGATGAGTGCAGCAGCGCGCATCACTGTACTTAGGACGCCATACGTTCTTGCAATGCAGCAAGAATGCCTTCGCGGGGTAGCAGCGTGGCTTCATCGTCGCTACGTCCCTTGTACTCGAGTTTATCGTCTGCCAGCGTGCGATCGCCGATGACAATACGGTGAGGAATTCCCATCAGCTCCATGTCGGCAAACTTCACCCCGGGCCGCTCGTTGCGGTCGTCCATGAGTACGTCGATGCCCGCGGCCACGCAGTCTGCATACAATGCTTCTGCGCAGGCTGCGACGGCTTCCGACTTGTGCATATTCAAGGGGACAATGGCCAACTGGAAAGGCGCCATGGCAGTAGGCCAGGTGATGCCATTATCGTCGTGGTTCTGCTCAATGGCAGCAGCAACGATGCGGCTAACGCCGATGCCGTAGCAGCCCATAAACATGGGAACGTTCTTGCCGTTCTCGTTCAGCACATTGGCCTGCATGGCTTCGCTGTACTTGGTGCCCAACTGGAAGATATGGCCAACCTCAATGCCTCTCTTGATTTGCAGGTTGCCATTGCCGTCCGGGCTGGGGTCGCCCTGAACCACGTTGCGCAGGTCTTCAATGCGGGGCAGCGGCAGATCACGCTCCCAGTTAACGCCGGTGAGGTGAAAACCATCTTTATTAGCGCCGCAAACAAAGTCAGCGAGGACTGCAGCGCTGCGGTCGACAATCACGGGAATAGCGAGTCCCACAGGACCGAGAGAGCCGAAGCCTGCGCCGCAGGTAGCGCGCGCAGCGTCTTCCTCCACCATTGCCAGCGGGCTGGCGATGCCGGCGAGCTTTTCCGCTTTGATCTCATTCAGTTGATGGTCGCCGCGCAACACCAGCGCAACCGGTGAGCCGGTGTCATCGTCGGCCTTTACCAGTAGAGTCTTAACTGTCGTTTCTGCCGGGATAGCGAGGCTGTTGGCAAGCTCGTCAATGGTGTGTACACCGGGCGTTGCCACCTCCGCCATGTCGTCACTCGCTGCTGCGCGAGTATCGTTATGGGGTAACGCTTCGGCCATCTCGACATTAGCAGCATAGCCGCTGCCGTCAGAGAAGGCGATGTCATCCTCACCGGAACCGGCCAGAACATGGAATTCGTGGGAACTGCTGCCACCGATGCTGCCGGTGTCAGCAATCACTGGCCTGAAATCCAGTCCCAGGCGCGTGAAGATAGCCGAATACGTGCCGTGCATAACGTTGTATGTGTCTGCCAATGATGCGGGCGTTTCGTGAAAGCTATACGCATCCTTCATCAGGAACTCGCGTGAACGCATGATGCCGAAGCGCGGGCGAATCTCGTCACGCACCTTTGTTTGTATCTGATAGAGATTAAGAGGGAGCTGCTTATAGCTTTTGATTTCATTGCGCACGAGTTCAGTGACGACTTCCTCATGTGTAGGGCCCAGGCAAAAGTCTCTATCGTGTCGGTCCTTGATGCGCAGCAGTTCAGGGCCGTACTCTTCCCAGCGACCCGATTCCTCCCACAATTCAGCGGGTTGCACTACCGGCATGCTGATCTCCTGGGCGCCAGCGCGGTCCATTTCCTCGCGCACAATCGCCTCGACTTTGCGGAGTACGCGCAAGCCCAGGGGTAGCCATGTGTAGAGTCCGGCGGCGAGCTTGCGTATGAGACCGGCGCGCAGCATCAGCTGGTGACTGATGACTTCGGCGTCGGCGGGAGTTTCCTTTTGGGTGCAAATCAGGAAGTTGCTGGTGCGCATATACAAACCAAAAATCGTGTCGCGAATGAGGGCGCCATTTTACGTGGCTTGGGCAGGGCGGTACAGCAGCCTACCCGGCGTTAGCGCGCTTTAGGGTTTTGCACCACTTTGGATCGTCAGAAAACGCGTTGAGACAGTAAAAATAGGGATTTTTTTCTCACCCCTGTTTGAAAACGCTTGTATTACAGCGTTTCATGCTTTATACCTTGCCGTGAGTCTGGGAAAGTCGCTGTTTTCTGCGGTCGGGGAAGCGGAGAAGTGACCGGCTTAAACGATAAGTCCATTAAAAACTTAGGGAAGGTTTTAACTGACATGGCAACCAAAAAAGCAGCAGCGAAGAAAAAGAAGGCTCCAGCCAAGAAAAAGGTAGCAGCCAAAAAGGCACCCGCTAAGAAAAAAGTAGCGGCCAAAAAGGCACCTGCCAAGAAGGCCCCCGCCAAGAAGAAGGTAGCAGCTAAGAAAGCTGCTCCTGCTAAGAAGGCGACGGCAATCAAAGACAAAATGACCAAGAGTCAGATTCTGGCGAGCATCGCTGACAGCACCGGCCTGAGCAAGAAGCAGGTTGGCGACGTCATGGGTGAGCTGGAAACGCTGATTGAGCGCAGCATCAAGAAGCGCGGCGCTGGCGAGTTCACTCTGCCTGGTCTGATGAAGGTCACCACCGTTAAGAAGCCCGCCAAGAAGGCTCGCAAGGGTATTAATCCCTTCACCGGTGAAGAAACTACCTTCAAGGCCAAGCCTGCCAGCATTGCTGTTAAGGTGCGTCCTCTGAAGAAGATGAAGGAATTCGCCAGCTCTTAAGGCCATTTCCTGGCTCCGTCACCTCAGGTGGCGGAGCTAATCCTACCCCTCGCCATGCACAGACAGGGTGTAAGGGTACCCCTCCCTCAAAATCAGCCAGCCCCCGCATTGGCCACACCCGCCCCCTTGGGGTAAAATCCGCGCCTCTTTTTTCACCATCTGACAATGTTGTTGGGTAGTCGTTATGCCTATCTATGAGTATCAGTGCGAGTCTTGCGGCGCCAAGCTGGAAGCCCTGCAAAAAATCAGTGACGAACCGCTGGTGGAATGCCCCCAATGCGGGCAGTCGGCGCTGAAAAAACTGGTGTCCGCCGCCGCATTCCGTCTCAAGGGCGGCGGCTGGTATGAGACCGATTTCAAAACCGGCGACAAGAAAAACCTCGCTGCCGACAAGGCGGATGGTGGTAAAAGCTCAGGCAACAACGACTCCAGTAGCGCAGCCTGAATCGGCCAGCGCACGCCCTCATTACCAACGGAAACCCCATTATGCGCAGTCACTACTGCGGCGATTTGCGAAGCGCCAACATTGATGAAACCGTCACCCTTTGCGGCTGGGTCGATAGACGCAGGGATCACGGCGGCGTGATCTTCCTGGATCTGCGCGATCGCGCCGGCATTGTACAGGTTGTTTTTGACCCGGATACAAAGGAGCACTTCGAGCGCGCGGATAAGGTGCGTAGCGAATATGTGCTAAAGGTCACGGGTCGGGTTCGCGCCCGCAGCGAGGCCACGGTTAATCCTGCGATGGCCACCGGTGAGATCGAGGTGCTGGGCAAGCAGCTGGAGATACTCAATTCTGCCGAGACGCCCCCCTTCCAGTTGGATGAGTACACGGCGGTGGGAGAGGACGTCCGCCTGAAGTACCGCTACATGGACCTGCGTCGCCACGAAATGCAGGAACGCCTGATCATGCGCTCTCGTATTACATCGGCGGTGCGCAACTTCCTCGATGCAGAGGGATTCCTGGATATCGAGACGCCCGTTCTCACCCGCGCTACGCCCGAGGGTGCGCGCGATTACCTGGTGCCCAGTCGCACACACCCCGGTCAGTTCTTTGCACTGCCGCAGTCGCCTCAGCTGTTCAAGCAGCTGTTGATGGTGTCTGGCTTCGATCGCTACTACCAGATCGCCCGCTGTTTCCGTGATGAAGACCTGCGCGCAGACAGGCAGCCGGAATTTACCCAGATCGATATCGAAACCGCATTCCTGGATCAGGATGCCATCATGGAGATCACTGAGCGGATGGTGCGCCAGCTGTTTGGCACCGTTCTGGATGTGGACCTCGGCGATATCCCGCACATGACCTACGCCGAAGCGATGGACCGATTTGGCTCAGACCGCCCGGACTTGCGTATTGCGCTGGAGCTGGTGTCGCTGGATGACCTGATGCAACAGGTTGATTTTAAAGTGTTCCGTGGACCGGCTGATGATCCCGCTGGTCGCGTGGCAGCGCTGCGGGTTCCGGGTGGTGCCACCATCAGCCGCAAGGAAATTGACGATTACACCAGCTATGTCAGTGTCTTCGGTGCGCGTGGTCTAGCCTGGATTAAGGTCAATGACCTTGCCGCTGGTGTTGATGGGCTGCAAAGCCCTATTCTCAAGTTTATGCCCGAAGCTGTGGTCGCCGAGATGATGCAGCGTCTGGGCGCCGCCGATGGTGACATCATCTTCTTCGGCGCTGATAAGGTGAAAGTCGTTAACGAAGCGCTGGGTGCGCTGCGCGTCAAAGTGGCTGAGGACCAGGGCCTGGTTGCCGACGGATGGGCACCTCTTTGGGTCGTCGACTTCCCCATGTTCGAGGAAGATGGAGATGGCGGATGGACACCGCTGCATCACCCCTTCACCGCGCCTGCGTGCAGCGTGGAGGCGCTGGAAGCCAGCCCGGGTGAAGCACTGTCCAAGGCTTATGACCTGGTGCTTAATGGCACCGAGTTGGGTGGTGGCAGCATCCGCATCCACGACCAATCCATGCAGCAAGCAGTGCTACGCATCCTGGGCATCGATGACGAAGAGGCCAGAGAGAAGTTTGGCTTCCTGCTGGATGCACTGAAGTACGGCGCACCGCCCCACGGTGGCCTGGCCTTCGGCCTGGACCGCATTGTGATGTTGATGACGGGCGCCCAATCTATTCGGGACGTTATCGCCTTCCCGAAAACGCAGACCGCAGCCTGTGTTATGACCGAGGCACCCAGCGATGTGAGTGCGCGGCAGTTACGCGAGCTGAATATTCGCCTGCGCGAGACGTCAGCAGACGGCATTGCCTGAGCAATCGGTAACGAGTCAGTAAGGGAGTCGGGATATGGCTGGACACAGTAAATGGGCCAACATTAAGCACCGCAAGGCGGCACAGGATGCCAAGCGCGGCAAAGTCTTTACCAAGCTGATCCGCGAGTTGGTGGTGGCGGCGAAACAGGGTGGGCCTGCTCCCGAAGATAACCCGCGATTACGTGCGGCTGTGGACAAGGCGCTGGGCGCCAATATGACCCGAGACACCATCGACCGTGCTATTTCCCGGGGCGCCGGTACCAACGATGCCGACAACATGGAAGAGATTACCTACGAGGGCTATGGCCCAGGTGGTGTCGCTGTGTTGGTAGAGGCCATGACCGATAATCGCAACCGAACCGTTGCCGAAGTACGCCATGCCTTCAGTAAGCGCGGCGGTAACTTGGGTACCGACGGGTCCGTGGCCTATTTGTTCTCCCGGGTGGGTCAGATCGCCTACGCACCGGGTGCCGATGAGGAGCGCATTATGGATGTGGCGCTGGAGGCGGGTGCCGAAGATATTGAGGGCAACGATGACGGCTCGGTCGATGTCACCACCGCATGGGAGGAGTTTGCGGCAGTAAAGTCCGCGCTGGAAGAGGCGGGTCTTAACCCCGAAGGGGGTGAGGTAACCATGGTCGCCAGCACTACTGTCCCGGTTGATGCCAGCGGGGCCGAGACCATCCTGGGCTTGATTGACGCCCTTGAAGACCTGGATGACGTCCAGAACGTTTACACCAACGTGGAAATCCCCGACGAGGTCCTTGCCAACCTTTAGTCCTTCGCGACTTCATCGACCCGAGCCTGCAAGCTGCAGGCTCCACTTCTGCTAGAAATAGCCGCCCCCGGGCCAGCAAATGGCTGACCCCTACTGTAAATTTGTACATAATAATCGGCAGCACTACGGCCACAGGGGCAGGCAGTAGAAAATGGCAGTTATTCTGGGGATTGACCCCGGCTCTCGTAAAACCGGCTTTGGCATCATCAATCAAGTCGGGGCCAAAAGCAGCTACATCACTAGCGGTGTCATCCGCCTGCCCAACGCCGAGTTGCCTGAGCGCCTGGGCATAATCTATGCCTCGGTCACTGAACTGGTGGAATTGCACTGCCCCACAGAGCTCTCCATTGAGCAGGTGTTTATGGCCAAAAGCGCAGGCTCTGCGCTGAAGCTTGGGCAGGCACGCGGTGCCGCCATCGTGGCCTGTGTGGCGCAGGCCATGGCGGTTTCTGAGTACTCCGCACGTCAGATCAAACAGTCGGTTGTGGGGACGGGCGCCGCCGATAAGTCGCAGGTGCAGCACATGGTTAAAACCCTGTTGAAACTGCCCGCTGAGCCGCAGGAGGACGCGGCAGATGCTCTGGCAGCAGCGCTGTGTCATGCTCACACACGCCAAAGTATGCTGCATATGGCTGGCGCAACCTCAGTGCGCCGCAGACGTATTCGTTAGGGGATTACCGGTTTAGATGATTGGCAGAATTCGCGGGCAACTGGTGCACAAGCAGCCACCGGAGATATTGGTTGATGTGGCCGGTGTGGGCTATGAAATACAGGTACCCATGACAACGCTGTTTCAGCTGCCTGAGACTGGCGCTGAGGTCATACTGCTGACGCATTTCGTTGTGCGCGAGGATGCGCAGCAGTTGTTCGGTTTCGCCGAGGAATCTGATCGCACACTGTTCCGTCAACTGATCAAAATCAGCGGCGTGGGCCCGAGGCTGGCACTGACCATTCTGTCGGGCATGGATGCACGCAGCTTCGCGAGCACAGTACAAACGGATGATTTGACCGCTCTGGTGGCCTTGCCTGGAGTGGGTAAAAAGACAGCGGAACGCTTGCTGGTGGAAATGCGCGACAAGTTAGGCGACTGGCTGGATGAGGTCTCTGCTGAGCCTGCGTCTGCAACCGAAAAACCGCCCAGAGCCAGCGATCGTGTGGCCGATGCCGAAAGCGCGCTGGTGGCGCTCGGGTATAAACCGGCAGAGGCAAGCCGGATGGTGGCCGCTGTGAATGACGACAGCATTGACGACAGTGAAGAGTTGATTCGCCGCGCATTGAAAGCGGCGGTCAGCGCATGAACAGTGATCGCGCGCGACGCACGGACGGCAGTAAATGATTGAGACAGATCGCCTGATCGCAGCTGAAACCACGGGTCAGTCTGAAGAGGCCATGGATCGGGCTATCCGACCCAAGAGTCTGGACGAGTATGTGGGTCAGCCCACCGTGCGTGACCAGATGAGTATTTTCCTCGAGGCTGCCAAGGGGCGTGGTGAGCCGCTGGACCACACACTCATCTTTGGCCCGCCGGGGCTGGGGAAAACCACACTGGCAAGCATCATTGCCAACGAAATGGGTGTGGCCCTTAGAACCACCTCCGGCCCCGTGCTCGAGAAAGCCGGAGACATTGCGGCACTGCTGACTAATCTCGAGCCTGGCGATGTGTTGTTCATCGATGAGATTCACCGTCTTAGCCCCTACGTTGAGGAAGTGTTGTATCCGGCGATGGAGGACTATCAGCTGGATATCATGATTGGTGAGGGCCCGGCCGCCCGCTCTATCAAGCTGGAACTGCCCCCCTTTACGTTGATTGGCGCGACGACCCGGGCAGGGTTGCTGACCTCACCACTGCGCGACCGTTTCGGTATCGTGCAGCGGCTGGAGTTCTATCAGGTACCAGACCTTGCCCACATCGTGCAGCGGTCTGCCGGTATTCTGGGTATTGGCATGGATGCCGCTGGCGCCACTGAAATCGCCCGGCGCTCACGTGGCACGCCGAGAATTGCGAATCGCCTGCTACGCCGCGTTCGTGACTACGCCGAGGTGAAAGCCGATGGGCACATCTCTGACGAGGTCGCCGACCGTGCACTGGATATGCTTAGCGTGGATCAACGCGGTTTCGATCACCTCGATCGGCGTTTGCTGCTGGCCATGATAGAGAAATTCGATGGCGGACCGGTGGGCGTGGATAGCCTGGCCGCCTCAATCTCTGAAGAGCGCGGCACTATCGAAGACGTGCTGGAACCCTATCTCATACAGCAGGGCTTTATGGTGCGCACGCCCCGCGGGCGCATGGTGACGCGCAACGCATATCTCCATTTTGGCCTCAAGCAGCCCAATCAGGGCGAGACCGCGAGCTTGCCGCTGGACCTGGAGCAGGGCGACGCTGATGAGTGAGTGGGAATTTTCCCTGCCGCTGCGGGTCTATATCGAAGACACCGACGCGGGTGGCATTGTGTTCTATGTGAACTACCTGAAATTTATGGAACGTGCGCGGACCGAGTTCATGCGCCAGCTGGGATTCGGCAAAGATGCGATTTTCAATCGCGATCTGATGTTCGTCGTGCGTGATGTGGCGTTACACTATCACCTGCCGGCGAGGCTGGATGATGAATTGCTGGCCACGGCCGCGATCGACAAGCTCGGTGGGGCCTCAATGACACTGCGTCAGACAGTGCGCCGCGGTGAGGACACGTTGGTTAGCGGTACGGTGACCATTGCCTGCGTGGTCAGTGGCGGCGTGACGCCCATGCGTATGCCACCTGAGATGCGCGACGCACTGAAGCAGTGGTCAACAGACAATAAGTAATAGATGCGGCGCCCATAGCCGCAGTAGCGAGGGGAATAGGTCTTGGAAGAACAACTCAGCCTGATAGACCTGGTACTGCATGCCAGCTTCACGGTTCAGGCCGTGATGGCCATGTTGATGGGGGCGTCTATGGTGTCCTGGTACATGATCATCCAGCGTTTCCTGTATTTCCGCAGTGCGCGGGATGAGATGTACGACTTTGAAGAGCGCTTCTGGTCAGGCATCGATCTGTCGCAGCTGTACCGGGAAGGCAATGAGCGCGCCTCGGAAGGTGCCTCTGCCATGGGTATGGAGAGTATTTTCCGCGCGGGATTCAAAGAATTTTCCCGCCTCGCGCAGCAATCAGATATGGATTCAGAGGCTGTTCTGGAAGGTTCCCGCCGGGCTATGCGCGTGGCAACCCTGCGAGAGGAGGAGCGCCTGGAGCGACACCTGGCATTTCTGGCGTCGGTGGGTTCCACCAGCCCCTATATCGGCTTGTTCGGTACTGTGTGGGGCATCATGCATTCCTTCCGGGGCTTGGCCAACGCCACCCAGGCAACGCTGGCTACAGTGGCTCCGGGTATCTCGGAGGCTCTGGTGGCGACGGCAATGGGGCTGTTTGCCGCTATTCCGGCCGTGCTTGCCTATAACCGCTTCGCAGCGCGCGTCGAGGTCTTTGGCAATCGCTATGACACCTTTGTGGATGAGTTTTCTAGCATCCTCTACCGGCAGGCCTATGCCCTGCGCTCCAAGGATAAGAAGGCGGGGTAACGGCAATGGCTCGCGGCGGCAAAAAACGTCGACCCATGTCCGAGATCAACGTGGTGCCCTACATCGACGTGATGCTGGTGCTGCTGATTATATTCATGGTGACTGCGCCTATGCTGATGCAGGGTGTGAAAGTGGATCTGCCCGAAGCCAGTGCTGACCCGGTGGAGAATCAGGACAGTGAACCCCTGATTGTCTCCGTGGACAGCGCAGGTCAGCTCTACCTCAACCTGGGTGCGAATGAAAAACAGGTGCTGACCCTGGCGACGGTTAAGCAGCGCGTATCTGCGGTTATGCGCCGCAGCCCGGACAAACCTGTGCTGGTTTGGGGTGATCGCGCTGTGCCCTATGGTCAGGTGGTTACGCTAATGGCAGCGCTGCAGGAGGCGGGTGCCCCTAGTGTGGGCTTGGTGACGGAGAACCCCGAGTGAATGGTTCCGTGTATGCCAAACCCGTGATGCCACGCATCATGGCGGTGCCTGCACTGGCTACCGTGGCTATGCACGCGGCCCTGGTGGCTGCCCTTACGATGAATTGGAGCGGTTTCGAGCAGAAAACCATTACGGTTAAGCCTGCGGCCCCTCAAGTCGTCAACGCCAAGCTGGTGAAGCTGGAATCCTTCCAGCCGAAACCAAAGCCCAAGCCCCGGCAAACCGTATCACGACCCAAACCAAAGCCCGTGGCCGTCAAACCCAAGCCCAAGCCGGCGCCCGCCAAGCCCAAACCGCAACCCAAGGTAGAGCCGGTGAAGAAGCCGGAGCCCAAGCCCGAACCGCGCATGACCCAAGAGGAGCTGGCTGCGCTCACTCGTGCCGATATGGCCCGTGCCATGCAGGAAGAAGATGCGCTGGTGGCTGAGGCAACGGCGGAAGAAATGGCAACCAGCTATGCTGCGCTGATCCAGCAAACGGTGATCAATTATTGGAGCCGTCCGCCCAGCGCCCGCAACGGGATGGAGGCACTTCTGTCTATTCAGCTTATTCCCACCGGTGAAGTGGTGAGCGTGAGTGTTATTAAAAGCAGCGGCAACGGGGCCTTTGACCGCTCCGCCATCAATGCTGTCGAGAAAGCGGGGAGCTTTCCCGAGTTAAAGAATCTGCCGGCGGGCGAGTTTGAGCGGACCTTCCGCCGCTTCCGGCTACTGTTCCGACCCGAGGATCTACGTTACTGATGCGCGTTCTACATTCAATTGCCCTGTTCTTTAGCCTTTGCCTGGCAGCTTCGACTGCCCACGCGCAGCTCACCATTGAGATCACGCAGGGCGTCGATAACCCCACCGCCATTGCGGTTGTGCCCTTTGCTTGGCAGGGCGGGGGCACTGCACCTGAGGATATTGCCAGCGTTGTGCAGAGCGACCTCTCTCGCAGCGGGCAGTTTATGCCCGTCGACCGTGCCGACATGCTGGGTTTTCCCAGTTCCCAGCAGGATGTGTTTTATCGCGATTGGCGCGCGCTGAACACGGAGTACCTGTTGATAGGCCGGGTGTCCATGGCCGGTCAGATGCGCATCGAGTACGAGCTGTATGACGTTAACCGGCAGGTACGAGTGGATGGGGGCGTGATAGAAGGCGCCCCCAATGAGGCGCGCATGCTGGCTCATCAGGTATCGGATAAGGTGTATGAAAAGCTCACCGGTATACCGGGCGCTTTTGCTACCCGCTTGTTGTATGTGTCTGTGACGCGTAACCCCACGGGCAAGGATTACTATCGCCTCACCCTGGCCGACTCCGACGGTGCGCGGCCCATCGTGCTGCTGGAATCACGGGAGCCCGTGCTGGCGCCAGCCTGGTCCCCGGATGGCCAGGAGATTGCTTATGTCTCTTTTGAAACCACGCGGCCGGCGATTTATCGCCAGAACCTGATGACGGGCGCACGCGAGCAGCTAACCAACTTCCAGGGCCTGAACGGTGCCCCCGCCTGGTCGCCAGATGGCAATACCTTGGCCATGGTGCTCTCCAAGGACGGCAGTCCGGATATTTACCTGATGGACCTGGCCAGCAAGCGCCTCACACGCGTCACACGGCACTACGCCATTGATACTGAGCCTACCTGGATGCCCGACGGCAAGTCTTTGCTATTTACCTCTGACAGGGGTGGGCGGCCGCAGATTTATCGCTATGACCTGCGCACCGGTGCCACAGAGCGGGTGACCTTCGAGGGCAACTACAATGCCCGTGCGCGGGTGGCCCAGGATGGCAGAAACGTGGTGATGGTGACCCAGCGCAGCGGCAGTTTCCACATCGCAATCTTGGATCTGGTGACTAATCGCACCACGGTGCTGACTTCCACCCAATTGGATGAAAGTCCCAGTATCGCGCCTAATGGCTCTATGGTATTGTATTCCACGAAATTCAGAGAGCGCGGAATTCTCGCGGCGGTCTCGGTAGACGGGGGGGTTAAGTTTCGTTTGCCAGCGCGGGAAGGGGACGTTCGAGAGCCGGCCTGGTCGCCTTATATGTTCCGGTAACCGGCGGTAATAACAGTTAAAACTACATTATTAAGGAAGGGTAATATGAAACATCTGCCTGTTGCCGGTAAGGCACTGACTGTGCTGTTCACAGCGGCATTTCTGGTAGCCTGTTCAAGCAGCGACACGAAGGAAGACGAAGCTGCAGCCGCTGCTGCCGCAGCCGCCGCAGAAGCCCGTGCCGCAGAGGAAGCTGCTGCTGCTGAAGCGCGTCGTGGCCAGGAGCGTCTGCGTGAAGCAGCCGTCGCCGTTGGCACTGTCTTCTACTTCGAATTCGACAGCTCAGCGCTGCTGCCTGAAGCCCAGCAAGCGCTGGACGCTCACATTGCACTGTTGGCCACCAATGACGACAAAGTGCGTCTGGAAGGTCACACCGATGAGCGCGGCACCCGCGAGTACAACTTGGCTCTGGGTGAGCGACGAGCCAATGCGGTTCGCGACTACATGACCCTTAACGGCATCGCCAGCTACCGCATTGAAACTGTCAGCTACGGTGAAGAGCAGCCAGTGGCCTACGGCTCTGGTGAGTCCAACTGGTCTCAGAACCGTCGCGTGGAACTCAAGTAACGGGTAGATCATGCGGATAGCAAAACTGTTTGCAGCGAGCGGGCTGGCCCTTTTGGCCGGCCCGTTTTGCTTATCGGCACTGGCCCAGAGCTATGTTGATGTAGAAGCAGAGCGCGCAGCTGCAAAGCAGCAGGCGCCGAGCACGTCGTCAACGCCCAGCACCACGGCACCTCAGGAGAGCACCGGGGTTCGTAGCTATGGGATTGGTAATGCACCTGCCGCAACCGGAACGACTGGTACTGGCACACAAAGCAGTGCCTATACGGGCTCCAGCCTACCGCCCACGACGGGTATGGCTCCGATCAGTGGCACGGTAGCACCGACCGTTTCGCAGCCGGCCAATACTGCCCCTGCGCCCATCGCCGGGCAGGGACAATCAGCGGGCAACCTGCTCTATCAGGTTCAACAGCTGCAGCAGGAGGTGATGCGTCTCAATGGCATCGTTGAGGAGCAGGCGTTCGAGCTGCGCACGCTCAAGCAGCAAAGCTTGGAGCGTTACGTTGATATCGACAAGCGCCTCAGTGCACTGTCGGGCGGCGCGCCGGTCACAGGCGCAGCGTCCAGTACATCCGCTGCTGCGGGTGCCAGCAGCACGGCTGCAGTAGGTGGGGCAAGTTCCGGAGCGCCGGCGCAACCGGGTGAGGCTGATGCTTATCGAGCTGCTTACGCACTGGTTCGCGGGCAACAGTTCGACCAGGCTGTCGATGCCTTCCGCCAGTTCCTGGAGAATTATCCAGCGGGTAAGTTTGCCGCGAATGCCCACTACTGGCTGGGTGAGTTGTACCTGGTGATTACACCACCCGACCCTGAATCTGCACGTCAGTCATTTACTCTGCTGATTGATCAGTACCCTGACAACAGTAAGGTGCCCGATGCCCTGTACAAACTGGGCCGCGTGCACTTCATGAAGGGCAACAGTCAGCGCTCTCGTGAGTTTCTCAATCGGGTGATCGCCGAATACGGCGATAGCTCTGCCGCCAAACTGGCTCAGGAATTCCTGGACCAGAACTTCTAGGCCCCCTGCGAGCCGACTCGATATGTCTGTTGTAAACTCCCCCGCAGTTGCTGATACCGATCAGCAACTGCGCATCACCGAAATTTTCTATTCCCTGCAGGGAGAGGCGAGGACCGTGGGCTTGCCCACCGTCTTCGTCCGGCTGACGGGATGCCCGTTGCGCTGTGTGTACTGCGATACCGCTTACGCCTTTACAGGCGGTGATATGCGGACGCTTGAAAGCATTACGGCCGAAGTGGCGAGCCACAGTCCCGCTTACGTGACGGTGACCGGAGGCGAACCCCTGGCGCAGCCCAACTGCCTGCCGCTGCTCGCGCAACTTTGCGACGCAGGCTATGAGGTGTCCTTGGAAACCAGTGGGGCCATGAGTGTGGCGCAAGTCGACCCGCGGGTTGTCAAAGTGCTGGATTTAAAGACCCCGGCGTCCGCGGAGATGTCCCGCAATGACTACGGCAATATCGACTACTTAACCCTCATTGATCAGGTGAAATTCGTGATATGCGACCGCGCGGATTATGAGTGGGCCCGTTTTAAGCTGGATGAATTCGGGCTCCCTAGTAAGGTCTCTGACGTATTGTTCTCTCCGAGTCACGGGCAACTCAGTGCCCGCGAGTTAGCCGAGTGGATATTGGCAGACAACCTGCCAGTGCGGTTGCAGTTACAGCTGCACAAGCTGCTGTGGAATGACGAGCCGGGGCATTGATGGGCAGCACCGCAAAGAAGGCCGTCATATTGGTGAGTGGTGGACTGGATTCCACCACCGTGTTGGCTATGGCAAAAAAACAGGGCTATGCCTGTTACACCTTGAGCTTTGATTACGGGCAACGCCATCGTGCGGAACTCAATGCGGCGCATCGGGTCTCCGGCGCTTACGCTGACGTAGAGCATAAGGTGGTTTCGCTCAATCTCGACAGCATTGGCGGCTCAGCGCTGACCGACACCGACATTGATGTCCCCGAGGGAGAGACCGACGGGATCCCGATTACCTATGTGCCGGCACGAAATACGGTGTTCCTGTCCATTGCACTGGGTTGGGCGGAAGTGCTGGGCGCACAAGATATTTTTATTGGTGTGAACGCGGTGGATTATTCAGGCTATCCGGATTGTCGCCCTGAATTCATAGCCGCGTTTGAGGCCACGGCGAACCTTGCGACCAAGGTCGGCGTTGAGGGTGAACGCATCACTATCCATACACCGCTGATTGATATGACCAAAGGCGAAATCATTAACACGGGTCTGGAATTGGGCGTGGATTACAGCCAGACAGTCTCATGTTACCAGGCCACAGACGATGGTCTCGCTTGCGGACGCTGTGACAGCTGCAGGCTGCGGCGGCAGGGCTTCCTCGACGCTGGTGTGGCCGATCCTACGCGCTATCAGTAGTAGTTTTTTACCCCGGTTTTCGGGCTCGAAAAATCGCTTGAGTTCTCCTTCGAAATCCGTACTATACGCACCTCGCGTCAGGGGCATCGCTTTTGTCGCAGCAGTTTCGGGCCGTTAGCTCAGTTGGGTGAGGCAAGCGTTTTTGAAGCAAAGCTTCATGCGCAGCGGAACGACAGCAAGCTGTGCTTGCTGGCCGGAAGAGCAGTTGGCGCGATGCGCAGCATCGCCGAAGTGGAGTAAGGGTCCACAGCCGCAAAAACGCCTACCGTTTTACGGGCCGTTAGCTCAGTTGGTAGAGCAGTTGGCTTTTAACCAATTGGTCGCTGGTTCGAGCCCAGCACGGCCCACCATATCGAAACCCGTTCCCAC
>SPKZ01007014.1_pt1 | contig 17943 bp, 12 predicted proteins | sample 2456571 | NCBI WGS metagenome assembly SPKZ01 (sample SAMN11192286, study PRJNA482655) | marine metagenome | biome: ENVO:00000447; feature: ENVO:00000244|ENVO:00000211|ENVO:00000569|ENVO:00002023; material: ENVO:00002151; isolation source: ocean water from marine abyssalpelagic zone ...
CGATAAGGAGATCTTCCGCATGGAAGAAGGCATCGAAACCCCCGAGGACGCTGTGATGAACGAAATGAAAAAGTAGCGCCTTGATCTCAAGGATCAGATTTCGGAGATGATTCGCGCCGCATCTACGTAGATTGAGAGGGCAAATTCTGACTCGACGGGCGTCAGCAGGCCCTCCAAGGTGTCCATCCGAATAAGATTCCTATGAAAAAGATTCTTCCGACCTTTCTGGCCCTGGCTGGCGGCGTTACACTCTTCGTCTTTACTGGACTCAGCAACACCACGGCTAAGGAGAACACATCATTAAAGGCCCTGCTTATCCTGGGCGGCTGCTGCCACGACTACGCGGTTCAGAAAGAGCTGATCAAGGCTGGCCTGGAGTCTCGCCTCAATATTGAAGTCGACATCGAGTACAATCCCGATACTTCCACCGAAGCGACCTTCGAAATCTACAACGATGAGAACTGGGCCGACGGCTACGATGTGGTGATCCATGACGAGTGCACCGCCAAGGTCACCGATCCAGAATACGTCGGTCGCATTCTGAAGGCCCACAAGGATGGTGTTCCAGCCGTCAACCTTCACTGCGCCATGCACAGCTACCGCTGGGGCGATTACAAAGAGCCCCTCGCTATCGGTGCCGATAACGCAGGCTGGTTCGAAATGATTGGCGTTCAGTCTTCCGGCCACGGTCCCAAGACTCCGATCGACGTGACCTACACCGATCCCGAGCACCCCATCACCAAGGGTTTCGAAAACTGGACCACCATCGACGAAGAACTCTACAACAACGTCACGATTTACGACACCGCTCATCCGCTGGCTTCGGGCAAACAGCTGCAGATGCCTCGCGTCAAGAAGGGTCAGAAAGCCGATCCCAACGCCAAGCCGAAAGAAGCCAACGCGGTAGTCGTGTGGACCAACGAATATGGTCCTAACAAAACAAAAATTTTCAGCACCACGCTGGGACACTTTAACGAGACCGTTGCCGACGATCGTTACCTCGATCTCGTAACGCGCGGTCTGCTCTGGGCTACCGGCAATCTCAACGAAGACGGCACCGCTGCTCTGGAATTAGAAAAATAGCCGTCTTCATCCCCGACTGTAACCTCAGAATTTTCACCCCGCCGACGTTCCCTTCCAGAAGATCAACTCTCGTCTCGGGCTGAGACAGCTCGACTGCACCAGCGGCAAACGGACGAGAGAGTCGCACGGCGGAGACCTTCGCCGTGTGTTGACCGGGCCGCTGAACTCGAGTCGATTGAGACCGAGGGCTCCATCCGTAAGAGTGAGTAGAATCTCGCCAATAGAATCGGACACGCTCTCAAGTGCATTGAGAGCGGCGCCTGCGGAAGGTGCGAGACCTGCGGTGCCGACATCGGCATCACCCGCCCTGACGCTGGTCCAAATATCTCTGTGTAGCAACTGCGAGAAAGCTCACGGAGCGGAGTGAGTCTCGATCAGATAATTCATTCCCGGTTAAAAACCGCTGAGAATGCTTTTCATGACAGCTTTTCTGATCCAAACTATCTCCTGCTATGAGAGCTTCCCTCCCTCTCTTTTTCTGCATCCTCCTGACTCTTGAGTCGGCCCTGGCCTGGCGGACTGACCTCTCGCCTTCCGAGTATCATGTATTCACCGACAAGAAGGATCAGCAGATCGATGCGCGGATTCTCTCCATCTCGGATGAGATGACAGAGATCCGAATCGAGCGCCGCGACGGCCAGGTGTTCGAAGTCGCTGCAACCGTCCTCAGCCTTGATGATCAGCAATTCATCCGCGACTGGCTCTATCCGAAGCCCGCGCCGGGCGCTGCGAAACAGGGTCGGCTTAAGGTCTTTGGGAAAATGGCCGGAAACAAACCGGTCGATCTCTCTGCTGCCGGCGAAATCAATGACTTCGTCCAGATCGGCGCCCTCAAAAGCGGCTGGATCGCCTTGAGATCCAATGGAGAGTTGCTGGCGCAGGCAGAGGCCCGACGAGGTCACAGTAACGTTGCCAGTTTCCACGCCAACACCGTCTGGTGGAACGTGACCCGCAACGACGGCACCGTTTGGGGCCATCCCGAGACCCAGCATTGCCCCGATCAACTCACCGATGCCCTTACCGCCGTTGCGGGCGGTAGCCATCATCTCGCGATTATGATCGATGGCACCGTCAAGGTCTGGGGAAGGAGCTATGAAGGAAATGACAAGCTCGTCGATCCGCCCATCTCCATATCCAACGCCATCGATGCCGCCACCAACCAGAGTTCTGCAGCGGTAGTCACCGAAGACGGGACGGTTCATTGCTGGACCAACGATGACGACGTCAAAACGAAAACAGGTAAGCCCGGCGGTGGTTTGACCATGATTGAAGGCGGCGTCTTTCACTATCTCGGCCTCGGCAGAGACGGTGAGGTCTACGAATGGCGCGGCATCAACCTAGATAAGGCAAAGATACCGGACGCCCTCTCCGGCCAAGGCCCTTTCATCAGGGTAAGCAGCGGCGGGACGACCAAAGCAGCCCAGAAAGCGGATGGTAGCTGGATCGCCTGGGGCAAAAACGGCGCCGGCATTGTCGACCATATCAACAGCCTTGGCCCTGTCATTGATCTCAAGATTTTCAGTGATCCGGGTCCCAGTGACTTCGGCTACGTCATCTGGCTCGAGCCGTGACTATCGAGGCGGCGGTTTTACGGCGTCGAGAGGCTTTTCAATCGCCCCTGCTTTCTCTGGGCCTGTTTGATGGATAACCCATTCTCGCCGAAATACATACTCCAGATTGGAACCGCATCGTGGGCATCCAAAAAGTCTCTGCAGAACTGTCTGACTGGAACTTATCACCCACCTGGGCAATGAAATCGGCAATGAAACCGGCCGCTGCAAATGGGTCAGAACTGACGGCTTCCAGAGAACGCGGATTGAGTATTTTTCAATTCCGAATCCATCGCTGCTGGAATCGAGCGGGCATGCAAAAAGTCCCAACGGCGCGAATCAGGGATGGCTCTTCCCCTCGATTCCAATCACACTTTTTCCATGCGACTGGCTCTTTCTTTTTTCGTATCGCTTTTAACTCTCGGACTCTCCGCAGCAGAGACACCAAACATCGTCATCTTCCTGACAGACGACCAGGGCTGGGGCGATCTCAGCAGCAACGGCAACACCAACCTCTCCACCCCTCACATCGACTCCATTGGTGAAAAGGGAGCCACTCTCGACAACTTCTACGTCTGCGCCGTCTGTGCTCCGACCCGGGCTGAATTTCTCACGGGGCGCTACCACCCCAGGACCGGGGTCAGTGGGGTCAGCCAGGGTGAAGGCCGCATCAACCGGGATGAAGTCCTCATGCCGGAAGTCTTTAAAGCCGCCGGTTATGCCACTGGCGCTTTTGGCAAATGGCACAACGGCACCCAATCCCCCTATCATCCCAACGACCGCGGTTTCGATGAGTTCTACGGCTTCACCTCCGGGCACTGGGGCGCCTACTTCAGCCCACCGCTGGATCACAACAAGAAGAAGATCAAAGGCAACGGTTACGTCGTCGACGACTTCACTGACCACGCCATTGAATTCATCAAGTCGAACCGCGATCAGCCCTTCTTCTGCTACGTCCCCTACAACACGCCGCACTCCCCCATGATCATTGATGATCAATGGTTCGACAAATTCGCCAACACAGATCCGGAGATGAAGTTTCACGACGAGAAGCTTGAGGACATCAACATGACCCGCGCCGCTCTCGCCATGGTCGAGAATATCGACTGGAATGTGGGCCGCATCCTCGAAACACTCGAAGAACTGGAAATCTCGGACAACACCATCGTTTTGTTCTTCTCTGACAATGGCCCCAATTCCTACCGCTGGAACGGAGGCATGAAAGGGCGCAAGGCTTCCATCGAAGAAGGTGGACTACGCTCTCCTTTCGTAATCCAGTGGCCCGGGCATATTGCCCCGGGCTCTATGGTCACCCCCGTTACTTCTGGCCTTGATTTACTTCCAACTCTCACCGAACTCGCCGATATCGACCTCGGAGCCACCTTATCAAAGATCGAGGAAAAGAGATCGGTCGATTCCCACCCGCTCGACGGTCGCAGTTTCGCCGGTTTACTGACCGGGGAGAACCGTGATTGGCCCGAGCGGATGCTCTTCAACACCTGGCGCAACAAGCTCAGCATTCGTACCAGCCGCTTCCGCCTCGACAACGACGGAGCACTTTTCGATATCGAGAATGATCGGGGCCAGACCAGGAACGTCGCGGATCAATTTCCGGAACTGGCCAAAGAACTCCGCGAAGCTGCCTTCGCTTTTCAGGCCGAGTGCGAATCCCACCACGATGAGTTCGCCAACCGCCCCTATGCCCTTGGCTACGATCGCTCAACCACCCTGCCCGCTCGCGACGGGACCCAGCAAGGACCCAGCATCACGAGGAGTTCGAAGGCCCCCAACAACTCCTTCTTTGAGAACTGGAAGAGCACCGACGACTCAATCATGTTTACGGTGGAAATCGGAGAAGGCGGAACCTTTCAAGCCCTCGTTTACTACACCTGCCGCGAAGGAGATATCGGCGCGACGATCCGGCTGACCGAACTCGGCGGAGACAGCACCGAAGCAAAAGTCACCAAAGCGTTCGACCCGCCCTTCTACGACAATTCCAAAGAGCGCATGGAGAACTCTCACTACATCGTGAAAGACTTCATTCCGCTCGAACTGGGATCTCTCGACCTGAGAGCCGGCCAGCAAGTACTCCAACTCAGCGCACCCGAGATCGTCGGCGAAGAAGCCATCGATGTGCATTCGATTGAGCTGATTCGGGACAAAAAGTAATGATCCTCCGGTCGAAATGGAGGTTTTTGTCATGTGAGCCGCTCAAAGCGGCTTGATGCATCAACCTCTAACAATATCTTCTATTGAATCTCCGGCAAAACCTTCTAACCGTTCGCGGTCGCGGGGGACCGCGACCCTCCAGATGCCTTGCGGCATCTTTTTCAAGCCGCTGTCTCCACTGACAATGGAGGGGCACGGTCCTCCGTGACCGCCGGATGAGACTTCCGTCCACTCACCTGAATTTCGCTCTCTGCTACCGTCAGAAAAGTAGGGCTCCTGTTGTATCACTGGCAGCCCTACTCCATCCGCCCGGGGCAGAAAGGAGTTGCTTTTCGGCTGATCACGGCGAAGATCGCGCCTCTCTTACCGGGTATAGGCACCCTTCGTGCACCCCGGTTTGCCCAAACGGTTTCATCGGTGAGGATTGATTCTGGGTTTCCTTTTCACCGACACCAACCCGGCCTTTGAGGCTTCGAGAAAGCGATTCTTTCTCCACTTTGATTGCGTTAAGCCCTTCTGCACGCCCAACCCTTTTCTTTTGTCATGTCGATTACTTTCGAATCACTCGCTCTCAGCGAGCCCATCCAGCGCGCGCTTCGCGAACGCGAATACACCACCCCTTCTCCGATCCAGGAACAAACCATTCCCTACGTGCTCGAAGGGTACGATGTGATGGGGTGCGCCCAGACCGGAACCGGAAAAACAGCCGCTTTCGCTCTGCCCATCCTCGAGCACCTCGATAAAAATCCGCGGAAGCGCACGCCCAAGTCTCCTCGCGTACTCGTCATTGCCCCGACTCGCGAACTCGCCATCCAGATCGAGGAAAGTTTCTCGGCCTACGGCACCCATATCCGCTTTCAATCCGAGGTCATCTTCGGAGGAGTCGGGCAGAACCCTCAGGTCCGCGCCATCCAGAAAGGACCGGAGGTGCTCGTGGCCACTCCCGGGCGCCTGCTCGATCTCATGAGCCAGGGCCTCCTCAGTCTCAAGGCGCTCGAAGTCTTTGTCATCGATGAAGCCGACCGCATGCTCGACATGGGATTCATTCACGACGTCCGCAAGATCATCGCGGAACTGCCCGCGAAACGACAGTCACTCTTCTTCTCGGCGACCATGCCCGACTCCATCATCGAGTTGGCCGGCACGATCCTGACCGAGCCGAAACACGTCGAGGTAACTCCCCCGGCCACGACAGTCGAAAAGATTGATCAACGAGTCTGTCATCTTGCCAAGGCCGACAAGCGGGACCTGCTCACCGATATTCTTCGGGATCACAACGAAGGCCTCGCCCTGGTGTTCACCGGAATGAAACACGTCGCCAATCGCATTGCCGAGCACCTCACCAAAAACGGCATGCCCGCCGCAGCCATTCACGGCAACAAATCCCAGACCGCTCGAGTCCGTGCGCTGGAGAGCTTTCGCAAAGGAAAGATTCGCGTCCTCGTCGCCACCGACATTGCCGCCCGCGGAATCGACGTCAAAGGCATCGACCTCGTCATCAACTACGACCTGCCGAACGAACCCGATTCCTACGTGCACCGAATCGGACGAACCGCGCGGGCCGGCACGGAGGGACACGCTATTTCCTTTTGCGACGAATTGAGCCAGGGCCTGCTTCGCCAGATCGAAAAGAACATCCGCATGGAGATTCCGGTGGATCGGGATCACGCCTATCACCGCGATCCCCGGCCCGGCGACAAAGATGAGAGCCAGCAGCAGCAAAGCCGAAGGGAACGGGGCGGAGGCGGACGCTCAGGCAAGCCTCCCCGCAAGCGCTCCAACCGGAACCGCGGACCGCGGCGTGAAAAGAACGACGGTAATTCAGGGGACCGGAACACGGAAAGCTCCCGGAATGCGAATCGCAATCGTCGTCGCCGCCGCCCCCGCCGGAATAATTCCAACGGATAAGGGGATTACGGCTTGAGCCTGCGGTGCCCCACCCTTAGAGCCGGCCTTCAGCAGTCAGAATTGCCGAAACTCGGTGTTAACGCCTACTCAAAATCCTGGGCCTCATCCGCCCCGACGGTCGCGTAGTCCGGATCCTTGGCCCGAATGTAGAGTTCACCATTCTTCTTCAGCTTCACTTTCATTGGAACCAGCGTGGTTCCCCGCTGATTGATGGTCTGAGCGGTTTCGCTCAGATCGAGATTCTGAATTCCTTCGCGGCTCACCGGCGGGACGTTGGCATTGTAGAAGGCGGTGCACCACCAACGACCGTCATTGTCCTGGAACGGCGTGCCGTGTCCGAGGAAACGGCCGGCAAACTTCCGTTCACTGTAGGGCCCTGTGATCTCATCAGCGGTCGCGTAGTAGAGATTGTAACTACCGCGTCGCATTTTGCCGGTCGACCAGCCGGTACCGAAGAGCACATACTTGCCCTCGATTTTCATGATGAGACATCCCTCGTGCCCCATCTTCGCGGTCTCGCCTGATGGCCCGATGGTGACCGGTTTGGCCGTGAACTCAGAGAAGTCATGAGAAAGCGGAGCAATCGATGTCGCGCCCCAAACCATCCACCAGGTGCCGTCATCATCACGAAACAGAGAAGGATCGTGTTTCTTCTCGATGGTAGCGCCCATCGGATTCTCCCACGGACCGGCTACCGATTCCCCGGCACTGAGAGAAAGGTTGGCACCCGCGACCGGGCTGGGACTGGTGTGCACCAGGGCCCAGCGTTTCATCTTTTCAATCCAGTGCAACTCGGGAGCCCAGAGAAACCAGAGCTTTCCCTCTGGCGGTCCGAAGGCTTCAGGCTGGTCCTCAAACCAGATGCCGTCCTTCAGGGAAAAGGGAACGTTGAGGTCTTCCCAGTTCACAAAATCTTTCGATCGCCAGACGTTGGCTTTCCAGCCGACCACGGACTTGTCGCCGAGGCCGGTGTTGTAGGGATCCGTTTTCTCGCGCTCGTCTCCCGGCAGCGGAGTGGTCCCGGTCAGGTAGATCCAGCCATCAGGGCCGGTGATAATGTAAGGATCACGAATCCACCCTCCTTTCACAAAGAGCGCCCGGTCGTGCGCGGCGAAACCCTCGGCGATCTCTTTCGCACTCATTGGCTCCGCGACCTTGGGAGGCTTCCCACCCGCCTCGACGCGAGTGTTCGCAATTATCCCGGAAAACGGGTTCGGTGCCTCGTAGTCCCCTGCCGCACTGAGACGGTCCAAGCCGACTGAAAGAGTGTCCTTGGGTTGCTCGGGAATCAGGCCGGGCGATTTCGCCGATACCGTTTCCCCACCTTGGATGGTCAGGCTAATCACTTTCTCATCGAGAACCGCGTCGAGACGAAACCGTCCCTTCATCTTCTCATTGCCTATGACCCGGGTGACCTTGCCGTTGACGCGAACGTCGAAGGCCGGCTTCCCGTCGACAATGTGGAGCGCATAGCCGTGCTCACGACCTCCCTGCGCGACAATCACTCCGTGAGGTTTGGGTCCTTTCACTTCGGCATGAATTTTCAGGGTTTCGTTAGCGATCAGCGGCGAGTGAGTGTCGGGAGCTTTCACTTCCGGAGCCGGAGCCGCTGCTTTTCCTTTACCCCCGCTTTTCTTCGTCGCACGAGTTTTGGCTTCCGGATAGGTCGCGAGGATCTTGCGGAGTTCATTCACCACTTCGACTTTCTCCGCGGCGTGATTCTTCCGCTCGAGAGGATCGGCCTGGTAATCGTAGAGCTCCAGCTCGGCGGCAGACGGGTCATCGCCGGGCGTCTTCCACTCGACCAGTCGATAGCGTTCCGTTCGAATCGAACGGCCCATCTTGCCTTTTGGGTAGGCATGAAACGCATGATTGCGGACGCGCACCTCGGGATCTTTCAATACCGGAACCAGGCTGACTCCGTCGATCGGCTGGGGTCCTTCAGGTGCCGGCAATCCGGCGAGCTCTGCCAGTGTGGGATAAATGTCGACACTCTCGGCAGGTTGATCCGTCACCGACCCCGGTTGCGTCACGCCGGGAGCCCGGATCAGGATCGGAATCCGGTTGGCCTGTTCATAATTGGTGTGCTTCGTCCAGATGCCGAGATCACCGAGGTGGAAACCATGATCTCCCCAGAGCACAACGATAGTGTTTTTATCGAGGCCAAGTTCTTCGAGTCCATCGAGGACACGACCGATCTGGGCGTCGACGTAGCTCGTGCTCGCATAGTATCCGTGAATGAGCTCGCGCTTCACCTCGTCCGGGATCTCCGCAGGATCATTCTTGTCGGGCACCGGGAAGTAGTTGCGAATTTCACCACCGCGCTTGTGAGCCGTTGTCGGAGATTTTTCCGGCAACTCCTCATTCTCCGGCCAGGGCAGTTTGTCAGGGTCGTAGAGGTCCCAGTATTTCTTCGGAGCTGAAAACGGAAGGTGGGGTCGGGCAAAACCGGCCACGATGAAAAACGGCGTTCCGTCTTCGGCGCGTTCTTTGGCCGCCTCAAGACGACGAATCGTTTCGGCAGCAACGCGGCCATCGGCATAGGCGTCATCGTCGACCTCAGGCGACTCGTAGGCCGCCCCCCGCGGCAACTGGTTCATTCCTCCCGGGGGTGCCGGCACATTCTGGAACATGGCTTCCTCACGAGTCAGCCTGCCGTCCGGCTTGCTCGCCGGGTCCACGTACTCAATAACCCTCTCCTTGAAGTGAGGGACCGAAAATGACTCGGGATCCCCCTGGTTGCCGTGGCCGATATGAAACACCTTGCCGAGCGACTCGGTTCGATAACCGTACTTCGCAAAGTGCTGGGGAATGGTCACCGCGTCAGGATAGGTTTTGCGAAGATCGCTGCCGAGGCTGTAGAGCCCCGTCGACGTGGAGTGCGCCCCCAGCATCAGGGTGTATCGCGATGGCGCACAGACCGCCTGGTTGCAGAAGGCCAGGTTGAAGCGCATTCCGCTCCGGGCCAGGGCATCCAGATGCGGAGTGATCGCGGTCTCATCACCGTATTCACCCGTCGCGGGCTTCAAGTCATCCACCAGCAGCAACAGCACGTTGGGCTGGTCGGCTTTTGCGCCGGAAACCAATGATGCGATCAATAAAAGTGTAAAACTGGTCCTCTTCATATTTGAGTAATTCGGGGAAGCCCGTTCCAATTTTGCGCTGTCTACATCGATTTCGGAAAGAGCACTTTTCGCGAAAGACCAAAATAATTTGTCGAGATCCGGCACGGATTTGTATAAACCCGCAATATTTTCATTTGCTCTAGCAAACTGAACTCCCGGCAGCAGTGTCCGCTTGCCACGGGCGACGAGGGCGAATCCATATTCCCAGTCCGACAAGAACGGCGACCATGATAGCATAAGTTTCAGGCTCCGGGACCACCGTGACCTCGACGCCGCCGACTATCCCGGACAAGCTTGCGGTTCCGCCGGCACCGGACCACGAAATATCAAAAGAACGATCGCCGTCATTCAGCAAATCCAACTGTGAGGCCAGGAGACTATTGATATCGTCCAGCGCGCCTGCTAAGTCGGTAGTATCAACAAGATTGACCCCGGTTCGCCCGAAAGCGCTGACAAGTTCGGTTTGAATCTGACCCTCTGAAAAGTTGAGAAGATCGGTCGGCCCACTACCCGTATCGGCAGTCAAAGTCGGTCCCAATGCCGTCGAAAAGTCTGAACTTAAACTCCAGACGTCTGTGTCTCGACGACCAAGGTCGTTGTATAAAGTGACCAGACCTGCAGAATCAATATGGCTGGCAAACTCAACCCCTTCGTACGCTACCCCACCACCAGCGACAACGTCCCCAAAGTAGAAGGCGATTCCAGGGCTGTTCCCTAAACGGAAACCGGGTGCATCGGTATCGAGCGTCACTGAATACTGCAATGAATCGTTTACCTGGATTTCCTGACCGTTGATACTGATTGAATTCGAATTACTCAAGACCTGAATATCAAACGACAGCGTTATGAGAGAAGCCTCAGCGGGCAACGCCATAAGGCTCGTCGCAACAACGATCAAAGCTGCTTTGATCCTGTGTGGATTCATCTTGAGTTGAATATCAATTTTACTAAAATTATTTAATTTAGACTTAATTTTGTAATTATTAAAATTATATTTGAAGAAATTTGCGATTTTCAGGCGGATTTGCCCCGATTTACTGTGCTATTTTCCGCCAATGAACGTCGAAGTTGGGTCGCCGGACGAAGTCACCAGTTACCGAAAAATCGCCATAGCGAGCTGGCGTCACCCCCGCGATCCCACGACCTACGGCTGGATCGACGTCCCCGTCGAGGCTGCCGAAACCTACCTCAAAAACCACGATTCCGAGGTTCCAGCGACTTTGACTCACTTCCTCGCTCTGGCCCTGGCAGACTCGATCAAGCGGCAGCCCGAGTTCAATCGCTTCCTCCGCGCCGGCAAGCTTTACCCCCGCCTCTCCACCGATGCGTTCATCACGACCCTGTTGCGTGGCAAGAAAGGCAAAGACCTCAGTGGTTTCGTCATCCGCAACATCACCGGCAAATCCCTCGCAGAGGTGGCTAAGGAATCAGCCGAAGAAGCGGACAAGCTTCGCAAAGGCGAGGACAAGGAAATGGAGGCCACCCAGCGCCGGGTCAACATGCTGCCCGCAGAGTTCCTTCGCATTGCCATGTGGTTCCAGGAACTGATCGCCTATCGACTCAATCTCAATCCGCGGTGGGTCGGCATGCCCAAGGACAGGTTCGGCTCGTTCATGATTTCCAATATCGGGGCACTCGGTCTTGAGAAAGCCTTCATTCCTCTTTCCCCTTACACCCGCTGCCCCATCATCGTCGGCCTCGGCAAACCGCGAGAGGAGGCCATCGTCAAGGACGGCGAGGTCGCCGTGGGCCGGGTTGTCACGATCAGCCTCACATTCGATCATCGCTTTGCCGACGGCGCGCAGGGAGCCCTCGTCCTGAGGCGTCTCCAGAAGATCTTTGCCAATCCCGAAGGGTTCCCTTCGGTCTTTCACCTCGAAGACGACTGAGTCGGGCTGGCCACTTCTAGCCAAGGTAGCTCTTGGCGTCCTCCATCACGGCATCGAGGCAACCCGCTTCGAACGGTGACTGCAACCCGGCTGAATCCAGCAGTCCGCTGTAGTCCCGGCTACCGCCCAGCTGGCAGAGATCACCATAAGCGACCAGCGCCCCTTCGGCATCGGCCCGCGATTTTGACCAGAATTGCAGCGCACCGGTCAGGGCGAGGCAGTAATCGATGTAGTAGAACGGGCACATGTAGATATGACGCTTCTGCTGCCAGACCCGCCCCGAGCTCTCGGCTGGAAGATCACCGTAGTTCCACCACGGAAGATAAGTCGCCTCGATCTCCTGCCACATCTCGTTGCGCTCCTGAGGCGAAGCCCCGGGATTGTCGTAGACGAGATGCTGAAAGTGATCAATCGACACGCCGTAGGGCAGAAACTGGATCATGGCGCTGAGGTGAACGCGTCTCAATTCCTCTGCTGCCTCTTCTCCATAGAACTTATCCATGTGGGGCCAGGTCAGGAACTCCAGGCCCATCGAGTGGATTTCGCAGGCTTCGGTCGTCGGCCAGACGACTTCGCTCATGGGCTGGTTTCGGCTGCTGTAGCTCTGAAAAGCGTGGCCAACCTCATGGGTGAACACATCGACGTCGCCCCGCGTGCCGTTGAAGTTGGCAAAGATAAAGGGAAACTCGAACCCGTGCAGAAAGTCACAGAAACCGCCGCCGGCCTTTCCCTTGCGTGATTTGAGGTCCATCGCACCCCGCGCTTTCATCTCTTCGAAAAAGCTGTCCAGCCCGTGCCCCATCTCGCTGAACATCTCGGTCGCGCGGTCCACCATCCAGTCATGTCCCCCCAGCGGTTTCGGGTTTCCGCCATTAGAGTAGACCGCACGGTCCCAGTACATCAGGGAATCCAGGCCCAGGGTCGTCCTCTGCTTCTCCGCAATCTCCTGCGCCAGCGGCACCACCTTGTCGCGCACTTCGTTGCGAAAGGTCGCGACCTCATCCGGTCCGTAGCCGATGCGGGTCATCCACAAGTAACCGAGCTCAGTGAACGTCTTGTAGCCAAGCTTCGTCGCCATGGTGTGACGCAGAGCGACCTGATCATCGTAGATTCGGTCGAGCGCTTCGGTATTGTCAGCGAACCACTTTGAGTTTGCCCGGCAGGCGCTCTCCCGGGTTTTCCGATCGGCGTCATCCTGGAATTTCCCGAGCTCCGAAAGCGTGAGCGATTCGCCACCAAATTGGATCTCGGCACTGGCGGTCAAAGCCGTGTATTCGGATTGTGACTTCGCCTCGGCGGCCAGGTCTTCTTCAATTACCGGGGAGAACCCCCTCGTATGGCACTCCCACTTGGCGAAGAGTGTTTTTGTCAGGGCTGCTTCGAGTTCCGATCGAAACGGGGATTTGAGCAACGCCTCTTTCAGCGTGTTCGCCAATTCGGCAAACTTCGGAGCGATCTCATCAAGCTGGTCCTTATCCGCCTGGCAGGCTTCGTTCCGGGTATCCTGTTGAAATCGAATATTGGCCAGTGAGGCCCACTCGGAAAAAGCACACAGCTCCCGGTCCAAATCACGCGCGACTTCGAGGCAGCGCTCCACCGAGTCTGCTTTCTCCAGTCGTTCTTGAAGCGCTTGGTAAGTCGCACGGCTCTCTTCCAAATCCGGCTGAGGCACAGAATATTCGGCAAACGTTTCAGGCATGCCCCACTGTGACCTTTCCGGGCGCACGTTCAAGCCAGACCGGAAAGGATCTCTGATATTGACCGCGCCACAGCGCCACCTCTATCTCATCCCTCTTTTCCCAGCACCTCGCGCAACCAGGAACGCACCCGCTCCGGCGACATCGCCGCGGGATCGCCAAAGTCTTTTTCGCCAGCTTCGACCAGTTCGTCCGGCAGCAAATCGATCACCACTTCGAGGTCCTTGTAGCCATCGATCTCATCTTCCAACACCGAGATCATCGCTGCCGCCTCTTTGTCAGCGACGCCATAACGTTTCACCGACTTGGCGAGGCCGAACAGAAGTGTCTCCCAGGTCGTCATTGGTCCCTGGGTGATCGACGCCGACTCGGCTGCCGAATCAATGAAGGCAAACGGCACCTGGACCAACCTGGCGTCGCGGGTGACGGCCCCAAGAATCCAGTCGGTATCGAACGAGAAATCGTAGACAGTCGGGTCGGCGATGATCTCCTTCAACAAGTCGCTCCGATACAGCTTGAACGCGGCCTGGGTATCGAGAATCCCGCGGGAAAAAATTGACTGGCCGATCATTCGCTGCATGTGGCGCAGCACCTTGATGCCAATCCCCCATCGTGCCGCCTCCTTAACCAAAACGGATCCCGGAGCCTTGCGATCTCCTAACACAACATCTGCCTCTTCCTCGACGAACGGCTTCAACAACAATCCGATCTGTCCGAGGTGAACTGAATTATCGGCATCCGTGTAGATGACCGCCTCGGCCCCGTTCTTCAAAGCCGCTTCACAGCCGAGGATCACGGCACCGGCTTTACGAGAATCATCGGCCGACGCCAGGTTCCTGAGAGGACCGTCCGCCGGCAGCGCGTCCGCGAGGTAAAGCACGCTGACCTTTTCTCCCAGGGAGTGATCCCGGGCAATCGACTCTGCCAACTTGCCGCTACCGTGAGGACATCCGTCGTCCACCGCATACAGCTGCCAATCGATCCGGGTCCCCTCCGTCGCCCAGGCGAGCTGCTCCAGCTTGGTCACGAGGGAATCTTCTCCGGTCGGGTTGTCGGCACTCTTGGGGAGCAGGCGGTTCTGCTCTCCCCACATCGCATAAACCACCGCGATCTTAAGCGATTGATCGGCGTTCTCCTTCAACCAGAGACGGGAACTCGCCAGCAACGATGCCATCCGCGCCTCCAAGGGAGCCTCCGCTTCACCGGCCCGGGCGATCGCCTCCGCAACTCCGCCGGCGTCGCTCAACAGTGCCTCGGCAAGGTGGGAAACACTCTCCTGGTGTTCCTTCTCGGTCAGGTCAAATCCCTCGCGCGCAGAATCGATCAAGTCTTCTAACATCTTCCTCCCCATCCTGAGCAACTTGCCGGCCACCCGACAAACAGAATTTGCGCTAGTTCACCTCCCGGGGAGCCGGCAAAGACAGCTCAATCCCACCCCCGATCGAAATCACTCACCGCGCTGTCACATCCTCAAGAGCTGCCAGTCCTCGGAGGACCTTGAGTTTCCCCCGGTTCTGGCGAGTCAGATCACGGAAATGATCCTCGCGATCTCCAGCCCCCTGTTCTTCTCCAAGGAACAGGACCATGTGGACGCTTGGTTCCTCCCGGCCGTCTTCCTTGTAGCCGTATCTCACCATTTTCTTAAAATGCTCCTCCACGTCTTCGGGGCTGATATCGGGAAGCTCATACGGATTGTTGGCCGGACTCCCGCCGGTTCGGAGCGGTGGAGTTTCACCGGTTACTTCCCTGACAAGCGCACGAAAATTTGTCACCACCTTCGGATCAATCCCTTTCTCGCGACGGGCGGCATTCTCTTTTTCCAACCACGCCCTCGTCTCGGCGACCGCTTCGTTCCATCGCTGCTGGTCACGCTCATCCACTTCGCCCGGCGTCCCCGGCTCGGGCGGATTCTCTTTCATCTCTTCCAGCATTTCGGGAGTGGGCGATCGCTCCATTCGGCGCCACCCACTGGTGATGCAGAAGATCGCGCTGGCATGCCACTCCATCGCTTTCTGAATCGCCTTCGTGTAGTGCGCCACATCGGCTGCCTGAAGCGGTATCTCTTCGGAATCGGTAACTGCCTGGGAAGGGCCGTAGCTCCAACGCAACCCGAGCTGATCGTAGCTCCGGTTCAAGGGATCCATCCATTCGATCGCGCTACGCAGGTTTGAGGGCAGGCTCGGAACCATTTCGTCGCGGAACGCGACGAGGTTCTTGCCTTCATAGAGCAGGATGTTGAACTGGGTCCCCCGCTTCAAATTGGCCAACATGATCGAGACCTCGTCCTTCACGTTGTTGTAGGCGGTCATCCCGCCCTTCTCATCGACCAGCATGTAGGGCGTCGCATCGATGATGAAAACAATCTTCTTACCGCTGCCGGAGATGCCGAAAAAATTCACGTCTGATTCCGCATCGGAGTTCGTCGAAAAGCTCATGCCCTGGCCAAAATCCTGGAGCCCCATGACCAGGGAGGTCATCTCAAAGTTGTCGGAGTCGTCCACCTCGGGAACGGAGAATGCAGACGGACTCACCGAGCTCAGGACATCCACCGGCTGGGCTGATGCCGCTGACGGTTTCACCTCCGGCGTCGGGCGCGTGATCCTCGTCACAGTCAGTTCCGACTCCCGCTTGTGAGGAACAGACACCACCAGCTGGGGCGGCTTTGGCATCGGCACGTTGACCACCACCAGGCCAATCAGGAAAAAAATAATCAGGTGCACCAACAACGCCATCGAAAGCGAAGAAACCCGGTCCGAAGACGTCGCCATTCGCGCCTGGGCGTGAGGCAGTTCGCCCCCGACCAGTTCGAGATCGCCGTCGTAGTCTTCCCACTTTGCCCGGACCTCATCCCAGTCCACCGTCGGCGCCGCCTTTCTTCCGCGCGGCTTCTCAACCTCGAAATCGGATTCAACCGGGCCGGTCTCGTCCCGCTCGATCAACGCGCCGAGACCGCCATCCACATCTTCGTCAAACGCGCACGCCTTCGGTTGCTCCGCGACCACCGGATCCGGTTCCGCGCGGACCGGCCCGGGCTCTTCGTCGCGGCGGACCTCCTTCGGATTTTTTTTGACTGGCTCGGACTCGGGCTCTTTGTCTGGCTCCGCTTTCTCCGCGACTGCTTCGGTTTCCGCCACTCCGAGCGCCGCGGGGCCGCCGGTCAGCAGAGCGTGCAACCTCACCTTGATCTCGTCTTCGGGAATGATGTCATCCGGTGATTCCCTGACAAGGCGACGAGCCTCGTCCATGTCATTGCCGCGAACGGCATCCTCGATCACCCGGATACGCAAATCCCAGTTTCCGGGATCCTGCTCCAGTTGTTGGAGGATGGATTCATCGCTGCTCATTCGGTTCGCCCTCGACACTTATTCAAGTGGGACGTCCGAAATGTGACGAAAATCCGGCGCTCTTAGCAATGCCCAAAATGCCCAACCGACCTCATTCGGGCTAATCGGAAGCTCACTCCGTCCCGCATCAATCGGAGAGGCGATTCCAATCCGCATCCATCAAATCCACAATCACCGCATCTCCCTTCGGACCGACCCGGAGCTCAGCATATTCGGCATCTTCGAACACCTCCGCCATTCCTTCCTCGAAAAAGAACGATTCGATCCCGAAACGATAGCCGCGACGCCACTTGCGGTAGTTGAGATAAACTTCCCCCTCTTCGACACTGGCAAAAGTGCCCACATCCTTGTCGTCGCGCTTCAGATAAACCCGCCCGCGTGTTTCCGTGGCGGCCTCTCGAAACTGATCGTCCCTTCCCAGGGCATAGGACAGGATCATGTAGTCGCCCTGCATCAGGGAACGCGGATCGACCGGCGCAAGCTTCAGCACCACTCGTTCCCCGCTTTCCACCACGGCCTGTTTCTTGAGAATGGCCCCGTTCACGACAGCGAGAACCAGGAGTAAGTTGGCCACGATGATACCGATGTAGAGAGGACGACTCATGCAGCAGGCTCCGTTGAGGGTTTCGGGTTCTTGCCGTTCTTCGTGACGACGGCACATAACACGAGCGTGGCAGCACCCGTCGCCATCAGCGACAAGGACTTCGTCATCAGGGAAACCCCGAGGTAGTAATAGAAAAGAATCAAAAACCCGGTCAGTGCGATCACCGCAATCGAGCTGAGCCAGGGATCGCGTCTCGCGTGAGCCACAGCCATCAGTCCCAGCGCGACGCCCACTCCCGGACCGCCAAAGTAGCCGATCGTTCCGGCGACGAGGGCAAAGACCGCGACAGCGAGAGTCGACTTCGTTCCACTGCCCCGCTCCAGCCACCAGAGCAGGCAGGAAAACCCGAGGACCATCACGGTTCCGATCGCAGGATAAGCCTCCCTAAAAAACGGATCGCGATACCCGTGAGTCTCCACCGACATCACCCACATCGCAGTGAACAAGCCGAATAACGTCGACAGCAGGGCCGGTCGCCACCTTCTCATCCGAATTCGACCTGACAAAGCAACCACAACAAAGGCGAGCCCAACACTCAAGCCGGCCAGATAGATACCAAGGGATTCATCCGAAA
>SPKZ01013424.1_pt1 | contig 17925 bp, 21 predicted proteins | sample 2456571 | NCBI WGS metagenome assembly SPKZ01 (sample SAMN11192286, study PRJNA482655) | marine metagenome | biome: ENVO:00000447; feature: ENVO:00000244|ENVO:00000211|ENVO:00000569|ENVO:00002023; material: ENVO:00002151; isolation source: ocean water from marine abyssalpelagic zone ...
CAAATCTAAATATTGGTAAGTGAGCATGTAAGTCAGCTCGTCTAAAAGTACCATTTTAAGATCTGGATTAGCGAGCATGGCTTTAGCATGAACCCATGCTGTTTCTGCTGCAGCGATATCTGCGGCCTTATCTTGGGTATCCCAGGTGAAGCCTGTTTTCATGGCGTGATAAGGCATATCAGGACGTACTTGCTGGATGAATTTTACTTCACCCGCTTCCCATGTACCTTTGATAAATTGCACAACACCCGCATTAAAACCATGGCCTATACAGCGAATCACATTACCAAAACCGGCACAGGTTTTACCTTTACCGTTACCTGTCATCACGATCAAAATACCACGTTCTTCTGTGGCTTTATTCACGCGTTTGGCGACTGTATCTTGAATCTTTTGCATCTTTTGTTGATGCTTATCTTGGTTATGTTCTTCCGTCATTCTGCATTCCTTTTATGCCTTGTGCTATTAACTTCAGTGTAAGGCTTTTATGACTAAATGGAAGTGGGAAAATTAAAAATCACCATTAATTAGTTTTTGATAAATTTGGTCTTTTAAGGCAAGTCGACGTTTTTTTAATTCAACAAAATGGTTATCTGTGGTGGGAATATCACTGGCTTCAAGCCCATAAATATGATGATCGAGTTTGTGATATTCTTTGGCGAGGGCGGAAAATTCGGGGTCATCGCTTTTTAATTTGGCGATATCAATGGCGTGTTCAGGAAATTCATGGTTTAGCGGGTGTTTTTCATTTTGCATTATTATTGCCTTAGTAATGAACGAGTTCTTTCAGTGTAGTCGAACTCGTTCATTGCGGCATCTAATGTTGGACTTGTTCTTGATGCCAGTGGTCAAGGCGTGGCGTTAGCATTATCACCAGTAATATGGTTGATAAACCACCCATTAATACAATTACAGCATAAGGTGCGGTTAGCTCTGTTTGTTGAATTAATCCCGCAAGTAGTGCAGCACCACTCATTTGGATACAACCTAGCATTGCCGCGGCTGTACCTGCGCGTTCGCCAAATGCGGCTAATGCCATACTGGTTGCTGGACCAAGCAATAATGCAAAACCAATACAAAGCAACATCATCGGTAACATAAAGGCAAACGCAGCAGTCATACCAGCTGTTGGTCCCCAATGTTGCACGGCCAATTGCAGTGCTGCAGATGAGAGTAAAGTAATAAAGGCAATGATCACGGTTGGACGATTACCGAAACGTTTGATCACTGTTGGCGCGGCAAAGCAAGCGGCGATATTGACGATCGCATTTAAACCAAACAAGGCACTAAACTCTAATTCCTCTATACCTAAATGACGGATTAACCAGTCAGGTGCATAGGATACATACGTTAGGATTGATGCCATACCCACCATACAAGCCATCGCATAAAACATGAAATGGGCATCGTATAATACCGGCTTAAAGCGCGACCAGTGGTACAGCGGTCCAGACATATCAGTATTATCTGGGCGTGTTTCTGGCAATTTTTTGATAATAAGTAGCAATATGATTAAGCCGTATAGCATCATAAAAATAAAGGTCGAGCGCCAACCAAACTGTAGCGCTAATAAGCCGCCTAAGGTAGGTGCAAGCGCTGGGATAACACAAATAACACCATTTAAATAACTGTAATAATGCGCGCCTTTTTTAGAGTCAAAGCTGTCACGTACCGCACTAAATACCACTATTGATACCGCACATGCAGCGATACCTTGCAACACTCGCGCTATTTGTAACCAGTGAAACTCTGCTGCACCGGCGGCAAGCAGACTGCTCAAGCAATACAATACAACCCCGCCAATCGCGACAGGACGGCGACCAAAACGGTCTGCCAGTGGACCAATTAATATCTGGCCGATACCCATAGCAAATAAGAATAAGATTAACGTTGATTGTATTTCACTTGATGACACCTGAAATTCAGCTGCCATTGTCGGCATTGAAGGCAGGTAGATATCGATAGCGAGGGGGCTTAACACCACCATCGCCATCAAAATAGGTAATATATTTCGGCGCATTGTTATTCTCGAATAAAAGGCATGGATTAATGCGGAGCAGTTTACGTAAAGCATGATATGAATGGAAGTTGTATAATTTCAGATCTGAGTTTCCATTTAGGAATATCTTATGAATTTAGATAACCTTGCCAAGATAGATCTAAATCTCTTGGTTATTTTACAGATTTTACTTGAAGAAGAGAGCGTCACCCGCGCCGCTAATCGATTGCACTTAAGTCAGTCGGCACTGAGTAAAAGTTTAACGCGATTACGCGATACATTAGATGACCCCTTATTTTTACGTACCGCACACGGCCTCAAACCGACGGCGCATGCTTTACAGTTAAAAATGCAATTGCCGACGATATTGCAAGGCTTGTATCAAATCAGTTTACCGCCCAATTTTATTCCAGCCAAAAGCCATCGTCAGTTTTCGTTTGCGATGCTTGAAAGTGCCTATGAAACTTTGCTGCCTTATTACATTGGCCCAATATTATCGCAAGCACCTAAGCTGAATTTAGGTATTTATGGTTGGAATGAAAAATCATTATTAGACTTACAGCAAGGACAAATTGATTTTGGCATTACCGCTAGGGAGTTGCACCCCACGGCTGATGTTCGCCTCAATAATTTACCAGAGGGGATTGCGCATCAGCGTTTATTTACCGATAACCAAGTGTGTTTAATACGCGAAAATCACCCTATGTTAGCAAGTATTAATGCAGGGAATTGGGATGTGGACATTTATTTAAGCATGTCACATGTACAGGTCCGCTGCGAAGGTAATGATTGGTGGTTACTGGATTATCAATTAGCTGAGTCAGGACTGCACCGTAATATTTGCGCCACCTTACCGGATTTTTACGGTGCCGCCAGTGTGTGTGCGCACAGTGATTTAGTGTTTACGCTACCGTCGAGTTTTGTTTCGCATGCACAAAAGTTATATGGTTTGGTGCAATTGTCTTTGCCGATAGATTTTTCTTCATTGGTCTATGTGTTGTTATGGCATGAACGTAATAATGATGAGCCGGGACATAAGTGGGTCAGAGATACGATTTGTCAGAGTGTTGCTAAAAAAATGGGTTGATAATATGCCGCTGTCGTGTGGTTGATGGGGTTTCGCCAAAAAGCAATTTATAGTCCTGAGAAAACCCGCCGGGATGATAAAAACCGTAATCCAGGGCGACATCCACAATAGCTCGGGTTTGATGTGGCTTGCTGAGCTCTCGGCGTATTTGGTTTAAGCGGGTAAGGCGGATAAAACGCTGTGGGCTAATACCTAATATCGATTCAAAGCTGTATTGCAGTGTACGTCTACTCACATTCGCAATACTGCATAGTTCACTAATGGTTGCAGGATTAGCGGTTGCTGTCATGTATTGGGTTATGGTGTCGACAGTGGTTTTCCGTTTGCGATAACTGATGCGCGCTGTCGTGGCTGGTTGCTTTTGAACAAGTAGTTCAACCACCGCTGAAATAAGAATATCTTCTTGTATCCGGCAGGTTATATCCAGTAATTCAGAGGATAATAAGCGTGCTACAAAATACCGTAACGCGGCAATAGTATTCGGCTGATAATTAGGTAGTAATTCTGAACCTGATATTATTTTATCTAGCGCTATATTTTGTATGTTTGCAATCTGAGTCAATGCTGACTTGTCGATAACAATACCGTAAATACTAAAATTTTCAGGTGTCATTAGTTCGAAGTCCTGTTGTCCTGCTCGACACATAATCGCGTTGTCTTGAGTATGGCGACCATTGATGCGACAGCTTCTGTTGTTTGCACTAAATCCTAACCAGATCCCGCCGTCATTAATATTGCATTGTTGTCGTAATGATTGATTAGTGTATTCCTTAAAGACACTGACTTGTGCCAAGGCGACTTCGTTAATACGTCCATAAAAAGCCCCCTGACTAAATTGGTCATACTCTTGTGACCAAAGCGAGAGGTTGTTGGCATGCCTGTTTGCATCATTTGATTCATAGATGTTCAAACATGGTGCAGTTCTTTTTTTGATCTTCTCGCACATATCTTGGTACCTCTTTATGATTATGCATCTTTAATGATGCATTTAAACGCAACGTGTTGATATTAATGCTTTATTAAATTTGCTTAAATCTGATAGGCGATTGGAATGATCTTCGCTTTGGTTTTATTCATGCAAGTATTAATCCTATCTGTACTAAATGGTTACAGAAGCTATTTGAGGTCAACGTATGAAAGCCGCTTATCGTCATCAACTTGGCAGTAAAATATATCAATTCAAATCGTTAGCCGATCTACTCGCGAAAGCGACTCCGGAACGTTCAGGGGATAGGCTCGCGGGTGTTATTGCCCATACCGCTGAAGAACGTGTCGTCGCGCAAATGACACTGGCAGCATTACCGCTTAAAACCTTTATTAATGAAGCTATTATTCCTTATGAAAAAGATGAGGTGACTCGTCTTATTATGGATGAACATGATGTCGAAGCTTTTGCGATTATTGCGCATTTTACGGTGGGTGATTTTCGTAACTGGTTACTCAGCGATGCTGCAACACCGATGATATTAACGCGTTTACGGATGGGTATTACACCCGAAATGGCGGCTGCCGTGAGTAAGATCATGCGTAATCAAGATCTTATTCTGGTGGCTAAAAAATGCCAGGTAACAACCGCGTTTCGCAATACTATCGGATTGAATAAACGCCTATCGACGCGCCTTCAGCCTAATCACCCAACAGATGATGTTAATGGTATTGCCGCCAGTATTTTTGATGGTCTGATGTATGGTAGTGGTGATGCGGTGATTGGCATTAACCCGGCAACTGATAGTGTTGCACAGGCCTCGAAACTGTTAACCCTGATGGATGAGGTTATCCAACAATACGAGATCCCAACACAATCGTGTGTATTAACGCATGTTACCAATACCATTGAAGCGATTGAGCTGGGTGCACCTGTTGATCTGGTGTTTCAATCTATTGGGGGGACGGAAGGGACAAACCAAAGCTTTGGTTTTGATCTTAATGTATTGGCGGAAGCGAATGACGCGGCATTATCACTGAATCGTGGCACTGTCGGTAATAATGTGATGTATTTTGAAACTGGGCAGGGCAGCTCACTGTCGGCGAATGCGCATCATAATATTGATCAGCAAACGTGCGAAACCCGCGCTTATGCGGTGGCCAGAAAGTTTAAGCCCTTATTGGTGAATACCGTGGTTGGGTTTATTGGTCCTGAATATCTGTTTGACGGTAAACAAATTATACGCGCTGGTTTAGAAGACCATTTCTGTGGCAAGTTGCTGGGCCTCCCTATGGGCTGTGATATTTGTTACACCAATCATGCTTATGCCGATCAAAATGATATGGATAACTTATTGACCTTATTGGGCGTTGCGGAATGTTCTTTCATTATGGGTATTCCGGGTTCGGATGACATCATGCTGAACTATCAAACGACCTCATTTCATGATGCGCTGTATGCGCGTCGCGTATTAGGTTTACGTCCCGCCCCAGAGTTTGAACAATGGCTGACTAAGATGCAATTGTTTGATGATACCGCGGATGTGATCCTTAATAACACCATTCCAGAACGCTTTTCAAAACAATTAAATAACTTACCTAAGGGAGAATGCTATGCCTGATTCTCATACGTTAATCGCGCCCCAACCTGACTCTGTGGTGACTAACCCGTGGCGTACATTAAGACGTTTCACCAATGCCAGAATTGGCTTAGGTCGGGTGGGTAACAGTATCCCGAGTGATGAATTATTCAAATTTCAGTTAGCGCATGCGCAGGCTAAAGATGCAGTGCATACCCCACTCGATATTAATACGTTATGCCATGATTTAACGTCAATGCAGACGCCTGTTATGTTAGCTGAACCCTTGGTATTACACAGCGCAGTTGCGGATCGCATGATGTATTTGCAGCGCCCCGATTTGGGTCGTCAGCTTGATGAAGGGTCATGCCAGACATTAACGAATTATCAGCAGGTGAAACAGATTGAATATGATCTGGTGATTGTCGTCGCCGATGGGCTGTCCTCTCGGGCAGTGCAAGATCATGCTGTTGCCGTTATTACATTATTAACGCAACGCTTAGCGGCGGATAAGACACAATCGTGGATTGTCGGGCCCATCATCGTCGTCGAACAGGGACGTGTTGCGGTGGGTGATGATATTGGAGAGTTACTTCATGCTAGGGCTGTGTTGGTGTTAATTGGCGAGCGCCCAGGACTGAGTTCACCAGACAGTTTGGGCATGTATCTTACATGGGATCCCTCTCGCGGACTGGATGATTCCAGCCGTAACTGTATTTCTAACGTACGTCCAGAAGGGTTGAGTTATCACGAAGCCAGTCTACGAGCCTTCTATCTATTAACGGAAGCGCGTCGATTATCACTGTCTGGTGTAAACCTGAAAGATCGCTCCGATACGTTAGAAGTTGAAGCGTTGCAAGAACCACAAAATTTTTTACTGTCGAAAACAAACTGAGATAAGGATATAGGATGTCGGATCATAAGGAATATCTCGCTAAGAGACAATTGAAAAAAGGTACTGCAGGCTGGCTCTTATTGGCAGGTTTAGGTGTGTCATATGTTATATCGGGCGATTTTGCTGGGTGGAACTTTGGTATTGCTCAAGCTGGTTGGGGTGGTTTTGCGATTGCCTCGGTATTAATGGGGTTGATGTATTATACCTTGGTGTTATCACTGGCGGAAATGTCGGCTGCGATCCCAGCTGCAGGTGGCGGTTATAGTTTTGCTCGCCAAGCAATGGGGCCTGTTGGAGGCTACCTTACCGGACTCGCGATATTAATTGAATATGCACTTGCCCCAGCCGCGATCGTTATTTTTATCGGCTCGGCGGTTAATGCGCTAATTGGGGTGGATGGACCATTAATATACGCGTTATTTTATGTGATATTTATTGGTATTCATTTAGCGGGTGTGGGTGAAGCGTTAAAGGTGATGATGGTGATCAGTGGTCTGGCTGTATTTGCCATTATCGCGACTGCCGTTGCCTTGATTGGTGAGTTTGATGTAAACAATTTATATGACATCGCAGTCACGGATGCAGTGGGTGCGTCTGAATTTATGCCGATGGGTTGGTACGGTGTATGGGCGGCATTACCTTTTGCTATGTGGTTATTCTTGGCGGTTGAAGGGGTGCCACTTGCTGCTGAAGAAGCCAAAGACCCAGCAAAGGATGTGCCTAAAGGTATTATTGCGGCAATGATATTTTTACTCTTTACAGCATTGCTTGTGGTGGTGTTATTGGCTGGTGCCGTTGGCGCTGATGTGATTGGTCAAAGTGCTGTGCCGTTAGTCGATGCGTTAAAAATTAGTGGTAATGAAAGATTAGCAACCTTGGTTAATGTGCTCGGTCTTGCTGGGCTGGTGGCATCATTTTTCTCTATTATTTATGGTTATAGTCGATTGGTATTTGCGTTGTCTCGTGCGGGTTATCTGCCTAGTTCATTGTCGTTAACCAGTAAACGTAAAGTACCCTCAAGAGCCTTGATTATGCCGGGTCTCTTTGGATTCTTAGTGTCGTTAAGTGGCGAGGGTGATTTGATTTTAGCCATGGCGGTCGTTGGTGCGACAGTGTCTTATGCGCTGATGTCATTGAGTCATATATTGTTACGGATTAAACAACCTGATTTAGTTCGCCCTTACAAAACGCCGGGTGGTATTGTGACGTCATCTATTTCGTTATTACTTTCGTTGGTTGCCTTGACTGGGGTGTATGCGTTTGACCCCCGCGCATTTAATCTGACATTGGGATTATTTGTGATTGGTGGTTTATATTATTTCTTTGTCAGTCAGCACAATCTGATCGCGGGTAGTGCAGAGGAAGAGTTTGCCTTGCTTTCACAAGCAGAGTTAGAGCTGGAAGCGGATGAAAAAGGTGAAGTAGTGAACGCAGTTTAATGTTTTTAATTGAGTTTATACCGCAGCCAGTTTATGAGTGCGGTATAATTTACTCGTTTATCTAGCCCCAGATTGGTTTAAATGCTGGCATTATACGTTGGCTACCGTCTTCATTTAGGTGGTCATCATCCGAATATAAAATCATACCGTTATTATCACCATAACAGGCATTTTCGTCACAAAGGTAGGGTATCGGATCGATGAGTGTGACTCCGCATTGCTCTGCCATTGTATCTTGAATTTGCCACGCTAATTTTTGTCTGTCGTGATATTCTTCTAAGCTAATTGAAACACGCTTTGTAATATCACCTATCATTAAATCGCGCATTTTTTCATTGTATACATCTGTGATTAATTCAGGAATTGGTCTTACAGTATAGACTGGGTTACTCTCGGCAAACGCACAAGCTGTCTCGATCATACCTGTAGCTAATGACTGGCGGTAAGCATCATTTCGTTCGTCAAATTCGGTATTAACAAAGCGCTTTGGCGCACTATCCGGTTTCTCATTACGACCATATAGATTTTGTGAAGTCCGGTTTATAATGATGATAGGTACATCTGGATATTTTGTCTTTGCTTGTTTGAGCGCATAATTGATAAAATCACCACATGCAGTATTTTTAGAACCCATACTGATTTCATAAAAACCATTAATAGTTGAGCAAGCATCCATTGTCCAGTCTAAAACCGACTGATTTGGCGTTGCTCTATTGATCATACTCACCATTGCACTTGCATGGCTGTCACCAATAACGATAGCACCGAGTTTTCCTTTACCATAAACACATTCTGGCATTTCTTTATCCCAAGAACCTCGACATTCTGGGGGCTTGCTCTGGTAAACAGAACGTTCCATAAATGTAATTAATGGTTCGGGCAGTCGATATTCTTTACTGCAATTTTCTTTTGCTAATACTGCGACTATCACAACGGTAAGTACTATCAATAATGGCTTATAGGTTAAAAAATTCTTTCTACTTAACTTTATGTAATTAAAATTATATTGCTCAATATAGCGGTAGCTTAAAAAGCCAAGTAAAATGGATAATAGAATACCAATATAGAACCACTCTGTTCCTAATGATAAGTAAATACCTAATACAGATAGAGGCCAGTGCCATAAATAAATAGAGTAAGACCAAGTTCCTAGTTTTTTAAAAATAGGATTATCGGTAATAATACTATTCTGTCGGTTAGCTTGAAGGATACAAAATGTGCCTAACACGGGGATTAATGCTAAATAACCTGGCCACGGGTTATTTTTTGAAATAAAGAGGTAAGCGACAATAATTAAACTAATACCCACGATTTCTAATCGGGCTTTATTTTTAGTACTTAAATATTGTAATGGGAATAGAAATGCAATGCCGCCTAACATCATTTCCCATGCTCGACTTGGCAGTAAGTAGTAAGCTAATTCAGGTGTTTGGATCGTTGAATAGACGCTATACATGAGGCTGAATATTGCGCCAATTATGATCGTTAATTTTAGTTGGTTTAAAGAGAATACTTTTTTCAGGCCGACTAATATTAGTGGATAGATTATATAGAATTGCCATTCTGCTGATAACGACCAGGTGTGTAATAACCAACGTTCTTTGGATGTTGTATCAAAGTAACCCGCATCACCACCATAAAAAAAGTTTGAGATGAATATAATACTATTTAAGGCATCATTCGATAGGGTGTTATAATCAGATGGGGTTAGATAAAACCACCCTATAACAAGGGTTGTTAAGCAAAGTATGGCGAGCGCGGGGATAATTCTATTTGCTCTAGCTTTGTAAAATTGACCTAAAGAAAAAGTATTATTGTCAAAACCATTAAAAATAATACGGGTCATTAAAAATCCGGAGATAACAAAAAATATATCTACACCGGTAAATCCTCCCGGTAATAATTCTGGATCGAAATGAAATATGACAACGGCTAAGACGGCTATTGCCCTTAACCCATTTATATCTGTTCTGAACGGCACAACAATTACTCTGGTTAGAATTTTCGGCAGTCTATCATTAAGAATATGCTGCACTCCAATACTTTTGTGGTTTTAATCACTAAAGTATGAGGCTGGTTTATATGAATAGATTGTGTTTGTTGTTTTTACTGAATTGAGCTATATATTTTGTTAATTTTTATATGGGGTTATTTTAAAGTGTTCTGTTATTGGATAGAAATAAATCCAAGCCGAGTGACTTGGATTTATTTTATTACATCAGAATAGCTTAGCTAATTATTATTTTTCGATTTCAATAATAGTTAGGTCTTCAGGCGCAACACGATGAGTACCTTGAACATAGTTATCAGAACCATCTAGCGAGTATTCTATAAAAGACGCCGCTTGAATCGTTAATTCAGTAGCAGCGCAGTCAGCGTTACCTTCTGTTTCTGACCCTGTAAGTGTGCCCGCACCAATATTATGTGTACCAGTTAGGAAGCGAGTGTAAGAACGGTCAGTACTGTTTAATACGTTACGTAAACCAAGCTGTGTTTCTAGTGGTTCTGCACCCGACAGTGGGAACTCTGTGTTAAATTTGAGTTCGGACAATTGGTCCTTTTATCGGTGTGATTCTAAGCATAATTCAGATTTATAAATGGCTATAAAAGTTTAATCGTTATTGAGGGCGTGAATTTTGTTGCTAAACGGATTGTGACAGGGGAATGACAAGATGCCCTAATGCGCGTGACTAGGGCTAATGAATGCGGTGTGTAGGGGTTATTAATCTACCGTTTTAACGGGGAAGGCATGTTCGCCAAGTACTTTACCGTTAACGGACTTACCGTAATAACCTTGGTGGTTATGGTATTGCGCTTGGTTGGCTTTTAAGTCACCGTTAAAGCGTGGGTCTTGTGGACGTTCATGACTATTCATAAACGCGGTGCATACCAGCACCCCAGTTAAATGAATCTTTACCCCAAAGTGGCGGGAATGATTGTACGCCGTCTTGCTTTAATCCTTGGCCGTTATCACCATGACAAGTTGCACAGGTTTGGTTATAAACCACTTCACCGCGTTCGATAGACGGTGTTTGAACTGATTTACCTAACTTAAAATAACCTCGACCAGCTAACTTGTTACGTTGTTCAACAGGCAATACAGCCGCAATTTTTTCGGGTAATTCAAATGAATCCGCTTTACCGCCCAGTTGTACAGCTGCGTCACTCATCTCTGGGATTGGCCTAATTCTTTATGACCAAATCCATGCTCAAAACCGAGTGTGCCCTGTTTAACACCATCAACGATTAACGCCATGGCTTTAGTTGCACTTGTCGGCGTGGTGATGGTAAACATTGCCCCTGTGGTTAAGCCAATTTTCGCGGCATCACTGGGATGTATGTAGATTGGGTTCACGCCTTTAATTGAATTTAATCGTGGTGATAGATTCGATACTGCACTGTGAATATTGGATTTAAAGTTGGTTAAGGTAATGGCCATTCACTCACAGGGTATTTTTCCTCTAATGGTGTGCCATCGGCTAATTTTTGTGGATACCAAGTCGGGCAACCGGAATAATACTCACCTGTCATGGTATTACGCGAAGTACCGACTTTTTCATTCCAGAAGGCATTCACAATCGGCCAGCGTGCGGTTACTGTTTTGGTGGGGACGCCGTGCCAAGGTGAGGTCATGCCCCAACTTTCATCGGTGACAGTGTCCGGCACGATGTAATCGGATAGTGCAGTGGTTTCATTAATGAACGCATCAACAGACACAATCAGGGGTAATTGTTTTGGATCTTTTAATTTGTCACCCAGTAAGTTGGCTAAACCAGGTACGCCATACATAGGGTTCGCCATGTGGTTTATCCAGGCTTTAGCACGATACGGGTAACCATCAACTGCAGCAGATAAATATTCGGTTAATAACGGTGCAGAGATCGGATACTAAGGTGATCGTGTTGGATACGGTGATTCACCTGCGGCCACACGACGTTTATATTCACTGGTTTTTTGATACGGGAATTTACTGCGTGATAAAAAGATCCCTTTTGGTTTTACCTTGTTTTTAAACTTGGTGAAATCGTAACGGGGGCCTTTACCCGATGTTGGATAACCGCCCGATTTTGCCATTACCCCGCCTTTCAAATTGATGTTACCAATCAGCGCGTTAAGCATGAGGATCGTATAAGCATTGTAGAAACCATTGCTGTGCATGTTACCGCCATGGCTATCGACAACAGCTTTGGTACCGTGACTGGTGAAGCGTTTCGCCAGTGCGGTGATCGTTGCAACTGGAATATCACACTGGGCACTGTAGAAAGCAAGATCGTGTTTAAATGCCGATTCTTTTAAGTGCTGCAGGGACGATTTACCTGCACGTCACCTTGTTGGGTGCTGACTACTTGATCAATGAATAATTGCGCTGGTTGATCTTGGGTGTGTACCGATAGTTCACCGCTTTGTGCATCGACGATCACATACGGATCCGTGTCTGACCGTGGTTTGCCAGTAAACGGAAGATCCACTTCTGAAGCGCGTAGGAAATAGCCGTAACGTGGATGATCTTTATCGCTGATCACCAAGTGGGTGGCATTACACCAATGTGCAGTGCCTGCGGTCTTCATCGCGTTTGGTCCCCGCTGGGTTAAGAAAGAGTTATTAAACTTATCATTGGTCAATATCCATTGGATCATGCCGAGCACTAATGCTGAGTCAGTACCGGGTTTGATCGGCAGCCAATTGTTATTATCGCCCGCAGCTAAACTTGATGATAGAGGTAAAGCAGGCGATACCACGGTATAGCTAAAGTTACCTTTAGTACGTGCTGTCGCTAATTGACGTGCTTGGCGCTTAAACGGGTTTCCGGCTTGGGCTGGTGACATACCGATATACAGGGCAAATTCACAGTTTTCTAGATCTGGCTTAACATGGGAAAATTTATTTAAGTCATTCATTAATGCGCCAGACCCAGCACGGAAACCATAACCACAATAGGAGCCATGATGGCCAAAGTTACGGGTACCATAACTGTTAAAGGCAAAGCGTTTAAATAGATCGTCACGGCCTTCATTACCCGCATTGGTCATTAATAACAGATTGCAGATGCGTTATGTATTGCGGTGCGTACGGTGGAAGTACATAGGGCTAGTTTGATGAAAAAATTTAATGCTAAAACCATTGCTGAATTGGTACTGCAATATGGGCTTGCGATTAACTAGTTGAATATATGGATAAAAGACTTATAAAAATACATTGTTAGCATAATACTTTGTTTTACATATAAGTGGTAATTTGCAGTTGCAGAATATTCGATATCACATAAACTCCCCTATGTGATTTAACATTTATCTCACATTTTTTTTTGGATTAATTAGTTAACTGGAGGTACATATGAAAAATTTAAATCGTGTTCAATTTGTCTATGTATCTTTTGATCATACTTGTCCCATTATGGCCGTTCATTGCGCCTTCCTGACCAGTTCCGATCTAAAACCGGGCACCAATAACTAACTAATCCGTCCCCTTAAGGCTGCGGAAAAATGGCAGCTAATAGGGTTATAACCTCATTAATATCTCTAGATAGCCGAATTATTTCACGCCATTTTTCCCAGTCAATTTTTTAAGTTTAAAACTTATATACTGGAGAATTATTATGCGTCATTCACTTTATTTACACCTTGCTGTTTTCTTTGTTCGTGCCGATATCCGTCGTGAAGAACGGGTATGGTTAGCAAAAGTACGTCGTGCTACCAGCGAGATCCCATTAGGTAATGCGTATCTGTTAAAAGATATAGGCCTTAATGCTGATGGTCGTCCACTTTGCAGTTCTGAACCACGCAATGTAACCGCTAAACGTCGAGTTCGTCATCTACGCCGCGCTTGTCGATTGAAAATAGCAACGTAATGATAGGGGCTAGGCTGTGTGTGCAGTTTAGCCCCGAACTTTACTAAAGACTGACTTAGACTTTATAAAAATTGAAATATACTTCATTGAGGCTGTTAGTGTTCAATCGCTGCAGAACCATCTTCATTGATATGCAGTATTGCTTTAGACTGCCTGATTAACTGTGCGGCATAAGAAGGTGAGACTGAGCGTAAACTGCCTTTTCCTGTGTGGAATGAAGGTTCCCAAACTCTATCTTTGTATCGACCTGTTTCCATAAACTCGACTACTACTTTCATAACGTACCTCTATATTGTTGGTCTTACGGTGCTGCATTACAACGCGAATATCGTCATTGTTGTAGTCACTAGAGTATTAGTAGCAGAAAGTACCCTGTAAGTTCAAATATAATCGCCTCTTATTTCAAATGAAACTAATGGCGTTTTTCTTATACTTTTATTGATATATACAGCCTCGTTACTTTATATGGCGGATAGAAATAATTAGGCTTTTCATTATAAGCCACTCGTATCTGCTGACTGACACAAGGGAAATTAGCAACTAAACTATGAGTTAGGCTATTAACAGATAAAGAATAAAATAGTCTATACTCGATCACCATTTTACCGTTCTTGATTCGTGTTCATGCAACACATTCGGGAGGAGGGTTAATATGAGAGATAATTCTGCCATCGAAACGTACCGTAAAGATCATGGATTGGAGCAACTCACTTATCACACCGTTGAAGAGATTCAATCAGGGCATTTTGACTTAGACAAGGCGCAAGCTTTTCTGGCTTTTCAATCCCGAATCAACAACGAATTACTAAATCACAAGGTCATTACGGCTAATCCCTATACCCAGTGGTTTAGTGAAGCCTCTCTCAATGATGCGCAGATTAAACAGTTAATTGTGCAATTTTCGGTTTTTTCTAATCAATTTTTAGTCGCGCAACTGGAAAAAATGCTTAACGCCGAAACCCTGGAAGAGATGCGCGCTTCGAAAGAAATTTTAGCTAATGAAATTGGTGTCGTGTACAAAAACCCGAAGCGTAACCGCGCCGCAGAATTAACCCAGGATGAACGTGATTTTGGGGATGTAGAAGGCAGTATTGATGGCGGTGCTTTCCATTTTAAAGCCGCGCATTTTGAACTGTTAAGCCAATTAGCCGATTATTTTGGTATTGCCTTCAATCAAATCGGCCGACGTCAATTTGGTTCTGCGAAGACTTTATTCTTTTGTGATGAATTGGTGCGGCTCTATGGCTCGGCAAGTTATGCAACGTCAACAGCAGCCTCTTATGCGGTGGAGAACTGGGCGGCTGCAGGGTTCTGGGATGAACTGGTCGCGGGATTCAATAATTATCGACAAACGCGAGATTTGAAAGGTTTGCCACTGACCTTTTTTACGTGGCATGCCAAACTCGAAGCAAATCATGCCAACCATACCCAGGAAGAACTCGAAGCTTATTATTTTAATAATGAGGTCGATGAAGAACACTTTATTATTAGCGGTAACGAAATGCTTGATGGTGTGTATGCATTCTGGCAAGGGCTAGATGAAGAAAGAAAGCGCATCCATTAGGGGTCTTAGTCTCGTGATTACTCTGCGTCGGGTTATCTATCTACATCTGGTTGCTGTTCTGGCGCAGCGTCGAAAAAGGCGGGTAATTGAATGCAATGCTGATAAATTCGGTTGATAGCAGGATAAGGTGTCATATCAAGCTTAAAGCGCAACGCGTTATAAACTTGCGGTATCAAATAGGCATCAGCCAAGGTGATTTGGTCGTTGTAGCAATAGTGAGTACTGCCTTTTTTTGTTAGCAATGTTTCTAAAGCTGTAAACCCTTTTTCCATCCAGTGATGATACCAGGTCATTTTTTCGGGGCCGTCACAGTCGAAATTTTCCTCGATATACTGTAATACTCGTAAGTTATTCAGTGGATGCATATCGCAGGCAATTATTTGCGTTAATGTACGCACATAGGCGCGCTGGGTTAAATTGATTGGCAATAAAGCGGGCTGCGGGAAAGCTTCTTCTAGATATTCAATAATTGCACTGGATTGGGTGATTATTTGCGGTTTAGGTTCTGGATCTACAGCATTAAAGTTCGATGCTGCGATATCAAGGCTTGGCAGTAAACCTTGTGGGTTAATATCCAGATATTCTGCTGCGTGCTGCTCGCCGCCATTGCGAATCAAATGTACGGACTCCGTGCTATATCGAACCTGCTTTAAATTTAATACGATCCGAACACGGTAAGCGGCCGATGAGCGATAATAGCTATAAAGCTTCATCTTGCATCTCCACTCTTTGCTCAATTGCGCCGAAAATGGATTGTCCCGTCTGATCTCGCATTTCAATCTTTACGCTGTCGCCATGCTGTAGAAAGGGCGTTGTTATTTCACCTGTGGCTATTTTTTCCAGCATTCTTTTTTCTGCTAGGCAGGATGAGCCAACCGTTCGGTCACAATTAGACACTGTGCCTGAACCGATGATGGTGCCTGCTGTTAAGGTGCGGGTTTTGGCTGCATGGCTAATTAACTGTAGGAAATTAAATGTCATATCTGTGCCCGCGTCGGGTTGACCAAATAAAGTGTCATTAAGATAAGTGGTTAGGGGTAAATTTAATTTTTTTCCGTCCCATGCATCGCCGAGTTCATCAGGTGTAACTGCAACAGGAGAAAATGCGGTGGAGGGTTTACTGTGAAAAAATCCAAAGCCTTTGGCTAATTCACTGGGGATCAAATTACGCAGTGATACATCATTGACTAAGGTAATTAATAAGATGGCCTTACTAGCAGCGGCAGTGCTTACGCCCTGTTTTACATCATTGGTTATCACGGCTACCTCACCCTCAAAATCCAACCCCCAAGCTGGGTCTATTAGTGGAATATTGTCATTGGGGCCTAAAAAACTGTCGCTGCCACCTTGGTACATTAACGGATCAGACCAAAACGATGCCGGCATGTCAGCCCCTCTGGCTTTGCGTACTAATTCAACATGATTGACGTAAGCGCTACCATCAACCCATTGATATGCTCTGGGCAGTGGCGATTCTAATTGGCAGTTTGAGAACGGAATAATATCGTCTAATGCTCCGTTATTTAATCGCGTGTATTGTGCTTGTAACTGGGGTTTAACGGCAGACCAATTTTCTAACGCCCATTGTAAGTTTGTCGCTATCGATGAAACGCACACCGCAGTTTGTAAGTCTTTACTCACTAGGTATAGCTTGCCATCTCTAGACCCATCTCGTCGTGTCGCTAATTTCATCCTAACCTCTGTAAGTGTGCTCGTTAAGTTTTATAACGTCATTCTTTCCAGCTATCGACATAACCGTGCCATTCCACATCTTGCATCAGGGACCCAATATCTAAGCCATCGCGAGTATCAATCATCACTGCAACTTCATCGGTTTCTTTGCGCTGTGATTTACAACCTGCGCGATAGGCTTTGGGGTGCGGGCCGTGGGTAAAACCACAAGGGTGAAAGGTCAGCATACCTGGTTCAATATTATCGCGGCTAAAGAACTCGCCTTGGTGGTAAAAGATAACTTCATCAAAGTCGTCATTACTGTGATAAAAAGGCACTTTTAATGCACCAGAATCGGTTTCCATTGGTCGTGGTACGAAAGTACAAACCACAAATCTACTGGTCAAAAACGTGGAATGCGCGGAGGGCGGCAGGTGATAACGATGGCTCATTAATGGGCGAATATCTTGCCAATTAATCCTGACGACGGATACATCACCGTGCCAACCCACCACATCGAGGGGGTTGAAAGGGTACTCAATAATCGACAGTTCATTAAAACGTTTGAGCACCACTTGCCACGGTTCTTCATTTTGTTGTTGCAGATAGGCAGCGTCTATTTCTGGAGTATCCAGTACCGCTTGATCAAATATCGCATGCTGGCCGACGATCGTTTTATCAGGTAAGCCATAATAATCATTGGTGGCTTCGATCATCAGTAATGTGATGGGGTCAGCTGGTTCTAAACGCCACAAGCAAGCGCGCGGAATTAATATGTAATCGCCTTGTTTGACACTTAAATGACCGTAATCGCAAAACAATTCGCCGTGGCCTTGGTGGATAAATAACAGATCATCACCATCTGCATTTCTGACTAAGGTTTGCATGTTTTCGTTACATTTCCAGAAGCGGATCTGA
>SPKZ01014507.1_pt1 | contig 17913 bp, 12 predicted proteins | sample 2456571 | NCBI WGS metagenome assembly SPKZ01 (sample SAMN11192286, study PRJNA482655) | marine metagenome | biome: ENVO:00000447; feature: ENVO:00000244|ENVO:00000211|ENVO:00000569|ENVO:00002023; material: ENVO:00002151; isolation source: ocean water from marine abyssalpelagic zone ...
CCCGCTAGGATCTGACCTTTTTTTGTATTTTTATTGCTCTTTGATCGGCGACAACGATTTCGACAACGCTAAGGAAAATGATTTTATAAGTTGTTGAAAATCAGAGGTTATTTAGAGCTTTTTGTAGACCCTCTAGGTCTATTCACCCTATTCCTATTGATCTACTATTTGGCTAATGATAAATTTGGAGCCATGGTAGATGCCATAATCAGCTATTGTTTCACACCGACAAGTCAGGGAGTAGCCATCGAACAAGTCGCTTTATTCTCCATTGGTTTTCTGCTATTTGGTGCCATACTTTTCGGTAATCCCTTTAAGGCCATCCTATCCAATTGGCAAGATAGACTAGATATCAATTTAATACGAAATCGGGAGAGCAGGTTCGCTACTTACTTCAATCCTCTTGTTCTAAAAGGTAGATTTAAACTCAGTATTATCACCTTAACCTTATTGAATGCTCTGATTTGTATTGTCAACTTGACGGATCTTATTTATGTCTGGTTCAGTAGACGGACATTAACTGCTTGGGAACTGAGTACGTACGTTCATGAAGGAACTAACCTTCTCATCTTTGCCATCTTGCTAGCGGCAGTACTACTCCTGGTTATCTTTCGAAAGAATCTAAATTTTTTCCCAAATAATGAAGGATTGAAAAAGCTGGCATACATCTGGCTAGGCCAAAATATATTTATGGTCTTATCAGTAGCCATCCGTAATTATCAATACTCACATAACTTTGGTCTAACCTATAAGAGAATAGGGGTATTCCTATTTCTATTAATTGTGCTGATTGGCTTAGTCACCCTGTTTATAAAAATTAGAGACAAAAAGAGTCACTATTTCCTCTGGCATAGAAATAGCTGGGCAGTCTATCTAGTCTTGCTAGTAGCTGGTTTTGTTAACTGGAATTTGTTGATCACCCGGGTAAACCTTAATCCCAATTTCACGAAACATTTAGATATTCAATATCTCATCAATGACCTACCTAATGAAAACGCATTCTTATTGGATAGGCATGGACAAAGCTTGCAAAAGCAATTTCCCATTCAGTACAGTAAAGTGAAAAACCGAATAGACCAGAAGTTGAAACGAGCCTGTAGTGGGAGAAGTATTTACTCTTGGACTTGGCCTTACCACTTAAATCAAAAACATAAAAAGAGCGAGTAATCCGCTAGCGCTGAACCAATATTACTTTACTAAACCCCTGTCCATCTACTCGATAGCGTAAAAAATACACTCCAATCGGAAAGTGGCTCAGATCAATCTGGGTCACCCATTTTTCACTGGCATATAAGGCCTTCCCTTCCGTATCTTCGAGCCGCAGATGAGTAATCCTGTTCTCTTCGGTAGATTCTAAATGAAGTGTGTCACTAACTGGGTTGGGAAAAATCTTTAAGGATAGATCATTAGAGATGGATCGGTTAGCTGTAGGAGATAATTCCAGTAAACTCAGAAAAGCATCAAATCCACCTTTCGAATTTAGCGATTGATCTCCCAAATTCAAGGTATTGCTGAAGGTTCCTCCTAGCCAAATCCTATTGCCTATTTGGTAAATTTGATTGCTGAACACCTGGCCTTCCCCGGCTAGCCCTTTTGCCCACAAGGCTTGACCACTTTGATCCGTAGCGAAGACAAAACCGGCATTTCCTTCTGTAACTGAGGGAAGGGAGTTTGTCAAATTTACGGTCCCCTGATACGTACCTGTAAAGATAATATTATCATCAATCCATTGAAAACTAGTAGCTTGAACCGGTTCCGTTCCTCCGTATGTTTTAGCGATCAATGGACTTCCATCGCTCTCATACTTTAGAATCAGGAGGTCACTAGTTGCGTTTGTACTTTGTGTCGAAAAACCCTCTGCCACGGTAAGCACGCCTACTACATATCCTGTAATCCAAATGTTATCTTCGGCATCGATCGCTAAGTCAAAAGGTTCTTCATCAAAAACGCCACCAGCTCTTTTGGCCCATAGTACTTGACCCATACTATCCAATTGAGTCACGAAGAGATCTCTATCAAAGGTTTTGGCAGGTAAGGCTTGCGCATCAAAATAAGTAGTATCATTATAGTAGCCCACAAAAGCCAGTTTACCTTTATCCATTACTCCTATTTCAATTCCCCGTGTATCCTTTCTCCCTCCAAAAGATCTAGCCCATTGTGGAATTCCATCAGCATTAAGTTTTGCTACAAAGGCATCAGTCTCTCCTACCGCACTCAAAGTAATTTCATTAAGTAATAATTGCTCCCGAAAATATCCAGACAGGAATATATTACCATTTTCGTCTACATCAATTCCACGCATTTCTTTCAAGGCCGTCCCATCAAAACTCCGAGCCCAAAGTACTTGCCCATTGGGATCAATCTTTGTCAAAAAGATGGACTTTCCACCTACTTGATTAACTAACTTAATATCTCCAAATTGCATTTCAACCCAGAAAACGCCTGCACAAATCAGATTGCCATCCTGATCAATCTTTAAGTCAGACCAGGCATCATCCAAAGTACTTCCACTGGTAATTTTCCATTTCCAGTCCAAGCTACTTCCATCCATGCAGCCAAGAAATAGGTCATCTTGTCCATTTGAAAATACTTCCATCCCATCCCATTCGAATGGCCCATCATAAATTCCTCCAATATAGAGATCACCATCATCTGCTCCGGCCATCACCGTAATAGCTTCCTTATTTTCACCTCCAATCTGTATCACATTAGTCCAAGTTTGCGACCAAAGGGTGAATCCCAAAAAACAAAGGAAAAGCGTAATTTTGTGTTTTCGCATACAATCTAAATTGACAATATCTTGTTGTATGATCTAAAGGTTTGGAGCCCCTTCCATGTACTTGGATCAGGTATGCTTCTCGGATAATAAAGATAAAACTATCCTATGTCTGCTAAAAGAGTAACGATTTTCAGTACCGTCTTGTTTTTACTCGTACTGCTAGCTTGCAAGAATGAGTCCAAAGCCGATCTCCCGGTTAACAATAGTTCATCGGATTTTCTAACGGGTATTCCAAGTATTGATGCCATCACTGCTCAACTAAAGGAAGATCCAAATAATCCAGTACTTTTTGCAGAACGTGCTCGCTTGTTTTACGAAAATAATGCCTATGACGAAGCGATTCAAGATTTAGCTTTCGCGATGAAAATTGACTCTGTCAATCCAAATTATCACCATCTTTTAGCTGATGTTTATCTCGATTATGTGAAGTCTAACCTTGCGCTGAAAACCATGGAACGGGCTGCTAAATTACACCCAGAACGGATTCCCACTTTATTGAAACTGAGTGAGTTCCAAATGATCTTAAAACAGCATCAGGCTTCCTTGCGCACGATTGATCAAATACTAAACTTAGATCCGCAAAACCCGGAAGCCTACTTTATGTTTGGGATGAACTTCAAGGAATTAGGCGATACAAATCGTGCCATCAATAGCTTCCAATCAGCCGTTGAGTATGAGCCAGATCATTTAGATGGATGGATAAATTTGGGTCAATTACATGCAGCCATTGGGGGAGATCTTGCAGAGAAATTCTTTGATAATGCACTAGATATCAACCCCAGTAGCATCACCGCGCTTCATGCTAAAGCCGATTTTTTATCTCAACAAGATGACCTTCCAGGTGCTATTGCGCTATATCGAAGAATAAATATTATCGATAGTCAATATGACGAGGCTTACTTTAATGCAGGTTTACTGTACATGGAATTAGATTCAGTCAATAAAGCTTATCAACAATTTGATATCGCCATCGGTACCAATCCTCTGTACATCAAAGCTTATTTCTTCCGAGGCTATGCTGCTGAGAGTTTAGGAAGAATACAGCAGGCTAAGTCTGATTATCAACAGGCACTTAACCTGGCTCCCAATTATGAATTGGCCAAAGAAGGACTCAATCGAGTTACACAAGGTGGGTAATACAGCCCTCTTATAATTTAAACTTTAGTAGATTAGAATTCCTTTACGATGGTCTCTCATATTCGGCTTTATTCTAGGCTCGTTTTATCCATTCCTATTCTTCCGATTCTATATTGGCAGGGCAAAAAATCTAAGGCGGCAGTACCAGATCTTCCCCCGGCAAAACATCCTACCGGTATACAGAGACACCCTGATGCTAGTCTCTCCTTTAAAGTACTTTCCTTTGGGGAATCTGCCTTCGCAGGAATTGGTATCGATGATCATCAGAATACGATTACGGGAATAATGGCTCAAGAGCTTTCCAAAAATTTACGGGAAAATATAGAATGGGAAGTAGTGGCTAAAAGCGGATACAATGCAGAACAAGTTCGGGAAGAACTAGTAGATTTATCAACCATCAAAACACCAGATCTAATCATTATTGGCTTGGGCGCCAATGATACTTTCGAAATTCATTTTCCAAAAAAATGGAAGCGGGATATGACCCGGCTTATTGACCAAATTCGGAGGAAGCATGGTAGCTGCCCAATCTTACTCGCTCACTTACCTCCCGTACATCAATTCCCCGTACTTACGCCATTATTGCAGTGGTTCATGGGCAACTTCATGGAAGAATACCATTTAGTAAATCAGCAATTAATGGAGCTTGAACAAGAGGTGTATTACGTGGATCAAAGAATAGATTTTGATACCTGGACCAATCGCCTGCCAGATGGATTTACAGAATCAGATCTTTTTTGCGATGGCGTTCATCCTGGTAAATTAGCGCACAAATTATGGGGACAGGAGATTGCCCATTTCGTTTTGCAAAAAAAGTTACTCGTCAAATAAAGCGGGATTATCTATCCGTTTTAAAACTTGCTTTTCATAGGAGGAAGGAAATAAGCGAGTCAATCGATCAATACTTCTAGCATCCTTGCCAATAAGTATTCGAGCTTTACCTTTAGATATTCCCTGTAGAATAGTAGTCGCAGCTTGACTTGCGGTGGTTGGTGCTACTTCTTCAAACCCTTTCGCCATCTCCTCCTTCTGTGCCTCATCCACCTTTTCAATGTTTTTGACAATATTGGTTTTGATACCACCAGGGTGAATACTACTTATGGTGATATTGGTATTCTTCAGTTCAATACGCAAAGTTTCTGTAAACCCACGAATGGCAAACTTTGTGGTAACGTAGGGCCCTTGACTAGGATAGCCCATCATACCAAAGACACTAGAGACATTCGCTATAGCTCCTGAAGGTCGTTCTTTTAAGTAGGGGAGGAAGGCTTTAGTACCATAAATCATTCCCCACATATTGATATTGACTACTTTTTCAAAATCATCATAATTCGTTCGTTCAATAGTTGTGGGAGCTAATGCAATTCCCGCATTATTGATTACCACATCCACATGACCGAAATGCTGAATCACCTGTGCCGCAAAATCATATACTTTCTCTCGACTACCAACATCAAAAGCTTGCGTTAGGAGGCGATCACTTTCTATTCCAAGTTGAGATACGGTATCCTTCAATGTATCTGGATTCCAATCGTTCAACGCCAACTTAGCTCCAGCCTTTGCCAACTGGATAGCCATTTCTCTTCCCATGCCAGAGCCAGCTCCTGTGACAACTACTACTTTATTCTTGTAGAAAGTATTCATATGTTTTGTGTTAGATTCGTTTAACAATGGCCGAGTACTTAAATATACAAGTTGTTACTAGTTTTCTTGCTATTCGGAGTACAATCTCCTATCCTAAAAGTGCTTCATCAAACCACATTAAAATGTGGACTCCTGACCTTCGCTTTTTTGTATTTTTATAAAATGGAAATTATACGCCTCGCTATAGTAGAAGATGATCCAATAATTCGGGAAAGTTTACTTAAGTATATGAGTGCTAACCCTTCCGTTGAAATTCAGATAGCCGCCCATAGCATGGAGGACTTTTTTGAAAGGACAAAGGAAGAGATGATCTCAAAAATTGATGTGCTCCTTCTAGACATCGGATTACCAGGTATGTCGGGATTGCAAGGTATAAAACTGGTGAAAGAAAAGTTTCCAGAAGTGGACATAGTCATGCTAACAACTTTTGAAGAGGACGATAAAATCTTCACCGCTCTTTGTGCTGGTGCTTGTTCGTATATTTCAAAAAGGACCTCACTTGCTCAAATACGCGAAGCAGTATTCACCATCCATAGAGGTGGATCTTATATGTCCCCCTCGATTGCTCGAAAGGTCGCAGAATATTTCATGCCTAAAGAATCAAAAAAGGAAAGTATTCTGACGGAACGTCAAAAGGATATCGTACAGGGAATAGTGGATGGACTAAGTTATAAAATGATTGCTAATCGATTAAGTATTTCTCTGGATACCGTTCGAGATCATATCAAACGAATCTATCGAGCGCTAGAAATTAATAGTAAGGCAGAATTAATTCGAAAATCTTTAGATGGAGAGATTTAAAAATGAAGTTCAAAATCCTAAGATCAAGTCTTAAAAAACTAACAACATACCTTCATTTTATTACTAAACGAATAAAAAAGAAATTTATTAGTCCCGGTTAGGATATCTACTATTCGCTGGATTCCAGTACTACCAAACCTTTTCCGCTTTTCGTTCATCTACCCATTTTCCCCAACTCTTATTATAGGTATGTACCTTCGTAGTAGCCTTCCCATCTTTATCTTCCATGGGTAAGGATCGATTAGCCCACTCAAAAATACTTCCATATAAATTGAAGACATTTTGATAACCTAGTTCTTGAAGTTTTTGCGCAATCTTCTCACTTCGATATCCAATAGAACAATACAGAACGATCTTTGCATCCTTCGGCGTCCCATCTAATCTGCGCTCATCAAAATCTTTATATCCTAGATAGCTAGCACCAGGTATATGGCTTATTTCAAATTCCTCTTTTTTCCTGGTATCAAAAATTAAAAAAGAAGACTGATTAGCTTCTAGTTCTTCCACCCCAATAATTGGTGCAGTAAATCGAATCGTGTTGGCAATTTCTTTATCAAACTTTTCGTCCAAACAAAGACCTTGTACCTGAGCTTCAGCTGGGCTACAACTGATCAAGACTAAAGACACACATAAAACAAAAGAAAGACTACTTAGCTTCATATACTTATAATGTCCTAGAAATCGGATAAGTTTTCTATTGGAAAAGGTAGAAAGGAATTTATACTTCGAGTGGCCCACCGCCGACATTATCTTTTATCCATTGACCATCTTCACAATATTGTCGCAGTTCACTTTCTATGAAGTTCTGCACATCTCCAACAATTTCGTCTGGATAAAGAAGATGTAAATTAGGCCCCGCATCAAGACTGAAGTAAAGTGGTTGACCTGTTCGCTTTCGGTAATCCTGAATTTTTTGGATAACCAACAAAGTATTTGGTTTCATTAAAATGTAAGGAGGGTAGGAGGTCATCATCAAGGCATGCAGTGTCAAAGCCTCTCCTTCCGTAATACGACCAAAACTTTCTAAGTCTCCTTGTTTCAGCGCAATCAGTACTTCGTGGAATCGCTGTCTAGCTTGCTTGTATCTACTACTCGCATATATATTCCCATCCATCATTCCATGACCAATTGTACTGGATACAGATTTCTCTCCTTTACTTATGATCAAGATGTCATCATGGAAAGTCTTAAAGACCGGATGTAATAATTCACCAAAGGGAATAGCATAGTCATTTGTGGCACCATCGACTTCCCCACTTTCACCCCAAACTGCAGCATACTCATAAATGGATCGACATGCACTCCCCGATCCCAAGCGAGAAAGGTAAGATGCCTTTCTTCGAAATTCATCTATATCTGATAAGGTCCCAAAAATTCTATCTTCAAAACTGCAAAGGCACAAAGCCAAAGCACTCATCGCAGAAGCGGAAGAAGCAATACCTGCAGAATGAGGGAATGAATTCGAAGAACGAATGGTCATTTTCAATTGCTTCAAAAAAGGATAGAAGGGAATTAGCTTTTCAAAATACTTACTTACTTTTTCTCCAAAAGGAACATTCACTTCCCCATTAAAATAGAACTCCAAATCAATATCCTTGTCTATCCCTTTCTTACTAGCATATCCAAAACTAGTTTCCGTATAAGCGTTTTCCAAGGTGAAACTAACTGATGGATTTTGTGGATACTGAATTCCAAACTTCCCCCAATATTTAATGATAGCAATATTAGAGGGGCTACGCCACTTAATCTCTCCTTCTTCTAAATTAGAAGAATCAACTACCAATTTTGGATTTCGATAATCTATGCTCTGTTTTTCCATATCGTAAAAATACAAAGTTAAGCTTCCGTACTACTCGCCTAATGTCATATTCTAGTCTGAAACAGAAAATTACTACAAGTGTTTAGAGATACAGTTATCAAAACATAACTAATTGATAATCAATTAATTGAATCAATAAATTCACGTAATTACCTGATTATCAATTCTTTACATAAATACTTTCAATATTGTTGAAAGAACAATTAAAAAATTGATGGTTGATGGTTGATGGTTGATGGTTGATGGTAAGAAAAGACATACATAGGGTAAAATCGATCTCCACTCTATAGGAGCTCAAGAATAAATTCAATCCATTATAGTCTAGCATCAACAAAATACATTTGGAAGAGAACTACAATTTGATCCCAAACACTTACGATGTAAGACACGTTGAAAAGCATTAATTAGATCATCGGATTTCGTGAGATGAGGATAATTAACAGAAGGGCGATAACAGACAACCAAAACAACAGATGCTTGGTATCATTATAGATATTCAAAAGGAAAGAGGGGAGTAGCCTCGAAGTGAACTAAAGCAGAAACTAAATCACAAGTGTATGGAATCTTATCTTCCCCTCTCTAATAACAACTCTGAGGAGCCGCCTTCCAAGAGAATTATGTATTCAATCAACATTTTGCTCATAGGCATGCTCTATATCATCGATCAGTGTATCTATTAAGCTTATCTCACCATACCTATTAGTCTTTGCCTGATCATCTCCACCAGATGCACTAGTGCATTAACATACTAATATTACTCGTTCTGCATGTATTCAAGATTTAAACCCTATGCTTAAGCACCTTGGTAATACAAGACCCCATGTAGATTATTACATTAACTTTACTAGTCAGCTAATCTCACTTTTTCTCCTATTGTGCAAGACCCAAAGCAAATCTTCTTCTAGATCAAATGCTTCAGAGGCTTATCGACGAACTGTCAAGAATAACTCAAATTAACTATCCAAGTCCTCAGGAGTCTAACTAATCTAGAGCTCCACATCATAATTAATATCAGTCCTTTCCAATACTATATCGCCAACACCAAATCAAATTTCTACTAGGAATATACCCAGATATCAAGACAGACATTATATCTATCCCCCCAAGCTGCACATTCATTTATCACTTTCGTACATAAGATGCAGTGGGTAATATGTGACATATTTTATCCTGTACCAGAACACAGATACGGTATTTCGCTTCAGGAGTAGCAGTAGGATAGGGGAGATTCGAAATACTAAAACGAAAAAACTTTAATAAGCCCTATAAGTTTACCATTGTATTATCCACTATACTCATCACTATATCTCACTTCTATTACTTATCGTCACTACCAATCTGATCTTCCTCTAAATTTCCAACCGTTCTTTCTAAGTGTTTTCACCCATCAAGCCCGTAGTAAATTTAAACGCCATCTGCCAAGTACCCCTTATTCACACTATGAAAGCTATGGCAATGCCCTACCATTGGCCAGCAATATCCGTCAATATTTTTCAGGACTCCTCCCTTATCTTATCATGATACTACTATCTAGCATGTATGTGATTGGACTGTTTACTCAATTTATCCAACCATGGGTAAGTTATTCTATGGTTCAAAACCTTCGACTGTTCCTACTTTTCTCGACCTCTGAATTAGAATTTCCATTTTGATTTGTTCTCCTCAGCAGAGACCAAGACCCAAAATATCATTTTAGCTTTACCATATTTCCACCCTAAATTCAGGTACTTTCTAAATGGGAAATACATCCTCAGAAGCATTTCGAAAGAAACAAAACGTATTCATAGTAAGCCCTTCTTCACTTAGGTGTCAGTTTCTAAGCTATAGGTACTAGGTAAAATGCACTCAATTTTCACTATCAAAAAGTATGTACTAGACGAATTATACTACTCAAAAAACACTATTCTACATCGAATACTGGTACATGTCCACTTATAACACTGGCGAAAAATAGACCTATCAATTACTTTTTTGGAACCAGATTTGTCACCAGTCAGTACTTTATACACTCCATAAAGAGCCATGAAATAAGCTGAATCAGGTAAGCTATAACTAGTATAAACTCATATTGGAAGTTGAAATCTTGCCTCAAACTTCCATCTATATCTATAGGACAAGTCACTCTATTGCCCGAAGAGATCATCTTTTGCCTGACTTTCATGCATGATTCCTGGATAGAACTAACCCATATCTCGGTTCAAATTTGAACGATTTCTTGCAAGAAAGAAACAAGATAAACGACTATAATGCTCAGATAATTCCCCTCTTTTGAATCATAATTCAGGGAAAAGACTCGCCCAATGTTCCACGTGGAACATCTAATTGGCGCTTAAATACCAGTTAAAATGTATGTTCCACGTGGAACATTAGGCAAATAAATAGGGGATAAATCTTCGATTTATCCCCTATTACATGCTATCAGAACTTAAAATTCAATGCAAGATAAAGCCCAAATTAGTAGTTACTGAGCAGCCAAGAGCGGAATTCGTCATAGCTGTTAGGAGTAGAATGAGCTACTTTTTCCCTATCCTTCAACACAGCTAATCGATCTGGAACCTCTATATCATGGCCCAGAATACGTACCATATCATCCAAGAATTTACTAGGATGGGCAGTCTCCAGAATGATCCCCCTAGTATCTGGGTTCTCTTTTTGATACTTCTCCAGCGCTAAATATCCTATAGCTCCATGCGGATCAATGGTATAATTATACTTATTCATAACCTCTACAACCGCAGATTCTGTTTCCAAATCATCATAAGCAAACCCAGAAATGGCCGTTTTCATTCCTGGCCAAGCACTCAGAACCGCTGAATTTGCCTCTCCAAACGCCCTATATAAATCTACCATTCTAGCAAAATTAGATGGATTTCCCACATCCATTGCATTGGAAAGTGTACGTTCAGAAGGTCTAGGTTCATACAATCCACTGTCTAAATAAGCAGGTACAACATCATTCTTGTTGGTGGCAGCAATGAAATGATGAATCGGAAGCCCCATTTTCTGAGCCAAAAGTCCTGCTGTGAGATTGCCAAAATTGCCACTTGGTACACAAAAGACTATTGGATTTCCCTCCTTTGAAAGTTGCTTGTACGCTTCAAAGTAGTAAAAAGACTGGGGTATTAACCGAGCAATATTGATCGAATTTGCTGAACTTAATCGAATACTCTTATTCAACTCGCTATCCAAAAAGGCTTTCTTCACTAAGGTCTGGCAATCGTCGAAGGTGCCATCTACTTCCAAGGCAGTAATATTATGTCCTAAGGTGGTTAGCTGTTTCTCTTGTAAGAGACTTACCTTACCACTAGGGTAGAGGATAACAACTTCTATACCTAGTGTTTGATAAAAACCTGCGGCTACCGCTCCACCTGTATCACCTGAAGTAGCCACCAGAATTACTAACTTATCACTTTCCTCTTTATTGAAGTAGCCCATTAACTGAGCCATGAACCTCGCCCCGAAATCCTTAAAGGCTAAAGAAGGACCATGAAATAGTTCCAGTATATACTTCTGATCATCTAATCGAACTACTGGAGCTGAAAACTCTATAGCATTATTTACAATCTGCTCGATGTCAGCAGAAGGTATGTAGTCACCAAAGAGTGCCTTACATACGGTAATTCCTATCTCTTGAAATGAATAATCTGCTAGATTATCTATGAAGCTTTGGGGTAGTTCAGGGATTGAGAAAGGCATATATAAGCCGTTATCATCCGGCAATCCCTTCATTACTGCCTCCTTCAAATCCGCTACATTATCCTTATTCTTGGTACTATACAATTTCATAGATCAACATTTAATAGCTCCTTCCTGGTTAATAGGGGAGACAAAAAGTTCATTTGGAATCTTCGCATCATGAAAAACCTTCTCCATAGCCTTACCAACATTCTCTGCAATTAGACTATTCGCAGACAAAGCAAAAATGGACGGACCTGCACCTGAAATACTACAACCCATTGCACCAGCTTTCATAGCGGCTTCCTTTACCTCATAAAAATGAGGGATCAATTTTGCTCTCTGAGGTTCAATAATAACATCCTCCAAAGAACGACTAATCAAATCCAAGTCTCCATTGTAAAGGCCAACCACCAAGCCAGCCAAATTACTGCTCTGCTGAATACACTTATTCAAGCTTACTTGATCACTCAAGACTGCCCTTGCATCCTTGGTAAGAATTTTCACATGAGGATATACTACGGAAGCATAAAGCCCCTGCGGTAATGGTAAACGATGAACGTCAAGATCTTCATTACTGCGAATCAAGATCATCCCTCCTATTAAGGATGGAGCAACATTATCTGCATGGTAGGCACCATCAGCCAACTGTTCACCCAACACAGCAAAGTGTAATAACTCACGCTTCTCAAGCGGGCGCTTCAGCAATTCATTCACAGCCATCACACCGGCTACGGCACTTGCTGCACTAGATCCTAACCCACTTCCGAAAGGCATCTTTTTGTGAATCTCCATTTCAATACCACGATCGGTTTCTCCTAAATGTTCTAACAAGCGCTGAGCAGAAAACCCCGCCGTATTTTTTTCCACTTCAAAAGGAAGCTTTCCTTTTGCTCCCGTTATCGCCGTTATCCTTAAACCTGGCTTATCTGAAAATCGTACAATGATTTCATCTCCTGGTTTCTCCAAGGCAAAGCCCAAGACATCAAATCCACATGCCACATTAGCAACTGATGCTGGGGCAAAAACTTTTAAACCTGCATTCATAAATCTAAAATATCTGTATATGATCTACCTGTAGATCAATTAAAAGAACAATACACACTAAATCATTGAAAATCAGCAACTTAAAGAAAAAGTGGCATTTCTCAGTACCTGAAAAATGCCACTTTATCATGCAAGCTATTGATTTTCAGGTTCTTATGAAAGATAATTCCCAATAGTAACAATTTCTGCAAAAACACCCGCTGCTGTAACTTCAGCACCTGCACCAGGACCTCTCACTACTAAGGGTCTCTCCTTATATCTCTCTGTTGTAAAGACAATCATATTATCACTTCCACTTAGGCTGTAGAAGGGATGATCTTGATCAACCTCTTGCAAACCAATCTTGGCTTTGCCGTCTTCTAACTTAGCAATCATCCGCAAGCGATTATGACTTTCCGTTGCAGTCTTGATCATCTCCTCAAAATAAGGATCTGCTTTTTCTAACTCCGTGAAAAAGGCTTCTACTGTCGGTGCAACTCTGCAAGCCTCTGGAAGTATATTCTCAATTTCTATCTCCTCGCTTTCTAGAGACATGCCAGATTCCCGGGCCAAGATCAACAGCTTTCTCCGAACGTCGACACCGTTCAAATCAATTCTTGGATCCGGCTCCGTATAACCTTTCTCTCCAGCTTCTTTTACGATCCCACTAAATGACACTCCTTGCTTAAAGGTGTTGAAGATAAAAGACAGCGATCCAGACAGTACTCCTTCAATCTTAATGATTCGGTCTCCACTAATAATCAAATCACGCAAAGTCGAGATAACCGGTAGACCAGCCCCAACATTTGTTTCGTACATGAATTGTACATCTCGTTTATGAGCAATACGCTTGAGGCGTTGATATTGTAAATAGGAAGAAGAAGTCGCTACCTTATTTGGTGTTGAGATAGAAATACTGGAATCCAATATTCCTTCATAGAAATCAGCAATCTTATCGTCAGCAGTGTTATCGACAAAGATGGTATTCGTCAAATTGAAATTTTTCATCTTTTCCACAAAAGTGGAAAGATCAGCGGACATCGGAGAAGCTTGCAGGTCTTCCCTCCAGGTGGCAAGATCTATACCTCCTTCATGGAACAACATCGTCTTGGTATTAGACAGACCTACCACTTTAATTTCTAAAGATCGGCTACTTTTCAAGTATTCAGCTTGTTGCTTGATTTGATTAAGAAGTGTACCACCAATTAATCCAACACCAACCATAAATAGATGAAGCTCCTTGGTATCTGATAAGAAGAATGATTCATGCAAAGCATTCAATGCCTTCGTCTCATTGTTCTTATTGATGACTACAGAAATATTCAATTCCGAAGAGCCTTGGGCTATGGCAGTAGTATTGATTCCATTTTTGCCAAGTGCTTGGAACAGACGACCAGCAATACCTGGCTGGTATCTCATATTCTCGCCAATAATAGCTACGACCGATAGATCTTCTTCAACCTTGATCGGGTTGACAATCCCCATCTGCATTTCATATTCAAAAGCCTTCGATACAATTTGTCTTGCCTTATTGGCCCAACGCGGTTGGATCGCAAAACTGATGGCATGTTCAGAAGAACCTTGCGTAATCAGAATAACGTTGATTTCTGCTTGCGCTAGAGAGTTGAATAATCTTGCCGCAATACCAGGTACTCCAAAAAGTCCACTTCCCGATAAAGTCAACAAGGCTACATCACCTATTGATGAAATTCCCTTCACTGCAGCTCCTTGCAAATCCGGTTTCTCAGAAATAAGCGTTCCCGAGAAATCTGGATTAAAAGTATTCTTGATGTAAAGAGGAATTCCTTTTTGCAAAGCAGGTTGTAGGGTAGGAGGGTAGATGACCTTCGCTCCAAAGTGAGACATCTCCATTGCTTCAGCATAGGTCATCGTCGGAATCGTAAATGCCTTTTTCACTTTTCGTGGATCGGCAGTTAATACACCATCCACATCTGTCCAAATTTCAATGACCTTGGCATTAAGTCCAGCGGCGATGAGGGAAGCTGTATAATCAGAACCTCCTCTACCAAGTGTAGTAGTCAACCCTCCTTTAGCCGAGGCAATGAAACCCGTCACTACTTGAATTTCTGGATGCTCCTTATAATGATCTCTTATATTTTGGTAAGTACGATTGAAGTCCACTTTCGCAGAACCAAAACTCTTATCTGTCTTCACCACCTTCCTGGCATCCAAGTAGTTTGCATTAATACCTTGCTCCTTCAAGGCAAAGGAAATTATATACGCAGAATTTCTTTCGCCGAAACTCAACACATAATCCATTGTCCGACGAGAGGCCTCTCGAACCAAGAATATACCGTAAAGGAGATTGCGAAGAACTTCATGGTTATTATCCAAATGCGGAATCACCTGCTGGAGATGCTCTTGCCCTAGCAACGTTCGGGCAGCCTCCAGATGTCGCTGACTAAACTCTTCAAACATTTCTAAATATCCATCATCTCCTTCCGCGGCTTTCTCACTCATTTGAATCAACATATCTGTCACACCTCCAAAAGCTGAAAATACAACAGTGAATTGATCCCCTCGTAGGTAATAGGATTTTAGGATGTTTACAACACCTTTAATTCGATCTGGCTTAGCGACAGATGAACCACCAAATTTTAACACCTTCATAGCATCGGTCTTTAATCAACCAAACTTAATTGAATAACTGTTGGTAAAAGGATTGGTTAGGAACTTAGAATATAAAACACTCAACTCCATGTCACTCGCCCGCTATAGAAAGGGCAAAAGTATAGATTTTTGTTTAGGAGTTTGTATAGCACTAAACTTATTTTATATCACAAAGATGATTAATATGGAGTCCAGTACTAAAAATATCTTCTAGATATGGATTGAGGTAAATGAACTGCTGCTCACACAGCAATACCCAATAATACGAAGGAGAGAAAAGAAAGATTCAATTGGAATTACTAAGTCGCCGTAAAGGAAAGAATCTCATCAATATATTTCCGATCATTAGCCAGCCTGGGAACCTTATGCTGACCCCCTAATTTTCCTTTTGCCCTGAGCCATTCCTTAAAAGTTCCAGTGGGTAAGACCGTAAGCTTCAATCTTGCTAAGGCTATACTCTTGTACCTTTTGGCCTCGTAATCCGAATTGATGGCTTGCAAATTCTGATCTAGAAGCTTAGAGAAGTATTCCAAATCAACAGGTGGATGTTCAAACTCAATCAGCCATTCATGCCGCCCGCGGTCTTCTTGTTGAAAATAGATCGGTGCCACAGTATAATCTACTACCGTCGCTTGAGTGGCAAGGCAGGTTTTGGCTAAGGCTTTATCTGTATTATCTACCATGACCTCTTCTCCGAAAGCATTAACAAACTGCTTTGTACGTCCAGTAATCTGAATCTTGTACGGATAAGTCGAAGTGAACATCACAGTATCACCAGGTACATATCTCCAAAGTCCAGCATTAGTACTTATTACCATAGCATAATTCACACCGATCTCAACTTCAGATAATGGAATTGCCTTCGGATTCTCTTTATACCATTCTTCAACCGGTAAGAACTCATAATAAATCCCATTATCCAGAAGAAGCAGCATATCATTAGAGGAGAAATCGTCTCGTACAGCAAAGAAACCTTCCGAAGCATTATAGGTTTCTTGATAGGTGAAATCATTCGAAGGAAAGAAGTTTCTAAATTGTTCGCGATATGGAACAAAACTAACACCGCCGTGCACATACAGCTGGGCTTCCGGCCAGACTTCCAACATATTGTCCTTGCCAGTAAGTTCCAATATTCGGCGTAGCAATACCACAGTCCAAGTCGGTACTCCTCCGATCATCACCACATTGGGCGTATCTGCTGCAATTCGTGCCAATCGTTCCAGCTTCTCTTCCCAATCTGGTAGAAGTGCAGTTTTAAAATCAGGAATATAAAATGGACGACCAACAAATGGCATGTGACTAATCATGATCGCAGAGACATCACCAATCATCGTTTTAGGATAGGGTGCGTACCTTTCGACTGTCCCTCCCATCACTATACTTTTACACTCGAACTGACGTGCATCACTACGATGACGATAGAAGAGGGTCATTGTATCCCATGTTCCACGAATATGGCAATACTTCCTACTTTGACTAGTGACGGGAATATATTTGCTTTTGCCGTCGGTGGTCCCAGAAGATTTAGCAAACCACCTTACTTGCCCACTCCAAAGGACATCTTTCTCTCCCATCATCATGCGTTTGATGTAGGGTTGAATATCCTCGTATTGACTGATCGGAATGCGATCCATAAAGGTGGGTAGATTATGAATTGAACGATGATCATACTTCTTCCCCCAGACCGTATGCCTGGTAGCCTCGATTAACTGCGTCAACAAAGCTTGCTGAACATCATGCGGGTGCTGCATATAATGTTCAATGGTTTTGTATCGTTGCTTGTAATAGAGACGAAAGAGTTGGTTGATCATTTTTCTCATAGCCCAAGTGCTTAGATAGGAGGCGTAAATAAATAGTTGTATGGATTAGGCTCCGAAAAACTAGGGCCACTTGTTTACATACGGAGATAAGGTATAGCACATAACCTCCTTTAATTTTCGGAACAAGGATGGCCCACTTCTACTAGATACAAATAAAATCTTGTCTAGTAAAACCCGACTTGGGTGGTGTCATTCATACTATCTCATATAAAATACGAGAATTCTCACTAAAATAACAACCTCAATCTATAGTAATTCTTCTTTGAGAAAATGACCGGTGTGACTTTTCTTAATCTTGGCAATAGCTTCAGGAGTACCCTTCCCAACCACCGTTCCTCCACGATGGCCTCCTTCAGGCCCCATATCAATAATATAGTCTGCCACTTTTATGACATCCATATTATGTTCAATAACAATAATGGTATTTCCTTTATCGACTAGCTTATTCAAGACCCCCAGTAATTGACGAATATCCTGGAAGTGTAAACCAGTAGTAGGTTCATCTAGAATATATACGGTATTGCCTGTATCTCTTTTGGATAGCTCTTCTGCTAACTTTACACGCTGCGCTTCACCACCAG
>SPKZ01001170.1_pt1 | contig 17886 bp, 19 predicted proteins | sample 2456571 | NCBI WGS metagenome assembly SPKZ01 (sample SAMN11192286, study PRJNA482655) | marine metagenome | biome: ENVO:00000447; feature: ENVO:00000244|ENVO:00000211|ENVO:00000569|ENVO:00002023; material: ENVO:00002151; isolation source: ocean water from marine abyssalpelagic zone ...
CAAAAAAGGCATGACAGTAAAAGAATGGGTGACGGGCGATAACGGCAAAAAAACACTTAACACCTTTGTTATCGCATCGACAAACAAAAAGGACAATACATTAACCCTTGCGCCGGTTGATTCAAAAGGGGTGGTCATACAACCAAACACCTTAAGCGCAGGGGGCTTTGCAGCGCCAACGGCGCAACATGAAACCCTAGACCCAAGCACCCGACAAAATAAGAAGCGTGAATTTACATTTTACACCACGCAAAAAGTAGAATTAGCGCAAGGCGACAAAATAAAATCAGGCGCAAAGCACTTTGCCTCTAGACTCCCTGCGAACACGCAATACACCATTGCCAGTGCAAACAGTGAAAAAATAACGCTGCAAGATGAAGCGGGTAAAACACACGCCATCAACACAGATAAATTACACAACGCGCCCATTAGCTATAATTACGCCGAATCAATAAACAAAATTGACCGCGACAAAACCCACTTAATTGTCCAAACCAAATCCTATGCAGCATCAAAAGAACTACTGCAAGAGTTAACCGCAACATCAAGCATCGTGGATATCTACACAGACAAGGTACAAGCCCTTGATAAAAAACTCAGCAAGAGTGAAGTTAGACCGTCCTCGATCGAGCAAGTAGTCTCAAGCCAAGGAAATAACAACAAGTGGCTATCACAAAGCACTGAGCGCGTTTTAAAGCAAGATTTACTCGCAGCACTCGATAGCATCAAAGAGCAACACAAACCGATTAGCGAGGTTGATAGGGCCGTTAATTTCGCAATAAACCACATGTCAGAGAAGCAAGCTGGATTTAAACATAAAGATTTAGTTAACGCAGCGCTTGAATATGCGCTGTCCAAAGAAAAAGCCATATCACCCGCATCGGTTATGGAGGCGTTAGAAAAGAACCCCAACCTGATATCCGCCGAATACCAGGATGGCACACGCTGGACAACCAAAGCCATTCTTGAAACAGAAAACCAGATACTCACCGCCTTTGAATTAGGCAAAAATGCAAAAGAAGCAGTCGCCACACCACAAGAGGCCAAACTATTTCTTGATAACCACCCCGATAAAACCCAAGGGCAAAAAGAAGCAATCACCCTCATGGCAACCACAACAGACCGCTTCATTGCCATACAAGGGCTTGCGGGGGTAGGTAAGTCCACCATGCTTGAAACTGCCGTCCAATTATTCCAAGAACAAGCAGCAAACAAAGGCCAAGACAAACTCAATGTCATTGGCCTTGCACCAACACATGCGGCGGTAAAGGAACTGCAAGACAAGAATGTAGACGCGCAAACATTGCAATCACTACTCAGTAATGAAAAAGGCGGGAAGATTGAGCACAGTGAATACAAGAATGCACTTATTGTTCTTGATGAAAGCTCAATGGCTGATAATACCCAATTTAAAGAACTCACCGAATTTGCTGAAAAAGTAGATGCGTCAGTGGTGTTTCTCGGCGATATAAAACAATTACAATCATTAGGTGCAGGTATACCGTTCCAACTTGGCATTGAAAGAACCATCGTATCATCATCCATGAATGAGATATTAAGACAAAAAAATGAAACCTTACTCGGCGCAGTAAAAAATGCGGTTGACCGCCAAGGTCACAGCTTGTTAGATAAGATAGAAAAACAGGCCACCTTTACAGGGTATCAACCCTCAATGACACCTGCGCTATCAGCCCAAACGTCACCGAACGAACAATCAACGGAGCCAGCCAATAAATCATTTAACGTAGTCGAAGTTAAACCCATTGAGCAGAGCAAAACAGGAAAAACAGAAGAAACAGAAGAAGCGGAGCCGCAAAGCATGGCAGAAGCGGTTGCAAAGGAATACCTCGCCAGAACACCAGAAGCAAGGGAGAACACGCTGATTGTCGCTTACACAAACAAAGAGCGTGATGATATTGCCAGCGCAGTAAGGGAAGGGCTGCAAAAAGAAGGCAGCATGAACAACGAAAATATTTCAATTAGCCGGCTAAGAGCCGTGAACACCAGTCGCGAGGAAATGGCGACAACTATCCCCTACAAAAAAGGCATGGTGCTATCGGGTATGGGGGATGATTACCTGCATGTTAAAAAGGTCAATAACAAGGCAGGGTTTGTGACCTTGGTTAACAAGGATACCAACAAAGAGAAAATATTAGTCCCCTCAAACCATGACCATACTTTCACGACACTATGGCATGAAGAGAAAAAACAATTAGCCGTTGGTGAGGCTATCGTAACGAGAAAAACCGACAAAGATGTTGGCATTATTGCCAATACCCAATACAAGGTGACAAGCCTTGATAACAACCAACTCACCGCGCAAACTAAAGACGGGGAAACCTTAACCCTATCAACCAAAGACATTAAAGATGCACATTGGGACTACGCTTACGTAAAAACAGCGAACATGGCGCAAGGCTCTACCTATCACTACGTTATCGGTGCAATCCAAGGAAAAGCCCCGCTTACCGACATAAGACGTGCGTACATCGATACATCCAGAGCGCAGTTTCACGTAAAGCTTTTCGTTGATGATAAAGCGAGTGTATTGAAAGCCTGGGAAACAAAGAACCCCGATAATATATCGGCCACTGACCTTGTAGAAAAAATCAAAAAAGAAACTCAGCTCATTTTTAATGATAACCCAACACCAAACGACAAATACAAAAATGCGAACGGCGCATTTTCATTAAACGTAATGAAAGATAGTTTGAATGAACGGTCACAAAAATACACTGAGTCATTAGCAGCGCATCTTCTCGGTGAACCAGACAAAGATAAGAGCACCAGTGACACGCTCATATTCAACCAAGGTAAAAACAGAATATCGGTATCATTAAAAGGCCAATATCGCGGCTATTTCAAAAACTGGAACAACAACGAAAAAGGCTCATTCATTAACTTAATAATGGACAAAGAAAACATCAGTTACAAAGAGGCATTGTTCAAACTTGAAAACATACTTAATGAATCAAAAGAAAACAATCTGATTGAAAATAAAAACAATGACGAGCTAGTTAATCAAACACAGCAAAAGGTAAGTAAATTAGAAATGAGAGCGATTGAATATGCGAAACAATCTCAACCGACAAAAAATACAATCGCAGAAAAATACTTATCCAGTATTGGTATTAAAAATGACAATCCCAATTTAAAATTTCACCCTGCGGTTTATTCATCAGAGGATAGCAACACACACCCCGCATTAATCGTAAATGTAACGGATAAAAACGACAACATCAAAGCGATAAAAATAACGTATCTTAACGAGCTAGGAGAAAAATCAGATTTAAAAATAAACCCAAGAAGTTTAGGCAGTATTTCAGGCAACAAAACCAACATAACACTGGATGAAAATAACAAAACCACTGTGATAACAACAGACATTAATGACGCACTTTCCGTTGCAGCCATGAACCTGAAAACTGACATTGTTAATATCGACAATATAACTGACAGAACAACCTCACTAAAAGGACTGAAAGACCAAATATTATTAATCGTTAATGAATCAGAAAATGGCGACATAAAAATAGGTATTGATAAAATATTATCGCGCATAGAAAAAAGCAATCCTAACGCTGAAATAAAAGCGATAACTGAGTCAGAAATAAAGAGCGCAATAAAGGATATTTCCTTTATAAAAATACCAGAATAATTAAATGAAAAACAAGATGAAACAACGAAACTTAATGACATCAACTTAGACAGTAAATCGAGCAGTCAAATGTCAAATAAAAATATATCGGCATTAGAGATTTATAATGACAGTAAAACCCACGAGTTACCAACACAAGAAAAAGAAAATGAAGCGCAAGAAATAAGAGGGGTACAACTCGAAAAGGAAATGTAACCAAGCAGTATCAGGCGGGAGTAAACACCGCCTAAATATCATCATTTACCAATTAGAAATTCTTCGGTCTGCTTTTTACCGTGCTTTCTTGCCGCATTTCTCGCCAACTTACTCGTAGCTCGAGCACTCTCGCTTACATCATCGTTGAACGTGTAGCCATGAACTTGTGATACCAAAGAAGAATTAGATTTTACAACGGTGAGTAACTCTTCAAATATTTCACGATTTGACACGGCAGGCGCTTCCGCCGAACTCTCAATAATATTAAGCGCAAACACAACTAATTTTCTTATGGCCGCTGCATCAGTACTTAACTCCTCCTTTTCTTTGAAGTGCTTGATCTTTGCCGCTATGACTGGATTGAAATCTGCTCTAAATGTTTTAACTTCCATTGGGTTGGCCTTATTTTAACTATAATTTAATGAAACAACCTATCATACTTGCCTTATAAAAAAAGCGGTTAAACAGCGAAAACCAAGAACCCCCCCTCAAATAACAGCTAAAAATAAGCGATTACACAGCTAAAAGTAAGCGGTTTTTGAAATTAACAGCGAAAAAGAAGCGATTACACAGCTAAAGTTAAGCGGTTTTAAAGCGAAATCTAAGCGAAAACTGCAACGCCCCTTATACCATATAGTGCCGCTTAGTTTTCGCTCTAAATACAGCGAGAAATAAGCGGCATAAAAACAACAAAAAACACTCACTTATTGAAATTTAAAAACATGATGGTTAGTAAACTAAATCGATTAAATTCATGCTATTACAACTAACAAGCAACCATTAAATTGATTTATCAATTTAGCGTGGGGTGTCATATCTATATGAAGAGAGTAGATAACATCTTTTTGTTATTTACATTATCACTATTTTTAGTTGGTCAGTTCGTGGGTTCTTGATGGTGTGAGCTAGAATGGCGCTTGAATGCCAGGAGGTTTATTTTTTGTTCTTGATTACTTGGAGGGCTTTTTTAACTTTTGAGATATAGATATCTCGGTTGTTTTGTACGTGTCTTTTTTTTGAAAATCCAGCGTTATATGCTCCGACTGAATTCCAGTTTTTACCGTGCGTTTTAAAATTCCATGCCAGTATCCACGCGCCAGCATTTACATTAACACAGGGGTTAGACAATAACAGATCGGGTGTAATATCAAATTTACGTAATCTTGAAAACCATTGTGGGTGTATCTGCATTAGACCTAGTGAGTTTTCATTTTTATTTATGACGCTTGGATTCAGGCTACTTTCAACCGTGGCAATCGCTTTAAGTAAATCAGGATTTACACCGTAATATTCGCCCGCATTTTCAAAACAAAAAGCATACGAATTAAAACTTAATACGGCTATGAAAAACACAATAATTAGTTTCATAAACCCTCTTAAATACGACTATTAAACAAATAACACAACTCGTAAACCTACAGTTTCACACTACAAAATACAACTTTATATACATTTTAATTTGTGTTTAAATACACATTAAAGATAAGTTAAAAATCAAATAAAAGGAACATCAAATGTCGTCATTTACATCTAAAAAACTAAAGAAAAAAGTACCTTTCAAATGTGAAATAACACCAGACTTAGAATCTAGAATAAACGATGTAAAGTTAAAGTTGAATGAACTAGATCCCGATTTAGAATATAAACCAGAAGAAGATTTAGCGGTTTTTTTAGAGAAGCATGTGGGGAAAGCAGAAAAGCATATTTTAAAAATGGAATCAGACTTTATCAATAAGTAATATTCATACAAAAATGGCGACTAATTAAGCCGCCATAATAACTCCTTATTTATTTGTTTTTAAGTTCCTCCAATATTAAGATGAATTCTTTCCAGCTTACCGCCTTAGTTTGAATTTGTTCTTGATTTTTAAATGCTTTAATAATACTCTTTGAATCGAACATTATTTAATCCTTTTATTGTGTTTTATTTTGTTTAAATGAGCGTTGAAAACGTCGGGTTTTTAACGCTCTTCTAACTTGCTTACGCTACTTTTTTCACCTCCTTATCGTTATTCATCTCAATCTTAAAAATCCATCTATGCGCCTTAGCTGCTGATGCAGCGGCTTTAAAAATAAACTTCTTATCCTCATTTAATTTTTTTAACCATGATGCGATATAACAAGCGTGTTGAGTTTCACCATTTCCAAAAATCCCAAGCTCCGCACAACTAAAAGCCGACCCCAATTCTGCGATCAATTCTTCAAACGCATAATCACTACTACCAAAGCGCCCCGCCATGCTTCTATCGAGTCTTTTCTTATGACCTGTTGCATGGGTGATCTCGTGTAGTATTGTGCTGTAATAGTTGTCTGAATGATGAAATAACGCTTTTGGTGGCATTGTTATTTCGTCTGTAGATGGACGATAAAAAGCCTTATTTCCTGAATGATGTATAACTATTTTGGTGTCATTAATAATGTTCTCAGCGTCTACATTATCAATAAAACAAGAGCCATTAATTAACTCAAGACTTGGTTTGATCACTGGCTTTTCGATGCCCTCTATCTGATCTAAATTGAACACATTAAACGGTTTTAACATCGGTATAATTTCTTTTTCACCTTCGGCATTTTCACGTTCCCACGGTTTGTAAAACACAAGCTGAGTCGATTTATTGCCCTTGATAACGTTACCGCCCATTTCTTTTGCCTGGTTAAACGTAAGCCAGTAAGGGCTTGAATACCCATGTTCTACCGTTTCAGACCAAAGCAATAAAATGTTGATACCAGAGTAATGATTTTTTGTTTTAAAATTGAGAGGAAGCTGCCCGAACTCTTGCGTTCTATCCCACGGACACGCCCACGGTTTAACACCACTTTCTAGCGCAGAGATTATTTTATTCGTTACCATTTGGTAAATATCAACAACTGTTTTTTTAGTTTTAGCTTTTGATTTTGATTTTTTCACTTTTGTTTTAGAAGATATCGGGTTCTTTTGAGCCTTCCCTTGACTCTTAGTGCTGCTTGATTTGTTAGTGAGACTTGCGTTTTTGTTTTGTGAGTCAGACATCTTATTTTCCTCTGTTTTGTTATATCGTTCTTCTCCGTCGCCTGACTCTATCGCGCAGCTATCATCGTTCTTGATTGCAATGGCGCGTAGCGCTTGTATACCATTGCAAGCAAGGTTGTGATGGCTGAAGATGGTGTTAGGTAATAGACGAGAAGTTCGATATAGCATGAGGAAAATAGGTAACAGGGCGAGCAAAACAAAAACGCTTAGTCGAACAACAAAGCAAGTAGTGCCTGTTCTTGACCTTGTTCTCTCAGCTTTGACCTTTGTATTGTTTTAGTATTTTGGCGAGCGGAGCGCTGCAAGGCGGGCTTGATTGAGCCGAATGGTCAAGACACAGCATGTTCTTTGCTGTGACTTGATGCGTAGCACGATTGAAAGCTTACCGAAGGGACGCTGTGTTAACTATCTGTTTATACTTCTTCTTAGCGAGAAGTAAATTATTACCGGTATTCGATAGGTATTCACCACTTATTAAATATCGCCAATAAATGTATTACATATGTAATACATAAATACCCATTGCTTTACCACCCCATGTGCGCGTACACTATGTATTACACATGTAATACATAACGGAGATGTTATTATGAAAATAATTTGTGCAGCGAATCAAAAAGGTGGTGTCGGTAAAACAACGACGATTGTTAACCTTGCATCTGAGTTAGCCAAAAAAAAATAAAGTTCTTATTATTGATTTAGATCCTCAAGGCAACTGCTCTAAAACATTATCGCAAGGAGTATCGACATTTGATTTTGATATGACAGTAGCATTACTTTTTGATAAACCAAAAGTTGCAGATATACATAAATTGATAAGACCAACTTATGCTGGGGATCTAGAAATTAGCAATTTATTTCTTATCCCTGCTGATTTCAATTTATCCAGAGTTATCGAAACATCATTAACTAAAATAAATAGAGAAAGAATTCTAGAAAAACATCTAAAGAAAATATCCAATGATTTTGATTATGTTCTATTAGATACGCCCCCGAATCTATCACTAACGACTTTAAATGCAATTCAAGCTTCAGAACTAATTATTATACCTGTTGATGCAGGGGCTTATTCTTTAGATGGTATATCACCACTGCTAGATGCAGTTGAAGAAATTAAAGATACAGATGCTAATTACTGTATCGTAAGAAACGAAATGGATCGCAGAAACACTTTGATTAATGAATTTATAGATCAAGAATTGGAATCCGTTAGTGAACATGTATTGGATACAGTTATTCGCCGTTCTGAGCACGTATCTCAATCGAATGCGCTATCAATCCCCGTTAGGTTCTACAAAAAAGGATCTACGATTAATAATGATTATAGTTCATTAGCTAAAGAGCTATCATCTCGACTATGATGTGTAATACATGTGTAACACAGGTGTCATATGAATAATAAACTAAAAGCAAGCGGCGCAAGCTCATCACTAACGTCCCGAACAGAGAAATCAAAGCGAACAGCAATAACGACGGTGAAAAAAAAACCAACAACGACGTATAAAGTAGCTCCGATGACACTAAGGCTGTCATTAGTTGATAAACAAAATATTAGCTACTGGGTCGATGAGTTACAATCAAAAACAAATCGAAAAGTATCAGCAGCTAAGTTGTACAGGGCATTAGTCGCATTAAAAGATGACGTCGATAATGATGATATTTTAAATTTAATTAATAACATGCCATGAATAAAAGGCGTGTATTACATATGTAATACATGCCTTCTATTCATTAAAATTTATTTGTGACACTTCAGGAAATAACAATCAATTTATTACTTAGTAATATTTATCAATCATTACAATTTTACGATAAGAAGGGCAGCCGTCCATATACTCAACCCATGCTGTCAGCGGTTGTAAAAGGTGCTAGGGTATATTGGCAATGGCTTTAGCTACCTTTTTTTAGCGCTATATTGCATTTCATTAACACATCGGTGAGATCAATCTTCTGCTCTTTGCACTCTTCACGAATAGACAGCAACCAATGCCGCTCAGATACCGTCATTTCAAGCGATACCTTTCTATTTGTTTCGTGTTTGTTGTTATTTTTATATCGTTTTTGATTTTGCGCATTTCGAAACGCCGATTTTAAGCCAGCGATACTATCAACCGCATTATTTACTTTTTCAAACACGGTAGTATCAACGAGCGCTAATGCAGTCTTGTGTGGTTCGGTTAACATTTCGGGATCAGTTTGATAATTTTCATACTTAGCACTGATGCCACGTTCTAATTCCCTCCATTGTAAAACCGCACTGCTAATAAGTACAGATAATTCATCAACACGATCAGCTCCAAGTTTTTTCGATCTCGCGTTAATGTAATGCGTGAACTCACGATAACTTTTATTATTAACTACGGTTTTTTTATTTCGGCTCATACCAATTAATCTGTTACTAAGTAATAAATTAATCATAGCACACCCTAATCATTTTATTACTAAGTAATAAATTATTTGTGACACAGGCCTTTAAAATATTACTTAGTAACATTTTAAAATGGTCAGAATAGTACGTTTACAGGGCAGGAATATTTTTAACAAGAGTTAGTTCGCTAGATTTCACGTAGCGAACCACAATCTTGTTCTGAATCTTACATAACGTGCGTTATGCGCAGTGCGGTTTTAACCTTTTAGTTTGTGGCCAAATTAACTATTCCACTACACTGTTGGCTGCGCGACACCTATTCTTATTTGTTATGCAATACCTACAGTTTCCATCGGAACCCAGCCTTTTTCATCACTAGTGTTTACCACAAAAAACCATTCATTTAATTCAGAAATAACCCTTAACGATTCATTGATCTCAGTATCAAGTTCAAAGGCATTATAATTACACTTGGCTATTCCTTTAGTTTTACATTGGCTCATTTCAATATAATCAACGGGTGCCCAACCTTCATTGCCATCTTTAGTTATCGTCCTGATCCAACCAATAAATTCTGTGTCAAGATGACCGAGAATTAGAGATTCACCTTCGCTAAAAGAAATAGGATTTGGGTAATCCGATTTATGAACTTCCTTAACTATAACCTTCATTGAATTTCCTTATTAGCTACGAGCCTAGAATAATTTTTGGTGGGAGTTAGTTCGCTAGATTTCACGTAACGAACCATTTTCTTATGCGAATATTACATAACATGCGTTATGCGCAGAGGGGTTAAAGACCTTTGATTAACTTGTCTATGCCGTATTTGGACAGAAACGCGTTAGAGATTTCACTCTAACGCGAATGGCTAGTATCTTGAAGTATTAAGCGTTTAGTTTCAATTATTGAGCTAATATCACTTATATCACCAATATTCAGTTCTAGCGCTCCATTTGCGTTTAGAAGTGAATACTGGGCTCCTAGTACAAACCTATACTCACATTGCCAATCATAGTGTTTATCTTTAACGAATAGGCCGATTTTGCCTTTGTGCTTTGACATTTTTTTATAGTCAACAATGCCACAGCCTCCATCCATGTAGTCGTTAACGAAAAAACCATCGGCTCGATTTATAGCGTCAGAATATCGCTGGAAGAACTTTGCTGGCTCATTAATGACTAGAGTATGTGAACCGAACCTTTTCATTCTTCTATCCATATGATATTTATCACCTCTTAAGTTACGGATATTTCCTTGCTTATCCTCACCTATACAGCTCATACAGAAAATAAAGGTGTTTTTAGGCGATGGAACACCCAAAGAAACTTCTGTTCCTTTAGGTAGATTTACTTCACCAAACGACGGGTGGTTCAAAGCAATTTCTACTCTGTGATTATTATGTACAACGCCAGTCTGAAATCGAACATAAGTAGATTCCAATTCATCACTACGAACCTTTACTCCATCTTCTCCTTTAAGTTCACTGAAATAGTCAATGCTATTCATATAGAGAATGCCTTTCTGCATCTGCTGTAAACGTTTTAGAGGAGCTACTTTCATGAGTAGCCAATACCTTTTTGCAGGCTGATGTTCTTGTTGGAAAAGTTCAAGCATTCTGTCCACTGTCCATTATGACGTCTCAAGTTCATGACCCATCATTATTGCATAATGAACCATTAGAAAACATTGGGTAACAGAGAGGTAGAGTAAATCATCAATACACGGGCTATTAAACATAAAGGTGATAACGCGCATAACGATGATCGGGTTAAGCAATGGTAATAAATATTACTAGGTAATACTTTCTGTTGTGACAACAGGAAATATCATTGGGATGTTTGATGGCACGTCAGCTACGTGCCTTGGAATAATTCTTGGTGGGAGTTAGTACGCTAGATTTCACGTAGCGAACCATTTTTCTGTTCTTAATCTTACATAACATACGTTGCATAGTGTTTATATACCTGCATTAGCCTTTTAGTTGAGACGTCTACAGAGCTTTAGAGCTAATCGCACATCAATAGGTTACTTAATACTGTGTATAAGTAGAAATTTTTTATGTGCTTAGTTTTTAATTATTAATAAGTATAAATACTTATCAATTTTACTAAGCCTTTAGTATATTCGGTGTAAAGTGGCCGACGTTTGTTTTATATTTTCGATATAGATCATACTAATTAAATCTTAGATTTGATGTTTGTCACGCTTTACCCTTGTGGTTGTTACCACTATTGAGGCAGTGTTGATTAGTTGTTAATGTTGCATTGTTCAAGTTAATAATAGCTTGATTAAACTAAGATTTATTGTTAAAAGGGAATATGACATGAAAGTTGAAAATAAAATGACACTAAAAGGTACCTTTGCTGCTTACGTTTCTACAATCTCTAGCTAAGTCGCAGTTTCCCCCTTTTTTCTTTAAGTACAAGGAAAGGGGGGGAGTGGCCCCAATCCTTGAGTATATTATGTATCCTGCCTTAGAAAGAAATAATGAATTATTGAAAAAGTTTTCTCCAGATTCTCCTTTTAGGATTAAGGCTGAGTTATATCCAGTGTTTCCAGACTTAGTTGATAATTTAATTGATCAAGTTTATGGGTTTGCTTACAGCAGGGGGATAATTGACTTAAAGACAAGACACTTAATTTCACTTGGAGTTTTATCTGCAATGGGCGGTTGTGAAAATCAACTCGAATTTCAGCTTGATGCAGCCTTGAATTTAGGTATCACCCCTGATGAAATAAAAGAAGTATTTATTCAAGTGACAGTGTTCGCCGGTAATGCCAGAGCGATAAATGCGTCAATAGTATTGAGCGAGATCTTAGATAAAAGAAAAGAAAAATGAATTTAGATTTGAAAAATGTGTATATTTATACCGCTTCCGAATTGTTTGGGGTTACCTCTTCTCGACTATTTCAAACCTTATGTACTTGGTACTTAGTTCAAAGCCTCGGCAAAGAAGAAATATTAGCCGACCTACTATTTATCTTCTGGACTGTTAATTCCTGCTTCCTGTTAGTATCAGGGGTAATCATTGAAAAGTTTGATAAAAAGAAACTACTTGTAACAGTGTCTACTATTAATATTTTAATTTCTATCGTATTTTTTTTACTTTGGGCCACGGTACACTCAGAGTCCATAGTGATCACATATCTGTCAATTGTCGGGATTATTTATAGCGCCATAGCCTCTGTTTTTATGCCTATGGCGGTGTCCGTGTTACCGGATATAACAAAAGAAAAGAAATATGTCGAACACGGTATTAAACTAAAATCATCATCATTTTTATTAACGTTAATCATAGGCCCGGTACTTGGTGGATATTTGATCTCGTCATTTGGTCCTACTTCAATAATTGCGGCATCTATATTAATATCGGCACTGTCCCTTGTGTGTAGCTTATCACTATCATTGAAACATAAGACAGTAGCTAAGAAGCGTGAGAATGTTCTAGAACAGATATTTAAGGGATTGAATTTAATATTAAAAATTAACGAGGAAAGAACAATTGGCGTGATATCTATTTTTACTAATATCATGTTTGTTCCATTCGTCTTCTTAATAATTCCTGTGAAAGTTATTGCTATTGGACACACAATAACTCAAGTTGCAACTCTTGAGTTATTTATCGGGATTGGGATGTTGGTTTCATCGTTGTATTTAATCAGCTTACTTGAAAAGTTCATATCTAGATATTATATCGCGGTATTCGGTATCTTGTTGTTATTCGGTTCAACATTTACTTTTTCATTAGTCAGTAATGTCTATTTGCTTTATTTGTTATCCGTGCCTATCGGTATGGGGTTAAGTATGTTTAATGTGGTTATAAATTCAAGAAGGGCCATTTCCATTCCCAACGGATTTAGGGGATACATGGAATCATCATTACTTTTTGTTTGTACTGTATCGATTCCGATTGGAATGTATGGCCATAAGATAATGCTAACGAGTTTTAATGTAGATCAAGTTATCACATACGCTTCAATTACCGTGGTTCCTATTCTCGTATCTATACTATTCTCTTCAAAACTAAAAAAATTGTTAAATTCAACGCAAGAAAATTATTACTTTCAACGTTACCCTTACTTATTTAAATGCGAGGTAAATTATGAAATTCCAGCCAAATAAAGAAAACGCGATAATGCTTAATTCTTCATTTCAGCTTCAACTGAAAACTTGCTTAGTAGATTTAATCGACCAAATTGGTGATTTTGATAAAAATTTAGAAACTAATAAAATACTCGATTTAGTCAAATCTAAATTACCAGAGGAGTTTAATGGGTTTGATAGTTTTGGTTATCACGAAGCTGTAGCACTATGTGAGAGTGGATCTGTTTACGAAGGTCTAAGCGCTATTAAAAATAATTCTAGTGTCGCTCTTGACGAATTATACTTAAACTTTAAATCAAAAAAACATTTAGATTTTCAACAGCGACTATACAGCTCTGCAGCTGCAGGTAAAAATACGCCTTCGCATCAAAACTACAATTTAGAATTCAACGTTTTAAGCTCTAATCAAGTTGATGAAAAAATAATTATGATGGATAAAGGACTGGGGTATCTAAATAACGCGGTGCCAGATTTATTTAATGAGACCAAGGAAATTATTAAAAATATTGGATTCTTTTCATCAGATGAAGATGAAACTTATTTTTGCCTTAGTATGACGGGAAACATTATTCAGTCCCTGATCTTAATTAACGCAGTTAAGAATGTCGATTGGATTGATTGTTTGGACAAGTATATTCACGAAGGCGCGCATACTATTCTCTTTTTACTTAATTTGAACAACGATTTAGTCTTAAATCCGGAGGAAGAAAAATATCCCTCTCCGCTTAGAGAGGATTTGAGGCATATGCCTGGTATCTACCATGCAACTTTTGTCATTCAAAGGCTAATTTATGCTTTTGAAAAGATTCGATTGATAGAAGCCCTTTCTTGCCAAGAAGTTGCTAAGATTGATGAGTTATTAAGCTTTTATAGAGTGTGTGAAGCCAGAGGGTTTTCCACTGTGATGGAGTTCGGGAAGCTATCAAATATGGGTGCAGACTTAATATCGGATGGACATAGTTATGTTGACGTGGATGTGGTTGAATCAGTAGCTTAGTCGTTACCATAAAACATCCTTCACTGTATTATACACATGATCCTAAATTATTGGTTTAGCTATATGACCTCCTAATAGGAGGTTTTTTAGATCTTGGGCTAAAATTGTCCCTGAGCGGCCTATTGAACATAAAGATGATAATGTGCAGCCATTGTAGGTCCCAGGTCATCACCTCAACATTGTTATGTTACAGCTAATTTTTAGGTAGATTAAACATATTAAACAGAATTATTCTTACTAATTTCTTTTAGTTATATATTCATGATTTATATAGCATTAAATACCATATTTGTGATCGAATGCAACTTATTAAAGATGGGTTGCATATCTTTGTGAGTACTACTATTGTGTTGTGTGATTCGTTATGTATAGTTAATGTAATGTTAAATGTGCAGTTTGGCCAGTATGAAAAAACCAGTGGTAAATATTTCTTTTCTTGTTCTGTTCGTTGGGTTAATGATTAATGGCATGGGGCAATCTGTTTTATTTTCAATTTTAGCCCCTTTGTCCAGATCTATCGGCTTTATGGACTCTGGTGTTGGAATAATAATTTCATGTTCTGCTTTGATGTTGGTTATATTTTCATCCATATGGGGGAGGATAATAGATAAAGTTAATGTCAAAACTGTTTTTATATTTGGTTTGTTATCTTTTGGTATCGGTTCGTTAGTATTTGCTTATGTTTTGGAGTTAGGGGTAGATAAAATACTTCTACCAGAAAGAGCGCTGATTTTACTGATAGTAATAAGGATGATATACGCGGCAATGACAGCTTGTACGCACCCATCCGCTATGGCTTATGTTGTAAAATCAACGGATGAAAAAGACAGGGTTTCTTCTATCGCTCTTGTTTCATCATCCTACAGTATTGGGTTGGTAGTAGGGCCCGCTCTTATATTTTTATCCGATTATGGCAGTGTTTTAACACCGATATACTTCACGTCTTTATTAGCTATATTTGTTGCTTTGGTATCATCATTTTTTTTAAAGAATTCTGTTACTGATACGTTTGATAATAAATTAATTAAAGAAAATAAAAACAGCGTATTAAATATTTTTGATAGTGGTGTTTTTCCCGTATTAATTTCACTTATGTTTATTAATGCGATTCTTTCATCTATTCAGCAAAGTGCAGGTTTCTTGGTTCAGGATGTGTTCACTATTACTGATGCTGTTGCATCAAAGAAAACCGGATTTATATTATCTTCTCTTGCATTTGCAATGCTGTTTACCCAAATATTCTTAATTCGTAAATATAATATATCTTATAAAAAGATGGTTTTAATTGGTTATGCCTGTTTAGGAGTTGGACTGATTTTAATTATATTTGCATCAATACACATGATCTTTACTTTAATTGTTATTTCAACGGTAACAACAGGTGTTGGAATAGGGTACTTAATACCGGCACTACAAACCCACCTCTCATTATCATCATCGGATAATGAGCAGGGTAAGATAGCAGGTTATATATTTAGCTTTTCAGCGATGGGATATATTATTGGCCCATTACTAGGAACTGGACTAATTAGTTTTGGCATTTGGATACCTTACTTAATTAGTATAGCAATGTTGATTTTATCAGCATTGTGTATGTTTATTGGAAGAAAAAACCGAAATAAATTGCTGGCGATGGGTTAGCAAATTCATATAAAAAGGAAGTAAATATGTCAAATAAACTAGCAGCAGCAGTTAAGCCCGCACGTATGGCAGCAGCAGTTAAGCCTGCACGTATGGCAGCAGCAGTTAAGCCTGCACGTATGGCGGCTGCGGTTAAGCCCGCACGTATGGCGGCAGCAGTTAAGCCTGCACGTATGGCCGCGGCGGTTAAGCCTGCGACTGTATCAGCTGGCGTCCTTGCACTATCTGGATTTGTTTCTGCAACATTAGTATAATCGGCTACAGGAAGGTGTTCGCGCCTGATGCTTTTTGGGGCGCGAATTAAAGGTGTTTACGAGTATGTTGATTAATAAAAAAGAAGAATTTAAAACGAATGGCATTGTTAAAATAATGTTTTCAAATGATGCCCTTTCACCACTGCGTCAGTTATATTACAATTTACGTGAGAGTGGTTTTGAACCTGGAGATGACATCGGAATAAAGCTTCATGACGACTCTGTCATAAGCGATAACGAAATAAATATGCGTTGGTTTTTTGCCAATTCTGATGCGGGAATTAAGTTGTTTCGTGATGTGTTAGACGGCTGCGAACTCTCTATGGTAAGAGGGATTACTGATGTGAGTCCTGAAAAAATGAGGGTTGTTCAAGCCAACATAATAGAAGTAAAGGGTAGCTATCCGATTGGACGTTGGCACTCAGACATGGTTGACGACCAGCTATTTAAAAACCAATGCATCACTATGCTTACCCCGCTATTTACGCTTGAAGATCACGTTGGGGGGCTGGAGACAACCTCATCACCAAGAAAGTCACTTGATTACGATGTAAATGCAATAACACATAAATATAAAGATGGTGAAGCTATAGCATTTGATGGGACTGAAACCATCCACCGTACAGCGCAGTATGACGCCTGTGATGATGATATTCGCTTGCTCGTTTGTTGGCAGCTAGCCGATTCGTCAGAGAACATGCATGATGCATTGTTTAGAATCGGGGTGAGTAACGGCGACCCAATGTTTGTAAGTTAGAATGTTCAAAAATGGATGATTAAAATATTCATTACATTTACGGCAAACTCTTTATTATGTAAGAAATATATTAGTATAAATTTCTTATGCTGTAGTTGTTCATTGAATTTGGCCTCCTAATGGGAGGCTTTTTAGATCTTGGGATGAAATTGGCGATATGCGGCCTATTGAACATAAAGACGAAAACACGCAATTGTGAAACATGCAACAGGTGATTATTATGTTTAAAGTTGAAAGGGAAGAGGCGTTATATCTTTATAATAAAGTAAAGCGTGATTATGAAGAGGCATATCAAGCTCATACTGATAAATGTAGAGTAATGGATGTCAGTCATATAGAACGAATTATCCGCGCCTCAAATGAAGACGTGGATAAAGCGATAGAGTCTTATGTTAACCTGCTAGTTGAACAACTTAAGCCTGACTATATAAAATCATTGCGAGCAAGTTTGCGTAGTGTTAGATCTAGAAATAAACGATTAGGTAAGTCCAAGGTTAGCAGTGTAACTGTTGATGTCGATTTGATTAATTCGCTGAATGATCTTAAGACATACTATTCAGATCAGAAGTTAACTAATGCGGATGTAATTAAATTAGCGGTTGAAGCCTTACATAAAGAACTCGCCCACGCCTAGTGAAACATGCAACACCTCATTGCATTTTTCATTGGGAATTTGATAGACGTTAATTAAGTCGTCACAGAATTTGAGGGCAGGGCAACAGGGTGATTTTAACGTCCCTAGTAACATATTAAAATGACTCACTGAGAGTGCGGGATTGATGTGTTTTTATCAATCTTGGCGACACGAACAGTGAGGTTGCGAGCGATAGCGCTGCTAAAGCTTAAATCTCATTGGGATGTTTGATGGCCGTTAGCTGCGTGCCTGGAATCATTATTGGTG
>SPKZ01006022.1_pt1 | contig 17877 bp, 22 predicted proteins | sample 2456571 | NCBI WGS metagenome assembly SPKZ01 (sample SAMN11192286, study PRJNA482655) | marine metagenome | biome: ENVO:00000447; feature: ENVO:00000244|ENVO:00000211|ENVO:00000569|ENVO:00002023; material: ENVO:00002151; isolation source: ocean water from marine abyssalpelagic zone ...
CTTTTTCTTTTGCTCATAATTCTGAGCAAACTCTTTGATTTTCACCAGTGAGCGCATTAATCATTAGTTTTTCATGATTTCCTTGTACTGAGAAAAACCAGTCCTCATCAAGTAATGATAGGCATTCTAAATTTTCACTTCCACGATCAATCAGGTCTCCAGTGCATACAAGAGCATCAAGCTTGCGGTTAAATCCAGCAAGCTTCAACTGTTTCATTAGTTTTCTGTAATAACCGTGAATATCTCCACAGAAAAATATAAACCTGAATTTATCAAGATTGATTTTTTTAATGATCATGTCATATCCGTTAGTTAAATTATCTTTTAATACTCTTAATGCTATATGTGTTCGCTATATTTCAATTGACTACCATAACCTAAATTATAGAAGATGACTACGCATCTTCAGTTTCAATCTCATGCGCCCTTCATACGTGTATTTTAAGTTTTATTGTTGAAATTGCCAAATTCACGCATTGAACATCCTGTAGGTTTGTTTTTTATTTTAGCAGCTTTCTTCCTGCTTTCATCATCATCTACCTTGTCTAATAAAATATCAGAGTAAGTTAGCTCACAACCTTTAGAGTTATCCTTGGTTATTTCTTGTAGCGTGATTAACTTCCCCTCTATAGAGTCCACTTTCCTGACTACTACACCTTCAAATCCGTCAATAATTGAACGAGCTTTTTCAAGCTGATTGAAATCATGTATCTTATTTTTCTTAAGTTTATTGTTGACGAGTTTTGTTACTTTGCTATCAATGAACTGAAGGGAGTCAATATTGTAGGTAGTTATTGATATTTCTTTTCCAATATCTGACTCTTCTCTTTCTTTCATCATGGTAGCGTAACAAACGCCTTCAAAAGAATAAATTATTGAAGATACAATGCCGATTGCATCACTTGCAATATCCTGTGCTTTATTTCCTAAAGAAATGCAACCAGGAGAAAAATTCTTATAAAAAAGATTTTCCATTACATCGACTTTATCTTCGTTGATAATAGATAGGTGTTTTAGTAGAGATGTATTTACATCTCTACTGTCTGGATCGACAGAGGATTTAGAAGTAATGTAAGCAATTACTCGATTTGAAATCCTTGTGTCAAACTGTTCAATTAAGCCTTCTATTCCCGTTATGTTATTTCTAACTAACTGACCAAATCGAAAATCCCCGCATTTAAGTTCGTAACCCTGACCTTTTTTAATTATTTTCAATGACATGTGTTCTTCCTAAGCAGCTATATTGTTTGATTTTAAAATTCTAATTAGTTCGACATCATAAATTTGAGATGGTGTTAGTGTATTGTTTACGCTTTTAGGCTGTATGGTAACGTGTGCCGTTCCTGAATATAGGTCTTCGACATGTGTGACGTAACCAGCTAACCCGTCAATAAAGCAACACGCATAGTCTCCAACTTCAGGCCATTCAAGAGCGTTGACTTTTCTCTTATCTAAGTTTTTGTTTATTTCAGTTAAATATTCATGACTAATGAATTGCAACTCTGCCAATGATGAAATTGTATTTTTTTGTGATTCAATATGGTTGGCTTTGTCGAAAGGGTGTATTAACCCGCAAGAGATATATCCGTTTGAGTCAAATGAGATCATGCTGACCACACCTAGATTTCCATCTCTATTCCTTACCTTATGGCCAGGAATGATTTCTAAATTTATATTTTTTTGAATGGCAAGCTTATAAATCTCACAGTATTTTTCTCTTTTTTCGCTATGGATAATATCGACCATGTGAGAACTTACAAAATGCTCCTCGTTCGTATTTTTAAGAGAGCATTTGTACTGAATTGTCACGTATTCGCATCCTGCAATAAACCTGTAAATAGTGGTTAAATACCCCTCAATACCAGTTAACTTATCTTTTACGTAATCACCAAATTGGGCATTGTTAATAGTTTTTATCATTTTATCACTGCTTTTATTAAGAGGATTCAATTTTTACATGTACTTTTAGCGTAAATATTCTATTTTTTAAATAGTTAAACAGCGCTATTTATTTATATGGGCGCTATATTATACTCGACATTAAATCTTGTCAATATCTAGATGTGACAGTGATGTTTTTTGATGAAAACCATTAATTATTCTCAATCATATGCGAAGCTATTTAAAAATATCAAGTTACTACATAAATTACGAATGTTCACTGTATTCGATCTCAAATGAAAAACTAGTAGAAAGGTATTTAGCCATTCTAAAATAGGCATTTATAATTTTTAATGGACTTATTGAATTTTTAATCGATATATCAACATTTTCAGTGAAGTTTGTCATGTGAATTTTTTTTATTGTAGTATCGATTTCAGTGATTTCTTTAAAATCATCTAGACTGACACCTCGTAGTCGGGCTTCTCCAAATAATTTTGATAGGGAAGAGTTCCAAGCTTCATATCCTTTTTTGTTGATTATGAAACAGTACCCATCAATAAATACTTTTTCGATAAAAAAGTTATTTATATTATTTTTTAAGTACCTCGTTTCACCACATTCTGAAAATAAATTTTCTGCATTGTCGTTATCAATAATGATTGCCATTTTTTTGGGATTTAAAAGTCCAGATATGGAATATAGTTCTTTGTATGGCCCTTTCAAGGGGTGTATCGAAAAGCCAAGTTTCTGATCCGAAATTTCTTTGTCAGCAAGTTTTGATATTATAGCGTCAATACTATCATCAAATGGAATTGCTATGAGTTGAAGCTTTTTATACGTATCTTCTGATATTTCAATTTCTTTATTGCTCATTTTTTTCGGAGGAATATGCCAGATTTATTATGCCTGAGTTTCCTTTCCGCTCCGTATTTTTAGTTGGTAATTGTAAGAGTGAATTGTGATTTGGTAATTATTTTTTATTTTTTATTTTTGGATATGTCTTTTATTATTTTTTCTTTTATATTCTCAATGATTAGACTAGATTGAGAATGAAGTTCAGGAGACTCTTTATAGAACTCTCGCATGCTAAGTAATGCAGCTTTATGGCATCCAGATTTTCTTTTATCGATACCGCTCATTCCTCCAAAGAAATTATTTTTCCACTCAATGTATCTGTGATTACTATTCGAAAGATGAGGAAGCATAGAGGTAAACACTACGTCATTAACGTCCAGTATGGTTGAACCTGTAAGGAGACGTCCTACGCAGTCCTTATGCCCATCTGAAGATAGTTTGAAACAAATCTTATCGGTAGACTCTGACTTTGAAACTTTTTCGAAATAACTAGATAGATCGAGGTCGCTTTTCGCTGAGTGTTTAGCTGCCAGGTGATGACTTCTCCCCTGAGAGATTAACTCACTCAGATGATTTTTTTGAATTTCATCTTTAAATGTCAGAGACAAATCAGTTATTAACTCGCCAAATTTTTCTTTTGCATTATCAGTGAGTAGAAATGAAAAAACTGAACCTAACCCTTGGGTATTTGCAAATCCACAATTAAGTTTAGATTCGTCAAATGTCCGATATGGAGATATATCGTGAGGTTGAAGATCGTATTTAATCAGTAGTTTCTCAATGCACTTTTCCATTTCTAAAAGGTTTATCTGGCCTTCTTCATTTGTGAATGGGTTGTATTTAGCACTTTTACTTATTGAAATTACAGATGCGTTCTTTTTGAACCCGTAATTTAATTGAATTAACTTATTTTCAATAACTAAAGAAATCATGCCCATCATTCTTGCTTGATCTTGGCAGTCTTGTTTTTCAGAATTTAAGCTTTTAATAGTCGCTTCATTACTTTCTTCCGCCATTTTAAATCGATAGCTAATCCCACCAAGAGACAGCAAGGGAGTTAAACTTTCAGTATCTTTTATTTTGGAAAAGCTAACGCTGAACTCACTCTTAATTTCATCAATTGATTTCGATAATGAAATTGTTTGCAAGTCTATTTTATTAGCGAGAGAGAAAAGATCATGTTCTTGCGATTTTGAAAAAGCATACGCAGCCAAATGTGAAGCTATTTCTTTATTATTTGTTTTTTTTACGTAATGAATATTCATATGTATTTCTTACCAGTAAGTCTTGCTTTGTATCGTAACACTAAGTAAGGCTTGATTCTACGCTGTAGTAGCAAGCTAGAGCTTGGTGCATCACCATTCTTTAAAAAACAGGTCAGAATGACTTACGTGTACTTCACCTTTAAATCAAATAAAATCGTGAAGTGGATCCTGTATTGAAGCGCAATTTAATTATTTACACATTTAAACATGTGATTTTTGTAAAATCGTTCTAATCTACAGTATATGGATAGGGAAAATTCTAAAATGTTTAAAACCACTGTAATTGTGATTACATATGCTAAATAAGTGCTGGTTTTAAGCTAAAGCTAAAGTAAAAGGGATTACTTATGAGAAATGTTAATGAACAAAAAAAATCAAATCCAAGCGATATAAAAGTTGAAAATACTTCTTTTGAAAATGAAAGTAGACAGAATTTATCACTTTATAGTTACGGGAACGCAAATAATCAAGATCAATCTACAATAGGAATTCAGGCTAGCGTTCACAAGGAAATAAATAGTGATGCACCTAGGAGCACTGGTGTGAGTCAGTTTTCAAATACAGCCAGGGGAACACGGCGCTCTAGATGCGAAGGGTTGTTCGGCATAAATAGAGCGAAAGGCAGTATCGGCTAAAACTAAGTTTGTAATGGGTGAGCTTTAAGTGTAAAAATAACGACTTCTCACATCGTTTATTTTGACATTGTCAGGCTAGGCATGTAATGACATTTAATTGCCGACTAGTATGTGTAGAATGGGTTTTTGAAGGTAAAGGTGGGGCATCTAAGGTAAAGTTGATTCCGTTTTACAGCATCTTCTTTGATTGTGCTTATACTTACTTATCAAGGAAGTTAAAAATACAGTTATGAATAAAATAGCAAAAAATTGATTTATTTTTACGGCTATCTTCTTGTCAATTTCAACTCGTCTTTCAATATGTTTTAGATTTATTTCATCACAACCTATCAAGTCATATTTCTTGCAATTGAACTTATATATAATTACTTCTTCATCATAATAGTTGTCATTAAGAATGTTAGCAAAGTAACTTTCACTTTTTCGCTTGATAATGGCTGTATATTCAATAATTTCTTTTGTGGACATGTTTTTATTTTTTTCAATGCTCGACTGAGTTGCTTCGTATTGATTAATGATATGTCCAGATAAATTATCATGCCTTGATTTAATTCCACCTATAGCTACAATCAAAAAAATAACAAAAATCACATAGTGAAGTGTCGATTGAACTGACCAAATAAATATGCTCGCATTACCAAATTTATTTTCCAAAGGTAGTAAGTCGATAGACAAAACTAAAACTATAGCTATCGATAATAGAACGGAGCAAGATGCGTAAAGTAACGCATATTCTTGAGGGATTAACTTGAGGGTGATGATGGTTAATCCAGACAGAAATAGCGGTGCAAGTAAGCACGATATAATCAAGTAAAAATAATTCTTAAACACTTAGAACGCCCCCATGCAACGCGCCAAAATTTAAATCAGCGCGTATACGATTCAATTAACTAAAGATTTTTAATCACTGGCTTTATTGATATAGTAAATCGTACCTTGGCCATGTGTCTTTGAGAATTTAAGACCTTTGTAAATGCAGAAGAAGGTAGTGAAATAAGCGTCCTCATCTTGAACGGGTTCGGCCTGATTGTAAGCTGCATCAAAGAATAGGAAGAATTCATCCTCATCATTAAAGCCGAGGTTAAGACAGTCACTTGAATTTAATGATGATTCATCATTAGCTGCACTTTTAACTACAATATCAAGAAGTTCAGAGAATCTTGATGACTCAAAAAACAATTTTACTGAATCTAGTTGAGCCATTATTTTATTAACGGTTTCTTGCAGCGCTTTTTCGCCTTCTTCGCTATTTAGACGTTCAGTAAAAGCAATAGATGATTTGGTTTTAAATTCGCTATGATCAAAAGCTATTTTATATAGCATATCCAAAGAGTCCGATCTGAATGTATTGCCGTTTTTTATGTAACTAAAAGGGTGTTCTTCACCCTCCGTGTAAAAAACAAAAGCATCTACTTGAGGGTTGAATACAATCAATGTTCCGTGTGGATCGATGGGCTCGATATTACTCTTAGCTAGATTAGCAATAAGAAGATGTTCGGAATTAAGTTTTCCATCTATGAACCAGGGTGCAGTTATACTTGTTTCTTTAAATTCAGAGTACGACTCTTCCTTTAATGGGATATGGTTAATCATGGATAGTGAGCTCAAAGTTACTTGAATATCATCTTTTACCATGAGATTGTCGATAGTTCCGAAGAAATTAATGCGTTCTGCGTAGCAATTTAATTCATCGCTTTCTTTATTGTAATTGCTAATAAATACAAGGTAGCTAGAATGATCGTAAAGAGTCTTGCAGACACCATCAATTTTTAGCATGGATTTAAGTAATTTTTCGTCATGTTCGGTTATATTGTTTGGCAGATTAAGCGGCATTTTAAATTCCCTTCGTTTTTAATAATCCATTGTTTGACTACTGGTATAAATAGTTGATGATAAATAACTTTATCCTTTTGTTTTTACATCTTACTTTTATTAGTGCTTTTAATTTGTTAAAATAAATAATGACTACAATAATAATAAAAACAAATGTAATTATAAAACAATAAGGTATTTATTTATGTGGGCGTTACACTCTTGCATTCCAGATCTTAGGGAGGAAGTTAAGGTCGATGGTCAAATTACCGCAGAGAGCTTATCATTTTATGATATTGCAAGTAAATATAAACTTGAATTAGATTTGAAAATAAAACCTGCGAAAATTTACTTTATAGAAGATCGGTATCATTACAGGTTCAAAGATGAAATATTCATAAATATAAAAATGGTTATAGATATCGTTGGGGATGAGGAAGTTAATGTTGATGGATATATACTTGAAATTCTTGCGTATGGCTTCTTTGACAGAGCGGTAAGGCGATCAATAGTTTTGACCAAGTATAAGAGAGGGCGCTTGTTTTCAAGCAGTATAAAGTCTATATCAGAAAATAATAAAATAAAAAACCAATGGCACATTAATAACAAGGTATAAAAATGAGAAGTTTAAACACTGATGATAAAGTAACGCTAATGAGAATTAACGCTTGGCTTGAAAAAGCAGTAAATCATACAGCTAGACGCATGTATGTTAAATCAAACATGAATTATGATAAATCCCTACAAGAAACGATAAAATGCGTGGATTTTGGAAATCAGTTGATCGCTAAAACTGAAATTGCCATTGTAAAACACCTGGATGAACATAAAGACTTGAGTGAGTTTAAAATAAGAGATGTTATTAATAATTTAAGAACTTCTAACTTTAGCGTAATGAGTGGGCCTTGTTCACTCGCTATTTTTTGCGAGAAATTAATTGACTCAGTAAGATATTCTGGTGAGAAAACAATAATAACTCAAGAAACGGCTGATAAATTCAATGAGATAAGAAATATTATAAATGAAGATTTAAAAACTAATGATGGATTAAGATATTACCTTAAATCATTTGAAAATGCTTTTTCTGTTAGGTTGGATAACTGCCTGGATGTTTGCTGGCAAAGCATTAGGCAAGAATTGGATATTGATACTTTAAATGCAAGCTACGCTGATAGTTCAGAAACAAGAGCATCAGAAAAAGATAGAATTCGTGGCGCAGAAATTACTTTAGATAAAATTAAATCAATTGCGTTGTCAGATGAAAGAGTATCATCAATGGAGTTAAATGGCTTTCCTGATAAAATATTTTATTTGAAAAGCTTTAATTCCAAGCAAGTAAAAGCTACAAAACGTCTAGATAATATTGGGAAGATGTACCATAAGATAGATAGTCATAAAATGACGCTGGAATCAGGCAGTGAAAATGAAGTTAAAATGGCAATGGAAGAATTGAAAGAAAATATTTCCATGTTAGTTATCAATAATCCTGAAGATTTAGGTGTTATATTTACAATTAACAAGGGGCTTGCTCGTTGCTTTAACGTGCTTGATAATACGAGTGGGACTAATGGGGTTACTGCTAAAATCACCAAGATGATGAATGACTTAGGTGGTAAAGATGACGACAATACGATATCTATGGGGCTTTAACTCTAAAATATTTTACAGTAATATTTTTTCATGTTATTATTCAATACTTAAATAATAAAAGGAGCGTGTCGATTGAGAAGTTGGGATACAATAGGGATAAAGCTAGTAGTTAAGAATAATAAACTTAAGACTACAGTGACTATTAATAATGATGAAGTTAATTTTTACTCTGACTTTTTTGCTTTTTTATTATCTAAAGATAACATTGATAAAAATAGATGGGATGTTGAAAGTCTGACTCAAAAAGAAACTTCTCTACTTACTGATTTCTACCCGTTTACATGTAATTGTGGACATCCAGGGTGCTTGGGGATTTGGAAAGGTATCAGGTCTAAGCATAGGAAATTAACTGTTCAGTGGAGAGTGCCGAGAGAGTCAGGTTATGAGTCGATACTGAAAAAACATTTTTATCAATTCCATGCAGATCAATATGAATTTGAAATAGCAAAGATTTGGCGCTGGATGAATAATAACAAGGATGTAGTTATCAGAGAAGAACATTACAGTTCTCTTGATGATGGTGATTTTATTAACAACCCTGACGACAGTGAAAATGAAGTAATTACTCACACTGTAGGTGATGAATTAAATTTTCTATTGAGCGAAGATTGGTTTTTAGAAAGAAAGAAATGGTTTGATGAATTAATCATTAAGTTCTCTTAGTTAAAGGGAATTGAAAAAAATGATTGACTAAGAAAACAAGGTTAGTATATGATTCAAATCTGAAAAAAACGAATTAAAAAACAAAAACAATTAAAAACAATTAAAGGATCTATTAATGAGCATTTTTAAAAAATTACTTTCATTATTCAAAATTAAAGCCCGTGAAGTTGATGAAGCAATAGATGATAAGTTTGGAGCTGAAATTTTTGAGCAGCAAATTATTGATTCAAAGGAAGCGATTCTAAAAGCGAAAGATGCTATGCGTACACATCAGGCATACATCAACACTGAAAAAAGTGAAATCGACGGTTTTAATGAAGAGATTGAAGGTCTTCAATCTGAGTTAGACCAGCAGAAGAAGCTATTTGATGCGGCTGAAAGTGATGAAGAAAAAGATAAGCATAAAGGTTTAGCAATGCGTGTGAAGAAAGCGCTCGATCAAGTGAAATTGAAAAGTTCAGCTAAACTTGAAGCTTTTGAAATGGCGCAGGAATCAATTGAAGAAAATAATGAGATGATTGCATCTCAAGAGTCTGAAATCGAAATTGCCGAATTGGAAATTTCAACAATTAAAGCTCAACAAGCTGCCATTCAGATGAACAAGAAAGTGAATAATATTGGTAGTAGTTTAGGTGGTGGAGTTGGTGGCGATAAAGACGTTCTTGAACGCACTAAACGTAAGCAAAAAGAGCAGATGGAAAAAATCAAGCTAGATCGCCAAGCGAAAAAATCAACCAAGAAAACACTGGCGCAAGATCTTGCAGCATCAAAAACTGACGACTCAGATCCTTGGGGCTAGTAATACGCTAAGCTAAGTGGCCAAATGGAAGTGGCCAAATGGAAGTTTGAAAACTAAATACAAGATGGTTTAATTAGCCATCTTTATTTTTGCCCAAAAGGTTGATTTAAATGTTTAAAAAATTAAGAAATATATTTAGAGGCTCTAAGTCTATAAAAGAAAAAGAAGAGTCTGAGAATAACGGAATTAGTGTTATTGACCCTGTAAACATGGCAACAAAAGGAATGGGGCTAAAGGCATTTGTTAATATTGACGCGCCACTTCTTGAGCTTAGCTCTGGCATGTCTTTCGAGCTTGGCATTAAAGATAAGTTAATTACTGGCGTATCAACAGAAGAAGCGCGTGGACGTAGCTTTCATCGTTACTACACTCAAGATGAATACTTCTTTCAGATAGAATTCTTTGGTGAAGATCGTCATGATAATTTAGAACGGTTAGCGTTATTTACTTATCTTGAAGATGAAGGTCAAAATCTTGATAGCGCAAGCGAAGAAGATAAAGACTACTGGAAAGATGTTATTGATAACAGTCAAGAATATGTCTGTAAAAATAACACTTACAATAGAGTGTCTGATGTACTAGGTGGTCTTGAAGTGGTGATAATGGAGGATGATGTAAATACGATAGACAATACATTCGCAGTCTTCTCTCGCACGCTACCGAATAAGCTTGAAGAGTACATTATTGTTAATGCAGAGCAGGAAGTTGAAGTTGATGATAACTACAACATTACTGACCATACATCATTATGCGTTTCAGTTGCCATTGGTGTCGATGTATCTCACAACAACCTACGAGTTTTAAGTTAAAATAGTACAATTATTTTACTTTTAAAAACAAAAAACAAAAACAAAACACAAAACACAAAACACAAAACAAAAGGAAATAGAAAATGATTAAATTTATGAACGAAGACTACAGCCTGACAGAGTCATTAATGGGTATTGCGCCTTTTGCGATCTACTTTGGTATTTCGATTCTGATGGTTGCGCTATTTGCGTTTATTTACAAGCTATTCACCCCTCATGACGAAATGGCTCTGATTAAAAGCAATAATACTGCTGCTGCAATTACCTATGGTGGTGCATTAATTGGTTTCGTTTTGCCTTTAGTTAAATCAATGAATCAAAGTGCTAACATTGCGGACTTCATGCTTTGGGGCTTTATTGCTATTGTTGCTCAGTTGGTAACTTACTGGTTAGTTAAAATCACCTTACCTAAAATTAGTGATCGCATTAATAATGATGAAAAAAGTGCCGCGATTTATTTAGCTAGCTGCTCAATTTGTGCAGGTATGTTAAATGCCAGTGCAATGAGCTACTAATAAGGGGTTATTACAATGATTAATAACAAAAAAGGTAGTAAATTACCGCTGATAGCTGCAACAGTTATTGCGCCAATCGCATTGATTGGTTGTGAGCAAAAAACTGTAATTCATTATCTTCCAGCTACAGAGGCTCAAATAGCAACTGCGGTTGACCTGCACCTTAAAAAACTAAACACTGAAAATAAAGAGCTTAGTGATTTACTTGCAGAAATGAAGAAGAATGATCCAAATATTCAAAACGTTTCCTATAGCGTAGTGAATGGAGAAAAGGTTCTAAATGTAACTGAAAGCTCTGGTAGCTCCATCAGTAGCTACGCAGTACCCATGTTAGCGGCTGGCTTAGTTGGTGTTTCTTCGGCAGTTATAGCAAACAAACTTATGCAATCTAAGCAAAGCTACAATAATGATTGTAATAGTATGTTTGGTCAAAATGATTGCGTTAATCCGTATATCTATAGTTCTAGATCGAATTATCCAAGCAGCCAATTCGCATCGTATAATTCGGTTTCGCAATTTGACGATTACGACTCGTACAAAAGACATCAGAAAAAAGAATATCGAAAACACGCACAGACTGTGTCGAAGCCCGCACCTGCTAAAAAATTGAGTAGCGCTCAAAAAGCTAAAATCATAAAAAGAAATGCAAGTGCAACTAGAAATAGTGCGAGTAGAAATAGTAACAGTCTCAGAACGAGCCAGAAAGCATTCTCTACAAAGAGAACTACATCTCGCAGTCGATCAATGAGCTGGGGTGGTTAAATCTAAATTTAAGGTTTAATAATCACATAATAAATGGGTATAAATACAACGTTATTTATACCTTTTTTATTTTTTAATAGTTAAATATTAGCTACTTGCTTTAATTAGGGGGGATGCTAGAAAACATTAAAGCACTAAAGTAAACCTCTAAAAAAACAAAAAACAAAAAACAAAACACAAAAAACAAAAAACAAAACACAAAACACAAAACACAAAACACAAGTAGGTATTTATGCGTAAAGTATTACTTAATGTAGTTCCTGACTATGAATTTTTAGAAGACCAATGCCCATTAACATCATCTTTAGCTAGTATTCAAGGTGAAAGTACATCACTGACAGCACTAAAAGATGAGTTTATCTTTCCTGAAAACGAGCAAGGAAAAACGCCATTTTATACATTTTCAGAACATGAAATTACAAACTTAAATATTGCCTCAGAGCAAGTTTATAATACGCTAGTTGACTCTTTAGATTTTCTTTTTGACGACAAGTATAAGCACTACATTCCTAAGTTTTTCGGTAAAGAGTTTATTGAAAATTATCCTGAGTTTGTAGAATACGCAATTCACACATTCAAAAAAGAACATCCTGCTATTTATGGTCGCTTTGATATTGCGTATGATTTTGATAAAAATAAGATAAAGGGTTTTTATGAGGGTAATTTAGATACCCCAACAATGTACTATGATAGCGTTGTAATGCAGCATCATCTTATGACCAAACTTGGCAGAGAAGATCAGCAGTTCAATATTCACCAGGAACTATTGGCTAAAAACATCAAGAAGGTAATGGGAAATAACATTGAGAATCGCATTGCTTTTGTATGTGATACGAACATTACCGAAGATTCAATTACAACTGAAATGCTTTATCACGCGGTTAATGACAATACTGATTTTGTCGCTGACTTCGGTAGAATTGATGCGTTAAATTATGATTTTACTAATGCTAAAAGTACCGTGTTTACGCTAAATGATGTGGCTGTTGATTATGTTTTTGCTTTATATCCTTGGGAAGATATGGTTCATGATTTTTACAACCTAAATCAACTAAATCCTTTAATGGAATGGAATAAATGGGCTGATAACACTAAATTCCTAGAGCCTGCATGGCGCTGGTTCGTTAGTAATAAAGGTGTGTGGGCATGGCTTACTTACTTGAAAGAAGTGCTTCAACACGAAGATGAAAAAATCAAGAATTATGTTGATGATAATGCTGAATCATGGGATTACATAATTCCTTCGTACATTGAAAAGCCTGAACATTTAAAAGATTATGTTATGAAACCGCTGCAAGGAAGAATGAGTAATAACATCATGTTCTTTAAAGACGACGTTATGATCCATGATACAGATGGTATGTATGATGAGGATGATTTCATGTATCAAAAGCTTTGTATGACGTCCTCAGCTGACGATGGCAGTACATCTGCCATTGTTTGCACTTGGATGGCCCCTCATGATAAAGGAGGCCCTATGGATATGGAGGCTGCTGGCATCGCAGTTAGAGAGTTCACTGGTAAGATTTTGAAAGTAAGTGAAGAGCGCTTTGTTCCTCATTTAATGAAACCTTACGATATAGTTTAAACGACACTGTACTTAGTTGCTAAATACGAAAAAACAACCTGGCATCGCCAGGTTGTTTTGTTTTTAAGTAAAGTAAAAGATGTTATTGTTTAACTATCAAATACTAATAATTCAAGGTAGTTTATCTATGCTTACAAAGCTAGCTCACGGTTCAATAACAAAAATAGATCAATTTAAATATTTTAATGTGGTTATTTCAAAGCAAGGCGGATTGTATTGCTCAGATACAAATGAAGAATTAAGCGGGGAAGGGCGTGACTCTGATGGCATGGGTCTTTACTGCTACGATTACAAAAATATGAAGGAAGCCTCTTGCTTTACCTCAGAGGACGCTGGATTTATACACATTTTAGCTATTGAGCATGACGGGTACATCAATGACTTACCAAGCGATTATATTTCCATAGAAACTTGGAATGAAATTATTGATAAAACAATGGATAATATAGCTAACAGCAGAGGGTATGACTACGAAGCTCTGATGAGTTCTCTTTATGGAACAGATCCTGAAGATAGTAATTCATTAAATACCTTTAAATCGTACTGCAAGAGTATGGGAGTTGATTATTCCCATTGCGATTACAACGACTACGATCCTGAAAGCTGGAAGGAAGAGTTCGAAATCTCACTGAATGAAATTGGCCCAATGTCCTCATTGAGCAGTAATGTGGATAGTTTAAACTTAGATGACATGATTAGCCTAAATGATAATTTATGGGATGTTATAACTCAAATCCACCTTTCTTTTTCAGAAAATCTCAATAGTGGTGAAGCCTACTATAAAAAAGATTTCTATGAAGCATTTAAAAGTGTGATCCCTGATGATGAAAAATTAGCTGTGGTTAGAATGGAATACTCTGAAGCTGATGTTGTGATTGCATTTGATATCGATAACATTTCCTTAATCAAGGTTATCGACATAAGTAAGAAAAATGAAAAGAATGCAGGTTTTGATGTAAGGTAATATTGATGTTGAAAAACACTTCAGTAAAAAATTGTGGGAATGACTTGAATCGGTGCTGAAAAGCACCGATCTTATAGGTGTCAAATGTCATCAAACACAATATTCACCTACTATTAGATCCCACTCCAATTGAGCATTGAAGTCTATTTTTATACCTTTCCCATCATGCTCCCTTCCTCCCATTCCATGATTAATCATGTATTCTGGATGGTAAGTTGGGTATCCTATTTTTTTTAATGTATCGCAGAATTCATTTCGATCATTACTGATCGCCATTAATTCTTCATCCAGTTTTCTGTATTCTTCTTGCATGGTTTTTTCATCGTAGAGATCATAAAAAGGGTATCTTGAGTACATGCGCAAAACGATTGCAGCCTGATGTGCAGAGATGTCAGCTACTCTTTTAGAGTCAAATATTGAATATGCAGAAGATAGTTTAAATAAATGCGCTGCTTTCTCATATTCTTTATTCTTAACGCATTGAACATGAGAGCCAAGCATTTCAACAACAGTATTATCACTTGTTAATTCATCATATCCTATGCACTCATCAATATTAGAGATATTTTCCCAGTATCCAAACCAACCATCAACTTCTTCTTTCTGTTTTAAAATAAGGCTTCCGATAGAGATTGAAATGATCAGCGATAAGCTGATTAAAATAGTTTTTTTGCTTAAAATGCTTTTAAGTTTTTTCATAATATAAAATATAATCCACTAGAAAATTAATAATAAAATAGGTAACTCAGCACTAATTCGAATCGTTCGTTCAAGTCAAAATTAAGGGTTTTACGTCATAGCTATAAGTTGGCTGGTAAACTAACGAGTTTTTCACTAAATATATAACAACGAAAAAGAAAAATCAAAAATCAAAAATCCAGGCTATACCCAAAATAACGCCTAAAATTCCAGATAAAAAAGCCCAGCGTTTAATATTTTCCTCTCTGGTTCGAACAAAAACTCCCAGTGAGCTCAATTCGAGACAATTTTCATAAACATCTATCATTTCACTTAAAAGCTCATTGATATCATTACTATCTAAACTTTCAAAGCAGCAATCTACATCTTTCAATTTTATAACTAAATGTTTACATCGCCTCTTTTCCGCACGATTGAAAATATTTTTAATTGTATAGTCAGTATAAGTTGATGAAACATAATGGTAGACACTCTCATCAGATTTTATGTTTTCTATAATATCGCTGACCAACTCTGGATTTTTCAATAATTTTCGTATCGGTTCATAGCCATTAACTACCCCGCTTTTCACTTGATTTCTATCATACCTGAGCATAATAAGAATAAACATCATTGACACGTCGTTATTTATTGTTTCAGTCATGGTCATAGAGTTTATTATTTCAATTAGCTTATCTTTTTCTGAAATGGGTTGTGCGTTACTAACTGTCATTTTTTTAACTTCCTTTTATGTTGCACCTTTATTTTACTTTGATTTAAGAGTTATTGCAGACTATGATAAGTTACTCAATAAAAAAGTAAGAAAAGGGAGCGGCCCCTAGCGGTAACTATAAGTTGATAAATGCGCTTCATGAGCGCCTTTTAAAATATCTAAATGCCTTCTTTGAAATTCTTAACTCTGATAGCTAATTTACTTTCATTATTAATATATCTTTTAATTTCTAGCTCAGTAAGATTTAGGATCACAATTAATTCTTTTAATAACTCGTCTTTAGAGCCTAGATTTTCAATCTTTTGGTTTGATCTTACATATGCGCTAATAGAGGAGTTTGGAATCGATGGGCCTTCATTTTCGTACAGGTAGCGTGAAAATATTAATGGGTCTACTTTTATATTTCCGTTGTCATTAATATTTAAAGCAACATTCAATACTTTTCTCTCTAATAGAATTTTCCCGTGTAACTTGACATTGTCACTCATCAAACACTCGTAGCCAGCGATATGACCGTCTATAATAAAATCCATATCTTCAATGTAGACACTAAATTCATTAGTGCAAATATTGTTAATGGGGTGTAATAGTAAAGCCTGACTTATCACAGGGTAGTTATTTTCATGCTTTTCATCATCGGCCTTGAAAGCTGCGTGTGAAAAAACGAAAAATATTAATGCCAACACCGCAAATGCTTCGTGATATATCGGATTTTTTTTTAAAAAATTAATCTTTGACGTTATAAAACTAAGATTCATAAGTAACCTTCATATTTTGTTTTTTGATTAGGCGTAAGTATATCTGTTTCATATTATTTTTTAAAGATTGGCGTGAAAACTAAATACCCTGATGAAATTCAAACTCTTTAATTTCCTTTTCCTTTTCGCTTTCGCCTTGTTCCTTTATATCGTTCTGTATATTTAGCTCTGTAATATTTAAAATTACCAGCAGCTCTCTTGATAATTCCTTACGAACACCATACTCTGAAAGATTGAGGTTAGAATAGATATTTGTTTGAACTGTCGCATTTAAAAAAGAGAAAAACTCACCAAAAAATTCAAATCTATAACTTAGATAGGTGTACTCACTGAATTTTAATGGGTAAATGTAACTTTTGGCATGAGCATTACTGACGTCAACTAAATCTCTGTATATCTCAGGGCTTAGCGACCGAGTAAGAATGCGACTATCTAAAAAAAACTTTCCTGATAAAACACTCCCTCGCTCCCTTAAGCATGAGTAATTAGACTGGTACTTTTTAATCTTTTTAGCCCAAATGCTACGGTCGTCGTTCACCCATATATGAGTGATGTAAATACTGATATTTTTTGAACAAAGTTGTACAATAGGATGTGTTAGTAAACTTTTACTTTTAACGACGTATTTATTTTCGTATTTATTTTCGTAAGAAGATGCCGCTGTATTGCTAAATGCATACAGGATGTAAAAAAAGAAACATGATATGATAGAAAACATTATCGTGCATTTATACGATGATATTAACTTAGTTAATTTTTTTCAATTTCAGAATTCTGAGGTGAATCGTTTTCGCTTTTCATATTAATTTCAATCTTGTTTTTTTGTTGGATTTTCATTATACGTAGTAGCGATCTCTAGTCAAGCACCCAGGGCGACTAAGTTTATTTTTTATGTTTTTATCAGGTGCTTATCGGTCATTATAAATTAAAGTGTGGAATTTATGAAAATTAAAAAAACAAAGTTCAACTTAGATGAAGCTAGGGCTTTTGCAGAAAATACAGGTACACCATTGATTCCAAGTAGAAACACTCAGCTGAGGCATGATAGCGAATGGCAGAATTTAATTATCATAAAATCTGGATATAAAGGGAAATCACCAAAAGTTGTGGCCAGTAAAAATCTAAATACGAACAGTGTTAATAAGTAAATTGTAAAAATACTCACATTTAAGATAACAATAACAATAACAATAACAATAACAAAAATAAAATGGATAATAAAATATGAAATTTATAAAATCAGATAGCGGCACTTTTGTTAATGTTCGCTCAATAACTAAAATATCCCCAGTGGAAAATCCTAATTCTGTCATTAATTTAATGAATAATCATAATGAAGATCCTGAAAAAAAAGTTTTAAAAAGTTACAGCTCACTGGTTTACACGCCAAATGATAGTGACGGGGTTGAGTTTAAGAACTTGACACCAATGGAAGTCATGAGAATGATAGGAGCTCTGGATGAACATCTAGGCGGCATGGAATCAATAATCTATGCTGTAGCAAACC
>SPKZ01017208.1_pt1 | contig 17864 bp, 17 predicted proteins | sample 2456571 | NCBI WGS metagenome assembly SPKZ01 (sample SAMN11192286, study PRJNA482655) | marine metagenome | biome: ENVO:00000447; feature: ENVO:00000244|ENVO:00000211|ENVO:00000569|ENVO:00002023; material: ENVO:00002151; isolation source: ocean water from marine abyssalpelagic zone ...
GCTCGAACGCCGGGCTGGGCGCTGCCGGATCCGATTTTGAGCACGTCACCTTTCTCGACGGAGACGGGAACTCCGCGGGAGATAGATTCCCCATTCAAGGTTGCCGGAAATTCTGCACCTGTCAGGGCAATCTCCGTCGCCTGATTGAATTGAAGTGTTGGCCCGGACACCGTGATTTCGAGGCCGGCAGCGCCTTCTGGATTGCCAACAATTCGGTTGGCGAGACGAAAGCTGAGATGGTCCATGGGACCGGAAGGCGGAATGCCGACCTCCCAATAGCCGGTGCGTCCGGGGAAATCCTGGATGGTCGTCTGGGTGCCGGAGGCCAATACATCAATCGTAGGCGCTTCATAGTTGAAGCCGCCGAGGACGCTTGTGCTCATGGCGCCGGGTTCGGCAAAAACATCCGAGGCAATGATCTGTCGGAGGTATTCGAGATTGGTTTCGATGCCGTGGACGGAAGTGGCGGTAAGCGCTTCGCTCATGGCGGAGACGGCGTCCTCGCGGGTGTCCCGTTTCACAATCAGTTTCCCGATCAGCGAATCGTAGTTTGCCGAAATTTCGCTGCCGCTGCCGATCCAGTGATCACAACGGATATTCTCAGGAAAGATGACTTCGGTGAGCAGGCCCGAGGAGGGTTGGAAGTCTTTGCCGGGATCTTCGGCACAGAGACGAACTTCGATCGCGTAGCCGGCTTCCTGGAAAGTGTAGTCAATCTCTTCGCCTCCTGCCAGTTTCACCATCCACTCAACGAGGTCGACTCCGGTGACGGCTTCGGTGATTCCGTGCTCCACCTGGAGGCGGGTGTTGATTTCGAGAAAGTAGTATTCGCCGGTATCGGCATCGACGAGGAATTCCGCAGTTCCGGCCGAGCGGTAGTTGAGCGCGGCGGCCATCTTGGCGGCACCTTCGAAGAGTTCCGGAGCTTCTTCCCGAGTGAATCCGGGGGCGGGCGTTTCTTCGACGATTTTCTGGTGTCGACGTTGGGCGGAACAGTCGCGAGTGCCGAGGGCTACGACCTTACCCTGACCATCTCCAAAAAGTTGCACTTCGACGTGGCGGGCGCGCTGAATGTATTTCTCCAGGAAGACGCCTGCGTCGCCGAAGTTTGCCTGGCTCGCACGGGTAACCCTGTTGAATGCCTCACTCAACCCGGTTGAGTCCTGACAAATCTCCATGCCGATGCCGCCACCGCCAGCAGTGCTCTTGAGCATGACGGGGTATCCGACTTCCTCGGCTGCAGCGACGGCTTCATCCACGGTGGAGAGCAGTTCGGTGCCTTCGAGGAGGGGGACACCCGCTTCCTTGGCAATTTGACGGGCGGTGTGCTTGAGGCCGAACTGGCGGATTTGATCCGCGGTGGGGCCGATCCAGGCGATGCCGGCGGCGTCACAAGCTTCCGCAAATTCGGCGTTCTCTGAGAGCAGCCCGTATCCGGGATGAATGCCGTCGGCACCGGTTTCAGCAGCGACTTCCAGAATGCGCTCGGTGTTCAGGTAGGAGGCAGCGACGGGCGGGGGACCAATCAGAAAAGATTCGTCGGCTTCGGTGACGTGGGGGGCATCGCGATCGGCTTCGGAGTAGACGGCGACCGAAGGAATTCCGAGCTCCTTCAGGGTGCGTATGATCCGGCAGGCGATCTCGCCGCGGTTGGCGATGAGGACTTTGGAAAGCATAACGGGCGGAGATCAAGCGGTGGGAGCGTCCCAGATCAGCACTTCGACCGGAGTCGGGTTGTAGGCGTTGCAAGGGTTGTTGAGCTGAGGGCAGTTGGAGATCAGGCAAATCACATCCATCTCAGCGACCATTTCAACGTAGCGACCAGGTGCTGAAATTCCGTCCGCGAAAGTTAAGTCTCCTCCTGGAGTGACAGGCACATTCATAAAGAAATTGATGTTGTTCGTGATATCGCGTTTTTCGAACCCTTCGCCCCACTCATGGATGCCTGTCAGGAAGATATCGCGGCAGGCGTGCATGTGTTCTGTATTCTGTGAGTAGCGCATCGTATTCGACTCACGTGAACAGGCTCCGCCGACGGTGTCATGTCGCCCGCAAGTGTCCGCTGTGATCGTCAGAAGAGGATTTCCTTCGGTCGACATCAGGGTAGTGCCGGTGGTGAGATACAGTGCGTTTTGTTTTCGGACGGTGATATCAGCGGCGTAGCGTTCCGAGGGATCAGCTGCATTGTAGAAGAGTGTGTCAGCGGCCTGATTGCCCTCGAGGTCAAGGATGCGAAAGGTCTGCCCTTTCGAGATGCGGTGCATCCAGTGATCACCTGCAGCGATCACTTCGCGGTATGAGGCTTCTTCCGGGGAGTAGGTTGATTCAGTCATGACAAACTAAAACGGCGATGCCGAGAGGTATTGAGAGATTGAGGGATGGGAGTTTCGGAGTATGATCGTCGCAACGTTGGAAAGGTATTTGATCGAGGTGGGAATCAACGCTACGAGCGCAGAGCGTAGTAGTCCCTGGTGTTGAGAAAGGCTCTCTCATTTTCAGGGCGCGAAGTTCGGCAGATATCGTCCTCGGTCACCGGATCAGCGTTGAATACTTCAAGTTTGACGCGCTTTGGGTCATACTCAGGGTTCGGATCGAGCGGGTGTTGGCATGTTGTCAGGACTACTAAGGTGTCCATTTCAAAACGAAGTTCGACTGCGTCGCCAGGTTTCGAAGAGCCCTCTACGAAGTTGAGGACACCCTCTTCATTACAAACGACTTTGGAAAATAGATTCAGGTTCGGAACGATGTCTTTCTTCCCGAGTCCGTGTTTGCCCAACTCGATGAGGAAGTTGTCTCTCGCGTTGCGATAGAACTTGTTTCGCGCCTCCTGAAATCGGCTTTCTCCGTATTTCTCTCGAACCAGCTCCGCGTCGGTGCATCCGCAGACGGAATCATGCCATCCCGCGGTATCCTTGATGATTGAACAGAAAAGTCGCCCCATGTCGGAATGGAGACAGTGGCCTTCGGTCAGTTGGAAGGTGTGTTGTCCCTTCAGAGTATCGGGCATGTTGTAGCGCTCGATCACTTCATCGGCGTTGTAGAGTAGCATGCTGACATTGGCGCCGCCCTCAAGATCGGTGAATCGAATAACTTTTCCGCGGCCAACGGTTTGAGACCACATGCCGCCGCCTGTGATAGTCCTCTCGTATATTGTAGACATAGTGCTAGTAAAAGTCGGAGCCCTTTCTCATGTGGATGGGAGGAAGGATGGCAGATGAGATGGTGAGTTTTCCCGAGCGAACGCCTTTGCACGTGATGAGCTTGTCGGCGATGGTTTTGAGGCGTGAAGCAGGTCCCTGGACCAGCATCACCACCATGGTGTGATGATCCTCGAGGAGGACGTTTTGCGAGCTGATCACCTCGTCGATATGTTCCCGGGCGATCTCGGCGAGGGCCTGGAGGAGTCCCGGTTTGGACTCATCGTAGAAGAGGGTAATCGTGCCGGCCATGAGGCGGTTGCCCCTTTCCTGGAAGTGCTCGGTAGCACTTTGGTGGATCATTTCCGAGATTGCCTGGGATCGGTTTTCGAAGCCTCGTTTGGCAACCAGCTGGTCCAGTTCGTGGAACACAGAAGGAGGCAGCGAAATACTGATTCGCTTCACTCCTTCTGACTTATCTGAGTCGTAGTCGGGCATCGCAGCTGTTCTGGTTTAGTGTTACTTTTTTTAGCAGAAGTAATACCAAGTTGGATGGCTATTTATCTCTTCGCGGTCAAACAGGCGGAAAATGTTTCAAATCGTTCCCGCAGGGTATTGGCCATCCAGCAATTGATCTTCCAAAGGTCGGCAACCGGTTTCCGGGTGAATGGCATCAGGTGCAGGTAGCCATCGGTGCCGAATTCCGGAGTCATGGTGACTGAATGGTAACCGCGAGAGGCCATCACTTCCCAGACGGTGGTCCACCAGTGGAGATGAGATTCCAGTTCAGGGCCGTATTCCGGAGCTCGAGGATCCGGGACCTGGGGACCCTGGGCATAGCCGACCCGTCCGTGGAGGTGATGACACTGATTTGCAAAGTGCAGCAGCAGCATGGGATTATCGTTCATCACGAGCCGCTCTGCGACGGCGCACCAGTGACTGAAATCGAGGTTCAGTTTGATTTCGGGCAGAACTTCAACGAGCTGCTGGGTTGCCCAGGGACTGAAGGTAGGACGGCTTCGGTGGGTTTCGATCGTGATGCGAATCTTGTATTCGTCCTCCAGGTCGAGAATCGATTCAAAGAACGGGATCTGCGTTGATTGAGGCCAAGCATCCAGGCCTGCCTGAGTGTTGATGAAGAGCGGTTCCAATGGCAGAGCGCGTTCGATGCCGACTCTGAGATCGTCGAGATGTTCGCGAGGGGAAGCAATCGGATCGGGGACGTAGTCGCCGCCAGTGTAAACTTCCGCGATGTATTGCAGCTGAGCCTCTGTGAGAGCGGCGCCCCATTCGGCCTTTTCCCCCGGATCTTTTGGAGCAGGGCCTTCAATTCCGTGAAAGGAAGCGGCTGTCGCTTGATTCACCGCATCGAACAGCGTGCCCTGGTGGCCCCAAAGCGGTTTGAATAGAGTCAGCTTCATGGTTCCCCTCCGTAGGCAATGCGGAATCCCAGATTGTCGCGGCGAGTGCCGGCCGGCAGACCTTCACGGGCGGAGCATCTGAGGAGGCGGGGTAATCCGTCCCAAGAGCCTCCCCGGACGACGAAACGATGCGGTTCGGAATCAGATTCGTAGTCGGGACGCCACGGGGAGCAGGTCCATTCGTAAATATTGCCGTGGAGGTCGTGGACTCCCCAGGCGTTTGCCGGGTAGGCACCGACCTCAGTTAAAGAGCCGGGGCCCACCTTCTGGATGGCTTCGTCAAAATGAAAGTTCGCCTCGTCAGGACTCAAATTGTCTCCCGACGCGAATACCGTTCGTTGTCCTGCGCGGCAGGCATATTCCCATTCTGCTTCAGTCGGCAGGCGCCAGTTGGGATCATCGGTGTGATAACGTAACCAGGCGATGTAAGCGTTAGCGTCAGCCCACGATACATTAACAGCTGGTCGTGAAGATGAGGAAGCGCTCCGATGAGAGGAAGCAAAGGCGGCCCATTCGTCCTGCCTCACCGGAAAGCGACCGAGACAGAAAGGGGTGTCCATCTTGACCGGATGGGAAGGGAACTCGCTGGTATTAGCAAACTTGTCGTCAGGAACGGCTCCGATGATGAATTCACCAACGGGGATGGGCACAACTTCTGGAATGGGAAGGGACATCAGGAAGGAAGAACGTCAAAATTGATCTCCCGGCGGTACTCCGGGTGTTCCCGCACCCATTGGGCGAGTTCCTTTCCCCGGCAGAACCAGGCATCTCCGGTTGCCTGAATTTCTCGGATGAGCCTTTCAAGAAGACGAACGCGGGAGGGACGACCACTGAGCCACGGGTGTAGTGTCAGGACAAAGCAGCAACCAAAGTCCCGCATCGCCATGAACTCCTGCCACCAGAGTTGAAACACTTTGTCGCAGTCTTCAGGTATGAATCCCCAGGCGGGATCAGCGTTGAAAGCAAACTGTTCCCAGTCCTCCAGCAACCACTGGCCGGGAATTTCCACCAGCCCGTTGGGATGCTGGAAAGGAACGTCGTCGCTCATCATACTGGCGTTGTAGAGCAGGTTGTGTTCCACGAGGAGGTCTGGAGTGCCTGGATTGATTTCAAACCAGGGAGCCCGGAAACCTTCAATCGTGGTGCCGCTGACTTCTTCGAGAATTCCGAGGCTCTTTTCCAGGATCGCCTTTTCTTCGGCGGGGCTCAGGGTATTCAGTTTTTCATGAAGGTGGCCATGGGCTCCGATCTCATGCCCTGAGGAGACAATGGCCTGAGTCATTCGAGGGTGATGCTGAGCAATGTATGAGGGGATGAAGAAAGTTGCGGGAACGTCGAGATGATCGATCAGTCCGAGAAGTCGAGGGACGCCGATGGTGGGACCATATTCACACTGAGACATGGTCGTCATTCTGGTGGCGAGCGCAGGATCCTCTGAGAGGGCCGTCGTTTCTCCATCCACATCAAAGCAGATCATCACGGCGCAGCGTTTGCCGTCTGGCCATTGGAATCGGGGAGGAGGCAGGTATGGGTCAGGATTGTGGGTCATGCCATTGGCCGTCAGGAGAGATTTCGGATGGTGCGGTCAGGTCGTAGCGTTCCCACCCGGCGGCAATGCCACCGTCTACCGGGAGAACTGCTCCGGTGATGTATGAGGCCTCCGCGGAGGCAAGAAAATGAAAGGCTGCGGCCACTTCAGTCGACTGGCCGAGGCGGCCCAGTGGAGTTCGCTCAGACACGAACGGAATCTCCGGGTTATCCGGGATATCCATCACCGCGGGAGTTTCGATGGTGCCCGGAGCCACTGCGTTGACGGTGATGGCCTTCGGGGCCAGCTCAATCGCGCCGCACTTGGTGAGGTGGATCACTGCTGCCTTCGAAGTGGCATACGCTGTTCCGGATGGGACTCCTAACATGCCGACGAATGAGGCGGTGTTGATGACGCGCCCTCCTTCTTCGAGAAATTCGTCAGCGATTTTCAGCCCGTAAGCGACGCCGTTCACGTTTACGGCGAAGGTGCGTTCCAGAATCGAACTCGTGAGCTCACGGAAGGGAATGCCAAGTGGCTGGATTCCTGCGTTGTTGACGAGGATGTCGAGCCTCCCGAATCGGTCGATGGCATAGGCAAATGCCTTCCGAAGGTCGCTTTCTGAAGAAACATCGGTGAGAACGAAATGGTCATCAGGTGTCTCCGGCTCCAGTCGGTCAGCGTTGATGACCTGGGCTCCGGCCGAGCGGAAACGTTCGGCCACGGCCTGACCGATCCCGGAACTGGCGCCGGTAACGAGAGCGGTCTTTCCCTGGAGCGAAAACGAAGCCATTGGAGCTAGAAGAGGCGGGCGTACTGGTCAATCTCCCATTGCGAAACGGTCTGGTGATACTGTCGCCACTCTTCGGATTTGTAGGTGATGAATTCATCGCGGAGCTCCTGGCCTAACACCTTCGTGACAAAGGGATCTTCCGAGAACCGGGCGACGGCTTCGTCGAGAGTGCGTGGCAATTCCTGGATTCCAGCTTCTGCGAGTTCGGACGGAGTGTATTCGTAGAGGTTGTCTTCCTGGGCTTCACCCGGATCGATTTCTTCCCGGATACCTTCGAGGCCTGCCGCCAGAACCAGAGAAGCCGCCAGGTAAGGATTGCAGGCGGCATCCGCGTTGCGGGATTCGACTCGCCCTCCGTTCATGGGGACTCGAAGGGCGTTGGTGCGATTGTTCTTTCCGTAGCTGTTAAAGACGGGTGCCCAGCTGTAGTAGGGCATGAGTCCTCGGCGCACGAGGCGCTTGTAGCTGTTCACGGTGGGCGCAAAGGCGGCGCAGAGCGCAGGCCCGTGTTTGAGGACTCCGCCGATGAAGTGGTAGCCGAGTTGGGTGAGACCGAGCCCGCGAGGATCGTCGGAGGGATCGCATTTGAACAGGTTATCCCCATTCTCGAGATCGAAGAGCGACATATTAAAATGAGCTCCCGAACCGGTTTTATCCGCAAAGGGTTTCGGCATGAAGGTGGCGATGAGCCCCTCTTCGGAAGCGTATTGCTTGGCCATCATGCGGAAGAAAATGAAGCGATCACACATGGTGAGAGCATCCGCATATTTGAAGTCGAACTCGTACTGGGAATTGGCATCCTCGTGGTCGAGGGAATAGAGATCCCAACCGAGGTCATTGATCGTCGTGGCAACTTTGTCGATCCACTCATAGCGATCCATGAAGCGCTTCACGTCATAGCAGGCTTTGACGAGATTGTCGTCGTCATTGGGGATTTCGAGTTTGCCTGATTCGGTAAGTCGGAGAACGAAAACCTCGCACTCGATGCCCAGGTTCATCCCGAATCCCATCTCAGCCGCTTCCGCGAGAACCCTCTTGAGCGCGACGCGCGTGTTCACCTCATAGGGTTCTCCTTTGAAGGTGTTGTCAGCCGGGTAGAAGGCGACTTCCTTGTTCCAGGGGAGGATGCATCCCCGGTCGAGATCTGGGACGGAAGCAATCTCATCGTCGTTAGGGCTCTGGCCGAGGCCATCGAGGGCATAGCCGGTGTAGAGTTCGGAGCCATGAGCAAAGTCGACAAAGTGATCGATCGGAACAAACTTTCCCTTGGGAACGCCGTGAATGTCGACGTAGGCGCCGACGCAGTAGCGAACCCCGTCGTTTTTGAGAGAGTTTCGGAGTTGGAGCAGTTCTTCTTCAGATTTCATGTTAGGAGGAGTGTCAGGAAGTCTGCTGCCCGGGGGCAGCCGGGCGATCAAAGGTAGGCCAGGTGTCACGAGCCCTAGCGGCGAGGAAGCGTTGAATGAGCCAAACCGGCATCTCAAGATGGCTGAGGCGGCCTCTTTGGTAACCGGAAGTGTAGAGCCCCCGCTGGACGGCCATGCAGACCTCCATGTCTTCGAGGTGGAAATCGATCCCTGCCTGGTTGGATTCGGCCCGGCGTTTTTCGAAGTCGGGAAGTTGAGTCGATGTCGAGGGAACCAGGATCGTGGTGAGAAGTTTGAGCCGGTCCGGTCCCATGGGGAGAATGCGATACCAGATGAAGGAATCAGCAGTGGTTACGAAAGTGAAGAGAGGGAAGCCCATCACCAGGCCCCATTCCATTCGCTGTTCATCGGAGAGGCCGGGTATGGCGGGGAAGGATTCCCAGTCTTTTCCTTCGCTTTCGAGTTGATGAATTTCGTCGCGCAGCGACTGCTTCATCGGCAAATGGCAGCGGATGTGAAAGGGCTTTTCTCCCTCCGTCCAGGTGTCACGGGCCGGCATCATCGTCTGGAGCGTCTTGCTGTGGGCTCCGGCGTGGTGATAGGACTCCATGAAGTTCTCAGCGAGCACTTTCCAGTTGAAGTTGCAGTCCCATTCATTGGCTGCGACGAGCTTCATATTAGCCAGATCCCAGGGCTCGAGTTCCTCATTTAGAACGGCATACTGCTCAGCGACTGAGCGAGGTGCCTGACCGTCAAGATTGACAAAGATGAATCCGTTCCAGACTTCCGTGCAAAAGCTCTTCAGCGACCAGTCTTCGCGCTTAAATCCCTCAGCTTGTCCCATCTCGGCGCAGGCCTTAAGCGCTCCGTCGAGTTCGAAGGTCCAGAAGTGATAGGGGCAAAGAAGGAACCGAGTGTTCCCGCAAGCGGGATGCTCATCGCTTGGTGTTGCCAGAGTATGGCCGTCGTAGCCCAACCCGGGTGGCATGATGTCCATGGCTCGATGAGGACAGACCCTGGATAGCACTTGGATCTCGTTGTCCTTATCGTGAATGATGATGAGGGGTTCACCAAACGCTTCCACATTGAGGAAGTCTCCGATCGTTGGAATTTGAGAGATGTGGGCGAGGCAGAACCAGTCGTTTTTGAAAACGTGGTCAACCTCCCAGTTGAAGTAGGTCTCGCTGGTGTAGGCCTGTGGCGGTAGCGTCTGGCTTTCCCCCATGGGGAGCTGAGAACAGGTTTCGACTTCGGCGATAATCTCGTCGAGGCTCAGTTCGGGCTGAGCGCTTCTGATTTGTCCCCGCTCGCTGGAATCCGGGCGGCAGGCTTCCCGGATCTGCGTTTCCGTCAGGGTCTTCATGGTTTTAAAATTGGGATCCTCAGGTTTCCCAAGAGGAATGGGAATATTCTAATTAATGGCTTGTTAGGGGTTTGTGAGTTGATTTATCGATAGTGTTGTCGTGGTGTGGGGAGGGACTAACAAGCCACGAATACGAACATGCAGATCGTCACTTCCTGTTGGAGCAACAGTTCGTTAGCAGAATGCGGAAATGGGAAGCTGTTTATCATGTAACAACCTCCCCGGTTTGGGGTGAGAGGTGGGCCCAATGTTCGGGGGGCAGTGGGGTGGACTCTCTCGACGCCCGGCGGACGATTTGAGCGAGGGCTTCGCCCATCTCTTTAAAGAGGGCTTTACCCTTATCGGCTGACCCCTTCGAAGGAGCTCCGGTGATGCCGTTCAGACTTGTCTGGGCTACGGGGTAACTGAAGCAGGTGTTTTCGGTGCGGTCGGGATCGTCTTCCACGGCTGCCATGTCGACCGTTTCAGGAGCAAGGTGGAGAAGGAGGTCAGTTTCAGCCTGATTGGCGTGGAGATCTTCGGCATCTGAGATGAAATATTCCCAGATCGACTCGGTGAGTCGGAAGGTGTTCTGCAGACCGATCTGGAGAGTGCCAAAGAACTCGAGGCGCAGCTTTTCGATGGCCACGCGCAACGAGGCGTCATTGCCAAAGTGGCTATTGACTAACAACAGTCGTGACCAGCCACTGTGGGCTGCCCAAGCTACAATCTCACGAACAGTCGAGATAAAGGTTTCGTGGGTCAGTGAGAAGGTGCCCGGCCACTTTCCGGTGTGTCCGGAAGATACCGTGTAGCTCAAGGTAGGCAGGACCGGGACCCCGGTCTCTGCGGAGGCAAAAGCACAGACTTCACTCGCGATGACGGAGTCTGTGTTGATGGGAAGATGAGGGCCGTGTTGTTCAGTAGCTCCCACGGGAAGCAGCAGAATCCCTCCGCTCGTTTCTCTCGCTTCGGCCACCTTGGGCCAGGGGAGGGTGTCGAGATGGACGGCGGGTTTCATGGGGATGAATTCGGTTTATTCAACGTCGTCGCCTTCAGCAGTCATGCGCGGGAAGGGGAGAACGTCCTCTTTCGATTCGCTCTCGGGGTGGATCAGCTGATTGATGCGGTGTTTAGTCGCCACGAACTCCGGGGTAATAAACTGATCCAGGCTGCGGGGGTGAGGAACCGGGACTTCGATGATTTCATCCACCTCGCCGGGATCGGCTTTCAACACCAGGATTCGATCCGAGAGGTAAACAGCCTCGTCCAGATCGTGAGTGATGAAGAGGATCGTGATATCGAGGTTGCGCCAGATTTGCAGGAGGTAGTTCTGCATTTGAGCCCGGGTCTGAGCATCAAGTGCACCGAAGGGTTCGTCCATCAATAGAATGCGTGGGCGATTGGCAAGCGCTCGGGCAATCGCAACCCGCTGCTTCATTCCTCCCGAGAGCTGGTGAGGATAGCTGTTTTCAAACTGGGAGAGCCCCACCAAGTCAATCCATTGTCTGGCATCAGCCTCGACCGATGTGCCTGACTTGCCCTCCATCTTCGGGCCGAACATGACGTTCTGCTTTACAGTCAGCCAAGGGAAAAGTGTGTAACTCTGGAAAACCATTCCTCGATCGGGCCCGGGTCCAGCCACGGGATTGCCATCCAGTAATACCTGACCGTTGGTTTCGACCTCCAGTCCTGCAAGGATCCGGATGAGTGTGGATTTGCCACAACCCGAAGGTCCGATCACGCACATGAATTCTCTTCGGAATACCTCGAAGTCGACTCCTTTGAGGGCAGTGACTTCTCCGCCGGGAGTGGGAAAGGTTTTGCCGAGGTTGTCGACGGAAAGAACCACGGGGCGCTGCTTCAGTTTGGTGAAGCGGTCTTTCACTTCGGGTGATTGCTCCCGATAGTCGAGGTTGTCGATGACAGGAGGAATCATGCTTTCGTGGAGAGAGATTTGTGGTTGGCGAGGTCTGCTGGCAGGCGCTCACTGACGGCCTGACGGAACCATCGCGGGATAAACATGAGAGCCTTGACCAGCGGGTTGGCCGACGCGGCAGCGCCATCTTCGGTGTAGGGAAAGATGACTCCTCGTAGCAGTGCCAGAATCTGGTCGGTGGTAAAGCCAATGACGCCGATGAGGATGATGATCGGAAAGACCATGTCGAAATTTCGGAAACGGCCCTGAGTCTCAATGAATTCGGTGAGACCGCTTTTTACCCCGACGAGCTCAGCAATCACGAGCCAGGTCCAAGCCCAGCCAAGAAGAATGCGGAGGTCGTTGTAGAGATTGGGGAGGATGCCGGGGATAACAACGTGGGTGAGGAGTTGGCGCTGATTGGCACCCAGAGTCTGGGCGGCTTCGAGTAAGGGCAGGTCAAGGCGTCTGGTCGTATTGGCGACTACGAGCACCAGTTGGAAAAAGGTGCCAACAAAGACCAAGGCGATTTTCGGAGCATCATTTGCCAGGAAAATGGCGACGAGCAAGGTGCTGAAAGTTGGCGCCGGCATATAGCGGAAAAAGTCCGTGAATGGCTCGATCAACTTTGAAAAGAAAGCGTAGGTGCCACAGAGTACGCCGATGGGGACTCCAACAAGAGCGGCGAGGAGAAATCCGCCAAAAACAATAAAGATGGAATGCCGGACCCGTTGTATCATCGAGGGGCGGTCCCCTTCCCCCGGAGAAGTGAATGCTTTGGCTCCGGATTTGAAAACCTGGCCTGGATCAGGGAGGTAGTCAGGATTGGATGGCTTCCCCTGAGGGATTAATGAGATGATAGGAACTGAAATGAAATTATCAGAGTCGTAAACTGGCGATACCTCGCTCATGACTGCCCAGTTTCGTTTTACAATCTCGATGTTTTCATCTGTTAGAGCAGGAGATTTCGGGACCCACGCTCCAGTGGCGATGTCGCCCCACGCTTTGTAGATGGTCTCGTCATCCTTGCTTTGCTCCTCCGTGATGATGCCGTTGGATATGAGAATGGGTGAGAGGTGTCGCAGGATCTTTTTGTTAGCTCGCCGGACCGAACTGTCGCTGATACCACCGAGAGGATCTTCAGATTTAAGCTGTTCCTCGACGGCTTGGTTCTGCGCGCGGACCGCTTCTGTGAACTCGGGGAAGAATCCTTTGCTGACCCGGTCTCCGGCAATATAGACGGTCGTTACGTCTTCGCGATCTGCCGAAAGTTGAAGTCTAATGTCAGGGTGCCAGAGAAATGGCAGGTAGCTGACGGCGGCCCAGATTGCCAGGGGGAGCGCAAAAGATATGATGGTGAGGACTGTTGCCCTTTTGGCGGATAAGTCTCTTCTGACGGCGAACCAGGGCTCCCGGGGGGGTGGGCTCGTCGTCGAACGGCTCATGCGAAAAAGAATCCCGGGGGAAATCAGATTCCCCCGGGATTAAGGGAGTGTGTCGTGAGTGGGTTACTCTGCCATTTCAGCCAGCACTTCGAGCGTCAGGCTGGGGTCGAGGTATTTCTCGGTTTCGAGGGACTTCTCGTAAACTTCGTACTTCACGTTGAACTCGTCAGAGATCACGGAAGATCCATAGACTGAGTCGAGGCCGTCTGCTTTTTCCCAGACAGACTTCACTTCTTCTGCGCTGAGGATGTAAGTACCGTCGAGAAACGGCTCATATTCTTCCGGGCTGATGGAGACGCGAGAAGAAAGGATTTCAAGAGCTTCGTCGAGGTTGTCCTCGTCTTCCATGAAGGCCACGATTTTGTACCAGACTTTGATCACCTTTTTCCAGTCATCGCGGCGTTTCTCGAGTGATTCAGGGTCAACGTAGAGAATGTCATAGATGATACCGGGAGCGTTGGCAGAGGTAAAGATGGGTTTGGAACCGGAAACCAGCTTGAGAGCTTCGCCGGAGCTGGGCTGCCAGGCGGCAATCGCATCAACAGCTCCCGAAGCAAGCACCTGAGGTGTTTCGTTGGTGGGAGTATTGACGATAGTCACGGATTCGGTATCGAGGCCAAAGGCTTCCATGCCTTTGAGGAACAGGAGGTGAGTCACGAATCCTTCTTCAAGACCGATTTTCTTTCCGGCGAGATCAGCAAGAGATTCAATGCCTGGCTTGGCAACCACCATGTCGTTTCCGTTCGAGTAGTCGTTAATGAGAATGCCGACGGAAGGTTTACCGGTGGCTCCGGTGACGAGGGCATCGCCGTTAGTCATGCTGACTGCATCGAGCTGTCCGGCAGCGTAAGCGTCCATGGAAGCGACGTAGTCGTACCATTCAAATTCCACTTCGACGCCTTCTTCTTTGAACCATTCTTTCTTGATGCCTATCTCCCAGGCGACCCAACCGGGCCAGTCTGAGTAGGCAATTTTAAGAGGTTCAGCCTGAAGGGCAGCTTGTCCGAAAAGCAGCGCCGACAGAGTCAGAGCAGCAAGACGGCGAGCTCGTGTTGGGTTGAGTAATGTTTTCATCATGCTTGGATTTGGTTGCGTTTTTTGCACAGTTTGATGCTGTCGTATTACTAAACTATTCGTTTCGTATTACATTTATTTACAACCAGTTATACGGAGCATCTTCTATGCCAAAGGTAAGTTGTCCCTCCTTGCTGAGCCCATAAGTCAGCCGGAATTCATTGAGCCTCAAAGAGCGCCGTATGACAAAAAAACGAATTCGTATGAAGATCCGACAGTTGGTTGTTTTGCCCTTTACGAAGTGTCGAAAATGGTAGCCGGGCCGGGCTGGTCGCGAGCTGGTGCCTTGCAGGGGTGAGAAACCGGGTGTGGATTGTTGCCGGTGATGTGAGCTTGAGGCAGGCGGGCGATCTTCCTGTCTATGGTCTTGTCGAACTCACTTAGGAGAGTGAAGGAATCGAATGGGGGGGGGCTGGTTGCGGGATAACTTTTACGCCTTAGTGCGCGCCAAGGGCAATTCGACCACCTCGTGAATCAATGCGAACCACTTCGAATCGTCTGAGCACGTCATTACCGAGAAGTCCATCTTCTCCGGGAAAGATTCGCTCCCAGAAGACGAGGGAATCCACTTTATCGAATTCGTGTTTGCCAATCTTCACCGCAGCTTTTCGGCGGGAGTTACTGGACGGCAGCAATGGGCGACGTTCGTTCGAGCCTTGCGGGGGAGTCCAGCAGAGGCCCTTTGCACACCCCGTATCAACCCTGACCATTTCCAGTTCGATTCCGTTGGCCGTTACGGGAATGCAAAGGGCACCATAATTTCGTTTCAATTCGAGAACAGTCGCTCCGTAGGCAGGAATCGCATCGGCTTCGAGATCGAGGGTGTGCCTGCGATAGTCGATCTCGAGGATGCGATTGCTCAGAAAATCAGCTCCAAGCAATCCATCCACTTCCCTCCCGAGGATCTCCGATTCGCGGGACAGTCCAATGACAAGCAGTTCCCTGGGAGGGGTCGTTACACGGCCTAGGTTAATTGAAATCTCTTCGGATCGATAGGCGCTCAAGAGCCCGCTGACGCTCTGGACGGGTTCGGATCCTATGAGGCGAACCCCCAGCCGCTTTGCTGCTTTGTGAGAAAGAATACTAGTTTCGGAACCGGAATCGAGGATGAAGTTGAGCTTCTCAGGTCTACCCTGGAGGCGCGCCTCAATGAAGATGAGGCCGTCATGGAGATCAAATGAGATGGTTTCGGCACGAACTGGTAGTGCCGAGACGATTGCCAGTAGTGTAAAAAAGAGGCCGCGCACGAAAGACTGCTAAGCAGCCCCCGTGCCAAACGGCCTCTATTTGGATTGGTTTTGCGAGGTCTTAGCGGCCTCGACCGCCTGCCGGAGTGCGACGTTTCTTCTTTTCGTCGGGCATCAGTGCGACTGTTTTGACACGTTGACCGGAGTTGGCTTTCACCTGTGGTTCGGGTTTTGGAGCAGCTTTGGCTACGACTGTACCTGATCGACCTTTGGTGACTCTCTTAACGTCAGCGAATGCTGTGGAGAATCCGAATGCAGCGAACAGCGCAATGGCAACTAGAGTGGGGGATTTTGCTATCATGGATTTTGTTAGACTTTGGGGGTTGTTTGATAGGAGAGGAGTTCCTCTCCGGTGAAATGAACTACTTGGTAGTTCGCTAGTAGATAGGACGAAAACCGCGATCCTAGCTGACAAAAGTGTTACGAATATTCCCAAGCAATGGATCGGCCTGGCTTTTTGGGGATTCGTAATGCGTTGTGAATAAGCAGGATTTGCAGATAAGAAATTTTTCTCACCTGAAATAGTATTACGTTTTCGAATTTGTCTCACACTGGGTTTCAGGTGGGATAGGACAGGGAGTCCCTCCAAACTGGAAGTTCTGGCGGGTGGCCGAGGCACTTCTCTGGAAACTGGCGCGTCGTCGACTAAGTGGTCTGAAAAGCTGCTCAGTGGATTCTCGCTGCACGACTGATCTGATGGATAGCCTGCCTCTGTTCTCGCTGGCGGCGTTTCATCCGTTTTTCCCTCTCTCTGCGGCCTTCTTCTGTTGAGACATCGCTGCGCGGTTCGGTCAAAACGGTGAAAAAGCTTTTTGTTTCTTCATTCACATTCGTGGAACAGGCGCTGCTCGCCAGGCACACAGCAGAAAAGAGAAAGAGTCTGAAATTCTTCATTTTAATTTTCCGGGTATGCATTCCTCTCTCCGAGAGTTCAAGTGGTGGGCTGGACGAATTCGAATTTGATATTGCTCATGCAAAACTCATGCCATGCCGTATCCCGGGTACGACAAGGAACCTTTCGATTTTAGCCTGGCTCACTCGTTCACTCGCAAAACGTAAACCCGCGGCCAGTTTTTTCCGGTGACATGAAGGAGGCCTGACTCGGAATCGTAGGCGATTCCATTGAGGACGGATTCGGGGTCTCGGGGGCGGGGGCGCTCCAGGGCGGCGAGATTCAGCGCGGCTTCCACGTTTCCGGAGGTTGGGTCGATCACGGCGATGTCGTCGTGGTGCCAGCGGTTGGCGTAGACCTTGCCTTCGATGAATTCGAGCTCATTGAGCTGATCGACCGGCCCGAGGTGATCGCGGACTTGGATTGTCCGGACTTCGGTAAACGATTCCGGATCCATGAAACGGAGAGTGTCGGTGCCGTCGCTGAGGATGAAATGTTTGCCGTCCCAGGCGAGGCCCCAACCTTCTCCTTCGTAATGGATCTCGCCGACACGATCGAATGATTCGCGGTCATAGATAAATCCTGTGCCGTTCGTCCACTCCAACTGGAACAACCGATCATCGAGCAGGGCAAGCCCTTCGCCAAAAGCCTTGATCGGGAGGTGACGTAATTTCAGGACCCGTCCTGATTCAGGATCAACCCGGCGGAGAGTCGACTCATTGTAACCTCCGGTCGACTCGTAATAGACGCCTTCATGCAGGAGCAGCCCCTGGGTCGAGGCGGTGATGTCATGGGGATACGTTGCGACTACCTCGTAAGTGAGAGATAACGGTTCGTCGATCGCTCGCTCACAGGCGGTGAATAGGGGTGACAGGCAGGCCGTGAGGCAGATTGCCATGAGACGGGGAGTATCCATATTCCACTTCGACGCTAAGAATCTTCCGGAGGGCAGAAAGTCGCCTCGAGGTAGTCGAGGCATTCCAGCCAGAACTCGCAGTTCATGGCATCGTAGCGAATCGTATCCGGTCCCGTTTTTGTGGTGAAAAGAATATTGCTGGGTTCTTCGACCAGCTCGTCGAAGAGGCGGTTGAGAACGTAGCCATGGACTTCATCGCGAGCGCCGGGGACGGGAGTTCCGGTTTCACCTCGCGCGTGCTCGCGAAGAGCGCTGATCACGGCAGCGATTTCGGTGGCGCCCAGTTTAATGTCGAGAGGGATGGCCGACTGGCGGTGATCTTCAATGATCGCTGCGAGTCGTTTTACGACACGCTTGGCTTCTTCCTTCCGGTTGGCGATTTCCCGTTGGCTTTCGGGGGGCGGTGGAGTGAAGTCGAAGAGAGGACGAGTGGTTTCGGGGCGTTCTTCACCGTTCATGGGGCGGGGCGTGGCGGATCAAAGGCGCGTCGTCTTGACGGTTTCGGACCAATCGGAAATTGGCACTTGGTTGAGGAATTGGCAACTGCGCGGGGTGATTTCTCTGCTTCGATGATTCTTCGCTGAGGGTGAGGTAGTCAACCAGTTTGGCGAGCTTGCGCGGTTGGTAATTCACCGTTCTGGAGGGCCAACGAAGGCTCATCGGCGCAGCAAGGACAGTGTTCTTCGCGAGGGGAGTTTTCCTCATCATCGCCGATATTGGAGCTCGCGGGAGGTATTGGGTCGTAGCCGTGGGTGCCCCAGGGATGAGTTTGAGTAAGATCTTA
>SPKZ01004694.1_pt1 | contig 17851 bp, 17 predicted proteins | sample 2456571 | NCBI WGS metagenome assembly SPKZ01 (sample SAMN11192286, study PRJNA482655) | marine metagenome | biome: ENVO:00000447; feature: ENVO:00000244|ENVO:00000211|ENVO:00000569|ENVO:00002023; material: ENVO:00002151; isolation source: ocean water from marine abyssalpelagic zone ...
CATATACAATTCAGGCACAACGCATGATTTAAGCGAGTTGACCGCTTCGCCTGATCATTGGTGGCGCATGGGTGATGGTGATAATTTCCCAACGATTCAGGATAATGTCGGCAATGCTGATTTCGTCATGTACAATATGACCGTTGCGGACATTGTGACGGACGCGCCGTAAGGGGGATTCATGGCAAATGAGCTAAACTTTTACGGTGACCCTGCCACTGATAGTGGTTTAACAATCGTTGCTCGCGTTTATAACAGCGCGGGCGCACAAGTTGGCTCAGATGTGTCTTGTTCTGAGGTTGGCAGTTTGGCCATATATGTTGGCTCGATGCCTTCAGCGCCTGCTGGTCAATACGGTGTACGGTTTTTTGCGGGTTCAGAAGTTTCGCCACGCGCCACAGGTGTTATTGAATGGGACGGCACGCAAGAAGTTGATCCTGGAACTGAGCCTTATCCTGCGTCAGTTCAAGACGTTCAAGCGGCTGAACGCCTAGTCCAGCTCAGAGAAAACGGACGCTCTGTCGTTCGAGGGCTCACCCATAACAGGGGCCGCACTCAGTACGAGTTGGATTTGAACGAAAGCGAGGTGCTTGATGTTGTTGTTGACTTCGCCCCGATCCTCGCAACGGCTGAAACGCTCTCGGCAGCGACAGCGAAGAACTCTGGTGTCAGCTGCACGGTTACGCTTGCGAGCCCTAAAGCAACGCTCAGATTCTCAGGACTCAGCACAAACTCAGAAGGACGAACCGAGCTAACCGTTACAAGGTCAGGCGGTCAGGTTCATGTTCTGTATTTTCTGGCCAGGGCAACAGAGTCTCCAGAGCGCAGCTATGCTTACGGACGTATAAACTAACCACATGTGTAACTTGAAACCTATCAAAGATTCATATGGCTAACGGACACGGCGGAAAACGCAAAGGCGCAGGTCGCCCCAAAGGCGCAAAGTCTCGTATGACTGAGGAAGCTATTCTCAAAGCTGGTGAAGGAATGACGCCGCTTGAGTTCATGCTTCAAGCGCTCAGAGATGAGGGCAACGACTTTGACACGCGCATGGATGCAGCGAAAGCGGCTGCGCCTTATGTGCACGCTCGCCTCGCCAGCGTTGATCAGACCGTAACCCACAAACAAGATGCAGCAGACTTTACGCTCGACGAGCTTGTCTCTATCGCCCGCGCAGGCCGCGCAGGAAGTTCTGAACAGGATTCAGGCGAAGACGAGCCTCATAAGCTTCACTGAATACACGTTCCCTCAATACGAGGCAGCAGAACATCACAAACTGATAGCCGAAGCCCTTGAGCGTGTAGAGCGCGGCGAGTGTCAGCGGCTGATGGTGTTTATGCCGCCACGACACGGGAAATCAGAGCTGGCGACTAAGCGCTTTCCGGCGTGGTTCCTTGGGCGAAACCCTGAGCGGTCAATCATCCAGGCGTCGTATAACTCGGACTTGGCAACAGACTTTGGCCGACAGGTTCGAAACATTGTCGCTGAGCGCAAATATGGGAACGTCTTCGAAACCGAGCTGGCGCCAGATAGCAAGGCTGCTAATCGATGGAATACTAGTGGTGGTGGCGCTTACGTTGCTGCTGGTGTCGGTACTGCTGTTACTGGCCGTGGCGCTGACATCCTCATCATTGATGACCCACTGAAGGACAGAGAGGAAGCCGACAGCGAAAACCGTCGAGAACTGGTCTGGAACTGGTACACCTCAACGGCTTACACTCGCTTGCAGGGATTGCGCGCTGAGATCCTGATCCAGACACGCTGGCATGAGGACGACTTGGCCGGGCGTCTTCTGGAAGCAGAAGCCAACGGCGGCAAGAAATGGGATAAGCTGATCCTTCCGGCAATCATGGAAGGTGACAAGGCTTTGTGGCCTGAGCGCTTCCCGGTTGATGTGTTGCGGGAGATCGAAGGCACGATCGGCCCGAGAGACTGGTCAGCGCTTTACCAGCAAGAGCCGAGCCCAGATGAGGGTACGTTCTTCAAGCGTGACTGGTTCAAGCGTCACAAGACCGTGCCCCACAATGTCAGCCGGTATCTGTGTTCTGACTATGCTGTGAGTGAAGGCACTGGCGATTATACCGAGCATGGGCTTTTTGCCATTGCGCCGGATAACACGATCTACATTGAGGATTGGTGGTCAGGTCAGACGAGCTCTGATGTGTGGATCGATCGCAAGCTGGACATGGTTGAGGCGCATTCGCCGTTTTGTGTGTTTGGCGAAGCCGGTGTGATTCAGAAGGCGGTTGAGCCGATGCTGAAGCGCCGGATGAATGAGCGAGAGGTTTATTGCCGTGTCGAGTGGGTGCCGAGCATTCATGACAAGCCGACACGCGCAAGAGCGTTCCAGGCAAGGGCTGCAATGGGTCATGTGAGCTTACCCGAGGGGCCAATGGGCGAGCGCATCCTGAACCAGCTGCTCAGCTTTCCAGCGGGCAAGCATGACGACGCTGTAGACGTGTGCGGCATCATGGGCCGTGTGATTGATCAGGCTCACCCTGCCTTCGTGCAGACGCCAGAGACCAAAGAGAAGCCGAGCAAGTACCGCAAGGCATTCCAGAGACAACGGGAGAGCGACAATTCATGGAAGACCATGTAATGCCAGACGATGACGCCATGCTCTCCCAATACGTGCAGTTTTTCGAGGAGGCTGAAGAGACAAGCTGGGACGCAAGACAGCTTTCAGAGCGTGATCGCGACTATGTAGACGGCAAGCAGCTCACGGCGAAGGAAAAGCAGGCTCTGTCACGGCGCAATCAACCGCCTGTCGTGTTCAACGTCATCAAAGACAAAGTTGGTTTCCTGCAAGGCGTAGAGAAGTCGCAGCGCACTGACCCGAAAGCTTATGCCCGCACGCCGCAGCATGATCAGGATGCAGAGGCGGCGACCGATGCTTTGCGTTATGTGTGTGAAAACGAGGATTATCAGGCTAAGCGGTCGAGGGTTGCAAATAACCTGTTCATTGAAGGCATTGGCGGCATAAAAGTCGGCATTCGCATGAAGCGTAACTTCATGGGATCGTCCGCAATGACGCCGCCCACCTATGAAGTTGATTTGAAGCGCACTCCTTGGGATCGTTTCTTTTTTGACCCGCATAGCGCGGAGCTGGATTTCTCAGATGCCCGGTTCATGGGTGAGGTGGTTTGGATGGACTACGACGAGTCGATCCGTGTCTACGCCGACAAGAAAGAGTTTCTGGAGACGACTTACAACGCAACGCAGGTCGGAGATACGTATGACGATAAACCGAAGTGGAAGCTCTGGGCAGATAAAACCCGTAAGCGCGTTCGAATTGTCCAGATGTACCACAAGCAAGACGGCGAGTGGCATTTCTGCGAGTTCACTCGTGGTGGCATACTAAAGTCAGGTCCGAGCCCGTATCTCGATGAGGATGGCAGGCCTGAAAACCCGATGATCATGGAAAGCGCTTATGTGGACCGTGAGAACAATCGCTATGGCGAAGTGCGTCAGTTCATTGACCCGCAAGACGAGATCAATAAGCGCCGGTCGAAGGCCCTGCATATCCTGAACACACGCCAGATTATCTATGAGCAGGGCGCGGGCGTTGAAAGCCGCCGTGTTCGTGAGGAATTAGCCAAGCCAGACGGCGCCGTAGAGCTTCCACCGGGTGTCATGCGTGATCGCGCGTTCCAGATTGAGAACAATACCGACATGAGCGCTGGTCAGGCGGCTCTGTTGCAAGACGCTATGGCCTATATGGACCGTGTTGGGCCGAATGCTGCGATGCTTGGCGATGCTGAAGGCCAGTCAGGCCGCGCCATCCAGGCGCAGCAGCAAGGCGGAATGATGGAGATGGGCGACCTTCTCGACACGCTCCGCCGCTTCGATGTTCGGGTTTACCGGGCAATCTGGAATCGCGTTCGCCAGTTCTGGACAGAGGAACGCTGGGTGCGGGTGACTGACAACGAAGAGAACGTGAAGTTCGTGGGATTCAACAAGCCTATGACGGTTCAGGAACAGCTCATGCAGCTGCCAGATGAGCAACGCGCTATGGAAATGCAGCGAATGGGCATGATGCCGAATGACCCACGGCTCGGAATGGTCACGAAGATTCAAAACCCTGTCGCTGAGATGGACGTGGACATCATTATCGAGGACGCGCCGGACACGATCACGATTCAGGGTGAGCAGTTCGAGCAGCTTATGAAGGTGTTCCCGGTCCTGTCTCAGATGCCGCCTCAGATGGCCAAGGTTGCGATCAAGGCGAGCCAGCTGCGCAACAAGGATGAGCTTGTCGAGATGCTGGAGGGTGGCGGCGAGATGACGCCCGAGCAGCAACAAATGGCTCAGATGCAGCAACAGTTACAACAGGTCATGCAACAGCTTGGAATGCAGAAGGCTCAGGCCGACATTGCCAAGACGCAGGCCGATGCACAGAAAACACAGGCAGACGCAGCGAAAGTAGGCTCAGAGATTGAGCTGAACCGCGCGAGAGCCGTCAACGAACTTCAGAATGCCGCTATGCCGCCAACAATGGCGACACAGGGGCGCTGAAAACAGCCGATGCCGGGCTTAACGGGCACTAAAGTGGACGCCGCACGGACGGGCGATGACGCGATGACAGCGTAAGGTCACAACTAGCGAGAAATGTAATGGGAACATCACTTGAGGATGCTCTTAACGGGAAAAATACGTCTGAAGAGGACGTAGAAACCCCCGTAGAGGAGCAACAAGCCGCCCCTGAGCCGGAAACTGAGGCCAAGGCAGACGAAACCCCTTCGGAGGAACCGGAGCCGTCTGACGAGGAACCTAAAGGCTGGCAATACGCGGCTTATAAGGACGAGAAGACCAAGCGCCAGGAGCTTGAGAAGTCCAATTCTGAAATGCAACAGCAAATGGCGGAAATTCAGCGCCAGAATGCCGAGCTTCAGAACTGGTATCAACAGCAACAGGCGGCAGCTCAACAGCAGCAAGACCCGCAAGGGTTCCAGGTGCAAGAGCTGGTCAGTCAGCAAGTCGGGCAGGTTGAGGCGCAGACGCGTTTGAACATGTCACGGATGCTGAGCACTCAGACACACGGCGCTGATAAAGTGCAAGCGGCAGAAAAGGCTTTTCATACGGGTTTGGCGCAGTCCAATCCCTATGAGTATCAAGCCTTGTCAGAGCAATTTGGGCGTGACGCTGATCCAATCGGCAAAGTCATGGCCTGGTATGCTCGTCACGAAGTCATGCAGAAAATGGGTGACGATCCGCAAGCCTATATTGACGCGCAGGTTCAGGCGAAGCTGGCAGAGCTTCAGCAAATCCCTGATCCGCAAACCCCTCAAGCAGCCCCTGCGGCTGCACCTGTGATGCCTACAGACCTTTCTCAGACCCGAAACGTTGGTTCGCGGACTGGCTCCAATTGGACCGGCCCGACCGCTCTCGGCGATGCGCTGGGAGAAAAGTCTTAAGGAAATAGGCTATGGCTGAAACTTCAGCTGCTACCGGCTTGACCGTCCAACAGTGGGACGACAAGTTTTTCACCGAGCACCTGTCCGAAAATCGCTTTGCAGGCGAAATGGGCACGTCTCAAAACTCCATCATCCAGGTCAAGGAAGATCTGACACAGAAGCCGGGTGATTCGATCACCTTTGCTTTGGTCAACAAATTGACCGGCGCTGGTCAAACTGACGGCGGAACGCTTGAAGGCAATGAGGAGTCCATGGACTCTCGCTCGTTCAAGCTGACCATCAATGAGCGGGCACATGGTGTGCGTTCGAACCGTTGGGAAAACCAGATTTCCGCGATTGATCTTCGTAAGGCGGCTAAGGCTGTGCTGAAGGATTGGGCGATGGAAAACACCCGCGACCGTATCATTGAGGCGCTGGGTTCAATCAATGGCGTCGCTTATGCCTCTGCGTCAGAAGCGCAGAAAGATGCATGGCTCACTGATAATGCTGACCGTGTCTTGTTTGGTGCGACTAAGTCGAACAATTCGTCGAACGATCACTCTGCCTCTTTGGCAAACATTGATGCGTCGAATGACAAGCTGACAGCGAGTGCAATTAGCTTGATGAAGCGGATGGCTGCTACGGCTAGCCCTAAGATCCGCCCGATCAAGGACATGTACGCCAAGAATGGCCGCAAGTATTACTGCTTGTACGTGCCAAGCTTGGTGTTCCGTGACCTGCAAGCGGATACGACCATCTCACAAGCTCAGCGCGAAGTTTCTCTGACCGCTGAAAACTCTCGCCTGTTCAAGGGCGGCGATCTGCTCTGGGATGGTGTAATCATCAAAGAGATCGAAGACATTCCGGTCTATGCGGATGTCGGTGCTGGCGGCACGGTTGATGTCGGCCCGGTCTATCTCTGCGGCGCTCAGGCGGTTGGCTACGGTGTAGCTGAGCGTTGGAAGTCTGCGGAAGAAACCTTCGACTACGGTCGGAAAAAAGGCTGCGCCATCATGGAGATGGGCGGCTTTGAGAAAATGATCTTCGGAACCGGCTCGGGCGACACAGACGATACGAAAGACCACGGTGTTGTAACCGGGTATTTCGCGGCTCAGCCTGACGCCTAATAGCGAATGAAGGAGGGCAGGGATGCCAAGCTATACTTATAACGGACCTAATAAATCGATCACTTTGCGTGGTGTGGAGTTCCCTCAAGGGGAGGCTGTGCTGGTCGATGATGCGGACCTTGAGAAAAAGCTGGATAACCTGCCCTTTTTCGACGGTGACAAGCCTAAAGAGGTTGTGAAGCCGGTAGCGGTTTCCGACTCTGAAAAGGATGTCGAGATTGCACAGCTCAAACGCACGATTGGTCGTCTTGAGCATGAAAATACGGTGCTACGTCGCCGGGTTGCTGAGTATGAAGCGCCTATTGATAAGCCCACGCTGGTCGAAATCACGCCTGAAGAGGAAGTGATCAGCGAATACACGCCGGGCGCAGAGGATGACCCTGATTTTGATATTCCGCCGCTTGGTAGAGACAAAAGCGAGCCTGAGCAGGTCGAAATTCCCGACGACTGGCGCGACATGCACTGGAAGCGTCAGCAGGTTCTGGCCCGCAAGCTGACAGACATGGAAATCACCAATCAGGAAGACGCTGTAACAGCGATTGAGATGGAGCTGGAGCGCCGTGGCGACTGATAGCGACGTTATCAACCTTGTGCTGCAAAAGGTCTTTGTAACTGAAGGCGGGGAAACCTCGTCAGCAGAAGACTTTGCGGCCATGCAGACGGTTTACAATGCGCGCATGGAATACCTGCGTGATGCTGAACTGGTTTGGTGGGAAGCCAATAGCGTCCCAGACGGAGTGAAAGACCCGTTGGCTGAGTATCTGACATTCTATTGCCCGGTTATTCCACGTGAGGAACGTGAAGCTTACCGCGGTGACAGCATTATGGGCCTTAGAGAGATTCAGGGGCTTGCCCAGATGCGCTCTGACGATAGCCCGATACAGGCTGAGTATTTCTAATGCCCATGGCTCAAGTCGCAGCCGGGCACTATGAACCGGACGGTGTAGGGGATGGACGCAAGGACGCAAAGAATGTCTATGCGGAAGCCAATGATAATGATCCGGGCCGTCCACTTCGGCATGTGATCCGCCCTGGCTCGCTTGATCGCGATACAGGTAACGTCCTGCAGAACACCCCGCGCGGGATTGCACAGACGGATGGTCATGCAAGCGGTAACATTCTGGTAGTCGATGGCACGACGGTTCGCACTCATAACCCGTCATCGAGTGCATGGGGCACGCTTACAGGCACCGTAGCGGGCTCAGATCGGGTCCAGATGGCCTTTAGCGAGACCGAGGGCGCAATTCTCGCCAACGGTGATTTGTACGTCTCCACGGGCTCCGCTGTGGCCGCTGCGACGGATGCGGACTATGCGACGCTGCTCAGCAATCACTCTGTCAGCGATTTTACGAGCATTACCAGCCTTGGGCAGCGATTGATTGCAACCTATGGCAGCCGGTTTTGCTTCTCGGATACGCTGGATTTCAACAATACCACCACACTGAGCTTCTACACGGCAGAGAGTTCACCAGATGCGCTTATTGCTGCGGTTGCCTTGCAGGGGTCGCTTTATCTCTTTGGAACGGAAACCATAGAGCGCTGGATTGAGACGGGCGACAATGATGCGCCGTTTCGGCCGCAGACCAGCTCCGTCATGAATCGGGGCTGTCTTGCCCGTGATACGATAGCGCAACTTGATAACACGCTGTTCTTTGTCGGGGATGATTACTCAGTCTACCGGCTACATGGCTTGGTGCCGCAGATTGTCAGCCCGGCTTGGGTGTCACGCCGGTTGCGCAGTGAAACAGCTTCGGATCTGGTTGCATCCTACATGGAGCTTGAAGGGCATAGTTTTTACATCTTGAACGGTGCCAATGGCTGTTATGTCTGTGATGCCGCCAATAATCATAACTGGTACGTTTGGGAGAGCCTGCATCAGGCCACTTACGAATGGTCACAAATCGTTGAGGCGACCGGTAATCACTACGCGATTAGTCGCTTGGGGGCGAAATTTGCGCAGCTCAGCCGGGACTATGAAAGCGACTATAAGTTAGCCGCAGGCACGTTTGGGACTGAGATTGTAGCGGAGTTTTCTGCACACTTGCCGGTCTTGTCGGGGCGCAAGCCTATTCCGACGATCCGTGTTGATGGCACGAAGGGCCGAGGCTCAGCCGCAGATGTGTTCGAGGATGCATATATTGCGATGGCGCTCAGCAAGGATGGCGGGATTACCCGCGGCAATTACCGGACACGCTCAACCGGAAAACAGGGCGAATATAGCACGCGGGCGATCTGGCGGCAGAATGGCCGGGCGCGAGAGCCGCAGGTGGTTGCGTTCTTCCGGACGAATGACCCGCACTTTGTGAACGGCGTGGCGGTCGGGGAAGACTGATGTCTGACAAGCTTGAAGGAATGCCCAGCTCGCAGCGCATTGTAGACCCTGAGACCGGTATTATTGATCCGGAATGGTACGACTTTTTCGAGGAGCTGGTTTTTGGCAAGTCTGATCGCTCTGTCGGCACAATTCTATCTGGCCTGAACCAGGCACAGAGTGACATTTCGACGGCGCAGAACGACATATCAACAGCCCAAACTGAGCTGACCAATACAACCGGCAAGGCGGACGGCCTGATCGCGGGCACACAAGAGGTCACCGACGTTGTGATTTCCGGCCGCGGCTCGCTCTCTGCCGAACAGGATGCTCAAGACGGCAATATCACGACTGCGGGCGCAGCTTCCGGAGGGCTAAGTGCTTCTGCGTCTCCGACGTCTGCGACGTCTTCATCAACCGGAGCGGGCACGAAAACGACCAACACGGTTACGGTTACCCCGACAGGCGGTGTGGCACCGTACACATATGCCTGGGCCAAAAAGAGCGGCGATACGTTTACGCCGACCTTCCCTACTGCGGCGATAACAGCTTTCTCAGCCAGCCTCACGCTGTTTGAGTTCAAGAGCGCTGTCTACACTTGCACAGTCACAGATTCGACGGGCGGAACACCCCTGACAACCACGGTAGACGTTCCTGTGAGCGCTATCGAAACCTCGGTTCCATACTAAAGGAAAATTGGCATGAGCTTTTTCAGCGACATCATTAATTTTGTTGCGGGCAATGAGGCTGCTGATGCTCAGTCTGATGCAATTCGCGAAGGCAATCAGCTCAACAGCCGCACGATGATGCGCATGTTTGAGGAGTCAAACCGCCTTAATGCCCCTGCTCGGATTGCAGGGGATCGCACGCGCGATGAAATGCTGGCGCTTATGGGGCTCGCTCCCACGTCGCAGCTTGCGCAAACGGGTGTTGCTGACCCGGCAAGCGGCTATGTTGATCGATATAAAGATCTCCAAAACGCCTTCTCAGGGCTAACACCTGCAAACATGGCTCATATTTCGCGGGCAGGCTATGACCGTGACGGCGATGGCCATATTAGCCGAGAAGAGTTTGGGAATTTTCATTGGGATACGTCTGGCCGCAATGAGGGGCGCGATTTTGTTGGCGTTCCAGCGGGCGGTGGCGGCGCTCAGCCTGCCAATGCGTTTGCCGCAGAGGGCGCGCAAGATGCTGCTTATGATCGCTTCTTGGGCGGCGGCTTTAATCGTTCCATGACTGACGTGACCAATAATGACATGGATCAGATGATTGGTGCATTTGGCGCAGGCGGAACAGCCATGTCAGGCGCAACGCAGGGCGCGCTGATGGATCGCCTCGCCAGAAACCGGAATAACGCCTTCACACAGCACTGGAACGCGCTTGGCGGCATGTCTGGCCAAGCAACACAGGTTTCAGCTCAGCAAGGTCAGCAGGGATTGAATGTTGGTCAGCAGATTGGGGCGGATCAACGTAACAGCGCCTATGCTCGCGGCTCATCTCATGCGCTGCGTAATCTGGGCTGGGGGAATGTTGCCAATAGCGGCGTCAACGCCTTTGCAGACTGGTTCGGGAGTATGGGATAATGGGCAGTAACCCTATGATGAATGTGCTCGGCATTACCGAGGACCAGCTTAGAACGCCAGGCTGGAACGGTTACGGCGTGACGCTTGATGATAAGCCAAAAGCTGCTCCCTCAAAGGGTGGCGGTTCTGCAAAGCCTATTCTGAATGCGTTTCAGGCAGCGTTCAAGTTTGGGGCTCCTGAAGCCTATGAGCAAGGCCGACAGCGCAAATTGCAAGGCCAGCTTGCGAACGCGTTCAAGCAGAATGACTTAGGCACAGCTAGCAATCTGCTGTTTGACATGGGCCAGATCGATAACGGGTTGAAGGTCCGAGACATGCAGGCATCAGTGGCGTCAGATGCCAAGACGCAGCAGCTCCAAGGAATGCAAGCCTTTATCGGGAACCTGAAGAGTATTCCGGAAGCCCAGCGCGCTCAATACCTTGAAAGCAATTGGAACGAGTTAGCACCGCTTGTCGGAAACGTTGATTTCATGACCTACTGGCAACAGTCGGGCGGCGACGTTTCGGACGCGTCACTAATGGAGGACGAAGCACTGATCCGCACGCAGTTGGGTGAGGCTCCAGCCCCAGCGGAGGCGTACACCCTCGCACCCGGCGCTATACGTTTTGGTGGTGATAATCAGGTTGTGGCGAGCAATCCGAAGCCGCAGGGGGGCAATTTACAATACGGCACAGGGTTGCATGAGGTAATCGGCCCGGACGGCAATCCAATGTTTGTGCGAACTGACAATCAGGGCGGACTGCATCCTGTGCAAGATTACACGCCAGTTCCTGATGCCGCAGATAGCAACTCTGACCGCGTGCAATCCACGTTTGTTGATCAGGATGGCAACCTGAACCTCGTAATGCGTGACGGGACTATTCGACCGAGCGGAATGGGTGTTCAGAATCCATTCCAGATTACTGATGTGGGCGGTGTTCCAACAGCAATTAATCGCAGGACCGGCGAAGGCATGGCGATTTCTACTCCTGAAGAGGTCGGAACGAACAAAGCCACGACAGAAACAATTGTTGCCAACGAGGCTGATCGTCGGGAAGCTCAAAAGGATTTGCCTGTTACGCTTCAAAATGCTGAGCAATCCATCAGCACCATCAAGCAAGCAATTGAACACCCCGCATTCGGGGCGCGTTACGGGTTTGCCTCTATTGCGGGCATTCGTCCGCCGGTTCCGGGCACACCCGAGGCGGAAGTTCAGGGGATGCTTAATCAAATCGGCGGGCAAGCATTCCTAGAGGCATTTGAAAGCCTCAAGGGCGGCGGACACATTACCGAAATTGAGGGTGATAAGGCGACGGCAGCGCGCACCCGAATGCTCTATCAGGCGCAAAGCCCGGAAGCTGCGCGTCGCGCAGCCCTCGAATTTATTGGGTACATTGAAACTGGCATGGAGCGCGCCAGAGCGCAGGCGCAAGGAGCTTATGCGCCACAGGGCGCGAACAGCAAGCCGCTGGTCTATAACCCTGAAACCGGGGACTTTGAATAATGCCTGAAACCCGCGTTCAAGGCCCTGATGGCCAGGAATACGTTTTCCCTGAGGGTGTATCTCAAGATGAGATGCGCGCCGCTATGGCAAGACGTTATCCGGTCAAACCGGAGCCCACACTACAAGATGCCTTGAATGTGGGCGATCGTATGGGCCTTTCCATGCCGTCCGAAGGCCAGTTTCGAGACATGTACGGCGCTGCGCAGGAGCGGAACGCTGGTTTTGAGCAGATGCTGTCTGAGCGAGGTGCAAAGCGCCGCAAATACCTCGAAAGCGATCCTGAAAATATTGGCTGGTCAACCACGAAGACAGATGCACAACTTGGCGCAACTCAGTATGGCAAGTCGGATGGGCTTTTTCTCGGGTTTGGTGATGAAGTCATCGGGCTATTCAACCCTAAAGAAGGAAAGCGACTTGAAGGCCTGAAAAACTATGCTCGCACTTATTACCCGCAAGATTTCGGAGGCGGTGAGCTGCATGGTGCGAGCGTCAACACGCTTGCGACCCTGCCCGCCGCAGGCCCCAAACTGTTGCAGGCAGCTAATTACGCTCCGAAAGTTGCAAAGCCTGTGGTCGCTGGCGCGCAAGGCGGTTTCGCTTGGGATGCGGCGCACCAAATGGGGACCGGCACTGGAAGCGTGGGGGAACGCCTAGGCGATTTTGATGTTGAGCGCAGCGCGCTTGCAACGGGGATTGGCGCAGCAGGCGGGACAGTGCTTGGGGGTGCGGGATCACTATTTGCGGGCGGTCGAAACAAGCAGCTGATGAATGATGCTGCGGCAGAGATTGAGGCGCTAGACGGAGGAGCTATCCGTCCCCAGGCGCTTGGGGCTTTCAACCGGCTCCTCACGAAAAGTGGTCTCACCGATGACCAAGTAATCCGGCTTCACAACGAGGTCCGCAACCGATTGGGCAGCATCGAGGGCGTCGCGTCTTCGGCGGCGGGGCGCAAGCGCACGTTCCAGCACTATATGGAAATACTTGCTGAGGATAAGGCCGGGGAGCTTTATAACCCGCAAGCTGCGGCGAATATACTTATGACAGTTCAGGAGCGCGCGAACAGCGCCATTCCGCGGGACACGTCCAGAGGCATCGTCGGAGCTGCGGTTAAGGCCGATAGAGAATCTCAAGTTCCGTTCCTTGAACAGTCTGCTCAGAATGTTGCGAAGGGTACGCGAATAGGCACGAGGGCACAAGTTGCAGAGGCTAAAAATGCGCTCTCTGCGGAATATGATAGAATTTTGGAGACGGCACCGCGCCAAGGTGAGGGTGCTGACATATTGCGGGATGTTCTGAAATCAGATCCTAAAGCGGCGACGGCCCTAAAGCGTAAAGCCAAAAATGCTGGCTTCACCGTTCGTGATAAAAACGGCAAAATGTCAGTCGATGTGAATGCGTATATTGACGCTAACCCATATCGAGCGGGGCACTGGATGCGCTCGCGACTTTCAAAAGACGCGCGCACAGCAACCGGAACCGAAAGGGGGGATTTGCTTGATAGTGTTTCGGAAATTGACGAGGTCTTAGATCAGTGGAGCACCTACGCCGACACAAAGCGGGGCTGGGGAACAGAAGAGAGCTTGTTAAAGGCCAGCTCCTTCGGCGATAGACTATTCGGCGGCACGCAAAACAACGTTATACAAAACCCTGGCATGAGGGCGGAGCTTGTATCTGATTTCAATGCTCTCTCGGATCGTCAGAAAGAGATTGCGCTTATCTCAATTCGTGATCAGGCTCTTGGAAAAATAAGCGGAGGCGCAGACGATGCGCAAGCTCGCCTCTCCTCTATGAATAACCGCAATGTGTTGGATTTCTTAGAGCAGGTAGGTCAGAAAGATTTTGCAGATGACATTCGGGCGATTGCGCGTGAAAACCAGCTTCTTAGCGTGGCTGACGCGGGCAATCCGCTGCGCCAATCTGCGACATTTTCAAATGCTCAGGCGCGCGCCGAAGCCCCCGCGCTTTACAACAGCACAATTGCAAATGCCGTAGACAACTCCACGCCTGGAACCATGCTAGGTGAAGGCATGTTGATGGCCTTTGCGCCGCACTATCAAGGCGCTTATGCGGCTTATCGAGGCGGTCGATTAGCGGCTAAAGCAGGGTTTGGAACACGCACCAAAACGCTTGAGGACATGACCCGCTTTTTGATGTCACGTCCCGAGCCCGCGCCTCAAAACGCGTTCAGCCCGCAAACTCCGCCAACTTCAGGGGGCGCGCTACCGCCAGCTGAAGGCCCAGCTCCTCAAAACGCCTTCGCCCCCACAGCCAAGCCTGTGCAGAGCGGCCCGGGCGCTATTGCCGGTCCTGAACTCGGCGGCGCAGTAGTTGGCGGCGCTGCTGGTGCCACACAAAGGCGAGACCCTGGAGGAGCGAGGCCGTAATGCGTTTACGGGCGCTGTGAGTGGGGCGCTTGTTGGGCGTGCTGGGCGTAGGGTTGCCGGGCGGGCTGCGCCTGCTGCAGCGAGGACTTCTGACGATATTGCAACCAACGGCCTTGGCTCTATCCGCCGCAACACACAGCAGGCCTCAGAGCAGGGCTTCCAACGTGGATCGCCCTCTACACGTTCAGAGGCTTACAAGAAGACCATTCCGCAGCATTCGAACGAATATGACCAGATGGAACGCCTCAAGGCACTGACGACCGTTGTGGGCATCCCGCTCGCCGGGGTTGCTGCATTGTTTGGCTATTCGAACTTTCAGACGCTCATGGAGGATGAGGCTGGGCCATCATTGCGTGAAATCGCTGACCGACTTGAGGAGGAAATCCGCAGTCGGGAAGGATTGCCCACTACGCCGCGTCTTAAGCCTCAATTACCACAGAACGCCTTTGCTGTGGTCGATAGCCGCTAGAGCAACAAAGAAGATCACAAACCAGATTACGAATGTTGTCGCTAGGTATTGCAGCGTCTTCAACGGGTATTTTCGGATCAGTCTGAGCATCCCCGAATCTTACCCAAACACCGCCCTAAAATCAATCAGGAGGCCAACGCATGGGTGCTACCCCATTTATTGTATCGCTCTACTCTGGCGGCACTGCTGTTTCAGGCGCTAAAGTCTACAGCTACGTCAAAGACACGACGACGCTGCAGACCATTTACACCGACTCCGGATTGACCACGCCCGCGGCTAATCCGTCAGTGTCAGACTCTGAAGGCCGTGTCGTTCTGTATATGGATGACACGCTGAGTTATTCGATTGTGATCAAGTCGTCTGATGATAGCTACACGTTCTTCGCAGCGGACTATACCGCGGGTTCTGATAGCGTCACGGTGGTGCAGACAACGCCTATCTCTGCGGCGGATCAGGCGGACATTACCACGGTTGCGGACGCGATTGATGATGGGACGATCGCGGCGCTGGTTGATCCGGCGGCGTATTTGCTCAAGGCGAATAATCTGTCCGACTTGACCGATGCCAGTGCTGCGCGCGGCAATCTCGGCCTCGGCACGATGGCGACAGAGGCTGCGGCGGATTATGCGGCACTGGCGGGTGCTGCCTTTACCGGTGCGGTTACTATGGCGGACCGCCTGGGGGTTGGCGGGGTAACGGCAAGCCGCACGCCACTGGAGGTTCAAGGCGAAGATGCGTTCAACACAGCAACGCTCGGGACGCATACCGGGACGCTTTCGCTTTATCCGTCTACCACGACCAACTGGGGCCTGAATTTTGGTGTCGGTTCCAGTGGCAATTCTTGGGTGCAGGCGCACCGCGCAGATGCAACAGCAACAGCCTATGATCTTCTTTTGCAGCCAGTTGGCGGTGACGTTGGCATCGGCACATCAGGGCCGACCTCTCTCCTCCACTTGGCCGGCACTGCCCCCTATCTGACCTTTGAGGACACAGACAACAACCAAGATTGGCAAATTCAGGCGACAGTTTGGTTTGCGTTTAGGGATCAAACTGCCGGAGCCGAGCGGGCGCGCATCAATTCGTCCGGCAACTTTTTGATTGGCACCACAAGTAATAGAAGTAGACTAACCGCGGTGGCCGACGCGGCTGGCGTCGCAGATTTTGACCGGACCACTAGCGACGGAACGGTTGTTTCAATTCGGCAAGACGGCGCGGTTGAAGGATCAATCTCGGTCTCGGGCTCAACCGTTTCTTATAATGGCGGTCACTTATCGCGTTGGTCACAGCTTGCAGCGAATGACCCGACAGACCCTGAAACGATCCCGAAGGGTACCGTCATGCTCGGCCTTGACGAAATGTGCGCCTGGGACGGTGAGGAGAACGAGCAGCTCACTAAAACCAAGATTTGCGATACGCCAGGATCAGATGCGGTCGCAGGCGTGTTCATCCGCTATGATCACATGGACCCCATGCTCGACCCTGACTGGGTTCGACCCCGCATTCCAGACCCCGACTGGAAGCGTCCGATGATCAATGACCCGAGCTTTGATCATCCGCTTATTCCAGACCCGCGCTGGACCGCCCCGCTCATTCCTGATCCCGACTGGGTGTGGCCGCTCATTCCTCACCCAGAGGATGATAGTATCATGGTGCCTGACATGACGGCGCGCCCCGGCGTGGTTCTAGACCCAAACGCGAAGGTGCCCCTCATTCCCGATCCACGTGTTGGCGTACCTCAAGTTCCCGATATGGATGCGAAGCCGAACATGATCCCAGACATGAGTGTCGAGCATCCGCTGATTGATGATCCCGAGTATGTGCCTGGTGATTTCTACGTTGCTCAAACTGGCGATTTTATTATCCGCGTAACCGGTCCAGTTCGGAATGGCCAGCTCCTCGAAAGCAACGGGGACGGCACCGCACGTGCACAGAAGGACAATGTCCAGCGCGCGAGCACCATTGCCAAGGCCGCGTTCAGCTTTCCGGACGCCGCTCCCGATGAGGAAAACATTGTGCCCTGCCTCCTAATGCTGGGCTAAGAAAGGACACTTCCATGACAGTAGCTATTCAAACCGCAGAAGCCATTGAAGCCGGTCAGCGCTTCATGAAAGAGCTTCAGGACATCATTGACGCAACAGAAGACGCATCCGGCGACAGCAACGATGCGATGGGCCATAATGGCAAGCGCTCTGCTGCAAATGATGGCATCAACATTACGCGCAACATTCTGCGTCGGCTTGGCGCTGTCCCGGTTGAGGCTAAGCCCCCAGAGCAGCCCCCAGAGCCCACCGTAGCAAAAGCTGTCCTAGACCAGCTCGAAACCGTACAGGAAGCGCTTGCAGAGGCGGCTAAAGCCAAGCTCGACGACCGCCCCGCCGATCCTCTGGAAGTCAGCGAGGAGCCACCAGAGGCGATTGCTGACCTGTTCCAGTCAGACCGGCCCTATGCCGACCAAGCGCAAGCGCTCTGGACGAAGTATAACGAGCTGACACAGAAGATCATGATGAACCTCGCGACCGATGCTGAGCGGGCAAAACATGCCAAGCTTCAGGGCGAGCTGGACTGGATCAAGCATCACGTATTTGAGGCGGTTTAGTGCCAGACTCGACCTACCCATTCGGCAAAGAAGAGAAGATCTTCGAACAGACCGGCTGGCTGAAAGCAGAGATTGAGACCCTCAAGAAAACACAGATCACGAGAGAGGATCTGCTGGAGTTTGAGAAAACCATGGTGAAGTCATTTCAGAGTGCTTTGAATGACTGGTGGGAGCATAAACCACGTGAGCTTGATGATCAGATCGACCGCCGCATTGAGAAGGCTGAAGCGCGCAAAAAAGAAGTCGAAGCGGAAGTCGCCAGACTTAAAGCGGAAGAGGAACAAAAAGTCCTCAAGTTCCGGCTCCGGCTCGCGCTGATTGCAACCGTGCTGAGCATCATAGGTCTGGTCATATCTAACTATTCAGAGATCCAAAACGTTCTCGACCCCCGAGAGCGCCATAAGATCAACGTAGCAGCCGAGCATCTCAACGACCTCGGCGATTAGGGGCATACATGAGCGAAAGAGTTACTTTAACCAGCGCGTTCCGCTGGTGCCGAGACCA
>SPKZ01001800.1_pt1 | contig 17845 bp, 19 predicted proteins | sample 2456571 | NCBI WGS metagenome assembly SPKZ01 (sample SAMN11192286, study PRJNA482655) | marine metagenome | biome: ENVO:00000447; feature: ENVO:00000244|ENVO:00000211|ENVO:00000569|ENVO:00002023; material: ENVO:00002151; isolation source: ocean water from marine abyssalpelagic zone ...
ATTTCGACAAGGAGAGTAACCATTCTCTTCAATCAATGCCTTACCTAAAGACGTTTCTAATTCCAGCTGAATCCGGCATCTTGAGGTAACATGGGTATATATACCTGCGGTAATGGACAGTAATTCTCAAACCTTACAGCGATATTTAAAGTCTCTGTCACCGAGTTCCAATTATCAAACTGCGGTTATTGGCAAGTGGCACTTAGCGGGAGGAAGTCCTGATGCAAACCATCCTACGGATAGTAGTGTTGATTATTATGTAGGCACTATTGCTGGGGTAGTTGATGATTATTATGATTGGCTTGATTAATGTGGGTATTATCGATAAGACAATACTCACATTTTTCATTAATAAGAAAAGCTCTAATTCAAATTACATATCGTATTTGAATCGTAAATAATACATGCCTCCATTAATCCCCATAGGTGAAAATTCTGGATATTTTGCGCCTAAAATACTGCCAAAAGGGTTTTCATCTGGAAATTCATTAAATAAATTACTTGCACCTAGGGTAACAGACATATGCTCATTTAATGTATAACCAAGTTCAAGATCAACCGTAACTTCAGCACTTGGCTCAAAGGCGAAGCCGCCATATGATACATGAGCAATATAATAGTCTCCGTAATAATTAACTCGGGCAAGGGCACGCCAATCGCCTTGATTATGAGTAAAGTTTATATTACCTCGTATGTTTGGCAATCCTTCTTCTAGTGTTCTGATCCGAGTTTCATCGAGGAGATTGTTTGATGATTCTTCTACTTCAGTATCTGTCCAGTTTGCGACTAAACTAACATTAGAATTACCGCCAAAAGCAGTGAAAGGGTATGATGCGACAATATCAATACCCTGTGTCACGGTATCAAAATCATTGGTATAATAGCGAAAGTTTGCAAATTCAGCAGCTCCAGCAATCCCTTGGTTTTCTAAACCAATAGCTTCTTCTGGCGTTAAAGAGATAAAGTTTGATACGGCAATTCTATCTTCAACATGAATATTGAAATAATCTATTGTTATTGAAAGATCATCAAAAGTTATAATACTACCAAAAGAAAAACTTTTTGATTTCTCAGGCTGTAATTCAGTTGCACCAAATTTTATAGCTAAGTCTGTTGTTGGTGGAATAAGACCACTATTAACAATCACGCCATCTTGAAGAACACTACTTACATTGCTGATATTTGCTTGTCCTGGGGTGGGCGCTCTAAAACCATTTGATAGCGTGCTTCGTACCGCAAATTCATCATTAATATCCCAGCGCAACGACAATTTACCATTAGACGTCGTGCCAAAATCATTAAAGTCTTCCCAGCGTCCTGCCAGTGCTACCAGTAAATTTTCGGTAACATTTGCTTCTAAGTCTATGTATAGAGCGATATTTGATCTATCCCAGTTACCAGCACTCACTTCACTGAGGCCAATATAACCTTGTGAACCTGAGCTAAAGCCCTGATTTGATAAAGGACCGATATTGTATGACTCTGGATCGCCAACAATAGCTTCAAATTGTTCTTCACGCCACTCAAAACCACCGGCAACATTTAGTTCTGAATCAAAAAACTCAACTTCAACAGGGTAACTTAAATCAATGTTGATATTTTTTTCAAGTTGTATGTAGGTACCTGCATCCATATGCAAAGGTGTTTGAGGACCATATGATGGATTAATAGAATCTACGGAAAAGTTAATTTCACTATAGCCACCGCCAACACTAGCATCATAATATAAATCACTACCTTGATAATAACCTTTGATACCCATAACACCGGCAAGATCAATAATTTCTCCGGTCATACTTGGCGTAAATCCACCAGGAAACTGTTCATTAAAAACGAAACAATTTGCGCCAATTTCAGTGCTATTGTCCATTACTTGACTTAATCCATCGCTATCGCCAGCCAAAAATGTTGGGCAATTAATGCCGTTATCAATACCATCTAAATCAGCAACAAGATGATTGTCTCCTTGAGTAAATACCCCTCCTTTAGAATTTGGGTTGCGATAATATAAGCCAGCTTCTGATATTTTATTTGCGTAATTACCAAAAGCGTAGAATGTTCTGTTGTCATCCATGTCAACACCGGCATTAAGCGTTAACTTTAAATCTCTATGAACTTCTGGCGAGCCCCATATTTGCGCAGGGGTAGCGACATCAGTATTACCTGCATTTATTAATGATTGTGCATCGTCTCTTTGTACAGAACGATCCGTAGGATCTGCTTCGCTATATTCTGCACTTAAATTTAAAAAACCCGCATCGGTTAAGGGTAAGCCTATATTTCCGGAAAATTGATAATTACCCCCATCACCTTGATAAAATTGACCAACTTTTACTTCAAGTGAGCCCCCTTGTGCAGCATCTTTTAATGCAAAATCCATTACACCGGCAATGGCATCAGAGCCATATTGTGCTGCGGCACCATCTCGAAGAACCGACACTTGTTTCAATGCTATAGTTGGAAATACAGATATATCAGGACCTTGTGCTCCATCTGAAAGCCCTGCGCCGTAAAATGCAATAACAGCTGAGCGATGACGACGCTTACCATTTAGTAACACTAAGGTGTGATCTGGTGCAAGTCCTCTTAGATTGGCTGGTCGCACAAAAGTAGCGGCGTCGCTAATGGGTTGCGCGCTAACATTATATGATGGTACGACTGTTCGTAATAAATCACCAATATCATTTGAACCTTGGTTAACAAAATCTTCGCCAGAGATAACATCTACAGGGGCCGCAGTGTCTAAGGATCCTCGTCCTTGCACTCGAGAGCCTATTACCGATATTTTCTCTATATCTTCTATTTTTTCTTTATTTTCTTGAGCATATAAATTCGCAGAAAAAACTGTTGTTATTGATGTAGCAATCGCTATTGCTAATAGCGTTTTTTTTGTTTTCATGTTTTTATCTCTTTTAATTTATTTTCAGCGATTAATATACATATACTTTTATGTATTACAATATATGATGTTTTTACATTTTTTAATGATTTTTAGTCATACATAAAGAGGGGGTAGTAGGAAAATAAGTTATTATTATGAAATTTTTATAGGTTAAATTTAAGTCATTTGAATAATATCTTTTATGATTTTAATCATTTTGTTTTCTTGCCAATTTGTTTTATAAACTAAGGCAAATGAATAATTAATCGTTGGTGTAAAAGGTTTTATTAGTATATTTTCGCAGTTTAAATCACTGACAGTGATAGGATTGATCACACTAACTCCAACATTATTACTCACCAATGAGCAGATACTTGCTAGGTTTGCTTCAGTTTTACTTGACAGTCTTATGTTGTTTTCAGCAATTAAATGTAATAACTGATCTGCGGCTATATTAGGTTGATTAGGGATTAAAAGGTTACAGCCTTTTAAATCTTCTAATTTTATGTTTTCTAGGGCTGCTAAAGGGTGTTGTTTAGGAACAACACAAACTGCTTGGGTTTCTATAAAAGGTTCTACTTTAAGTTGTTTACTTTGCACGGGAAGCGTGACAAAACCGACATCAAAAGAGCCAGACTCAACTGCATGTATAATTTCATTACTTGATAAAATATCAAAATACACATTAAGTTTAGGATTTATTTCAATAATTTTTGATATGATTTTTGGAATATAGCCAAATGCTAACCCTGGAATAGCAGCAACTCTAAAGCGAGATACTCCAAACTCCCTTAAAGCTAATATGCTATGTTTAGTTTCTTCCAAATGATGCATCAAGCGTAGTACTTCTTTATAAAGTTCTTTTGCTTCTGGTGTCGCTATTAATCCTTTCTTTTCTCGGATGAATAGATCAAAGCCAATATTTTTTTCTAGCATACTTAATGAACGACTCACGCCTGATTGCGTTATTCCCAATATTTTTGCTGTTTTTGATGCGGTACCATTTTCGAATAATGCTTTAAAAATAGAAAACGACTTCATTGAATTTAGGTTTACATTATCCATGACTTTTACTCATTAAATACGGGTTATGTATCATATATTGACATAGGTGGATTGTTCAACATAAAATCACCACAAATAAAGAAACTGATTAATAAAGTGCTCTGTAGCGGCAGTATTAGTGAGTAAATAAAGTTGTGGTCGTCATGTTTTTATTGGTTGAATGTCAATTTAACTTACAAAAAACAAAAGTTATATAGGTGTAATAAATGCAAGAAAATGAAAATATTATCAAAAGTAAAATTACGAGCATTGGTGCTTTTAGTGTTATGTTTTTTCTTGTTGTAGCGATAACTACACAAGTTTTTATTTTTGAAAATAGTGGTGCTATTCATATAACTTTAATTCTTGTGCTTGCCTATGCCGCTTGTGTTGCATTGTTTTTCGGCTATAGCTGGAAGGAAGTGCAAAACGGAATACTACATGGCTGCCAAGTTGCCATGCTGCCCATGCTTATTCTTATGATGGTTGGGGTTTTGATTTCTAGTTGGATTGCTGCAGGTACCATTCCTGCCTTTATTTATTATGGCATGTTACTTCTTTCGCCCAAATATTTTTTGTTTTCCGCCTGTTTAATTTGTTGTCTTGGCTCTTTATCCACGGGCAGCTCTTGGACAACGTCGGCTACCTTTGGTGTTGCTTTTATGGGCATTGGCTTTGGGCTAGGAGTTTCACCCGCTATCACAGCTGGTGCAGTCATATCAGGCTCAATTTTTGGTGACAAAATGTCACCGCTGTCAGACTCAACTAATTTGGCCGCAGGTATTGTTGGTGCCGACTTGTTCAGACATATAAGAAGCATGGTTTATTCAACAGGCCCCGCTATTTTACTGACCTTAGCAACTTTTTTTATTCTAGGTTTAAGCCTTTCTACTGATGTTGTTGTTGATAAGAGTGACGTTGATACGCTACTAGTGGGCTTGAGTGATAATTATTCACTTTCTGTTATTACCTTTATACCACCCATATTGGTAATAATTATGGCGATAAAAAGATATGAAGGGTTACTTGTTATGGTTGTCGCCAGCTTTGCGGGTGCCGTAATTGCCTTATTTTTACAGCAAATATCAATTAATGAAATGTTCAATGCCATGAATTATGGCTATAAATCCCAAACAGGTATTTTAGCGATAGATAGCTTGCTTTCACGAGGAGGTCTGCAAAATATGATGTGGACAGTTTCTTTAGGTTTTATTGCTTTAAGTTTGGGTGGTTTAATGGAAAAAACCCAAATGTTAGAGGTGTTATTAAGCAGAATAAAAAGCTTGGTAAAATCTATCTTCGGTTTAGTCACCACTCACGTAATTTTTTCTATTATGGTTAACTTTTTTGGTGCAAGTCAGTTTCTTGCCATTATCATTCCTGGTCGCATGCTATTACCTATATATAAAGAAAAACGCCTATTACCTGAAGTCTGCTCAAGAGTCTGTGAAGACTCGGCAACGGTAACATCTCCTCTGGTTCCTTGGGGGTTGGGAGGTGCTTATTTTTCAACCGTTTTAGGTGTTAGCACTTTTGAGTATTTTCCCTATACTTTTTTAGCTTTTTTTGCGCCATTGATGACCATTTTATTAGCCTACCACAATAAATATATGTTCACTGAAGACGATCACTATGTCGCCGTTACGAATGCTGCGGTGAAATCACGCATATAAAACAAATCAAAAATGACACTTACATTTGTATTTTACTTGGAAAATTAATGATGAATAAACAAATTGCCATAGAAGACGTTATTGCAACCATTCCTGATGGAGCAAGCATCATGGTGGGGGGATTTGGCAATCCGGGGACACCATTTGCTCTGATAAATGAACTGCGAAGACAAGGGCAGCGTAATCTCGTCATTATAAAAAATGATGCCAATGAAGACTCAATCGGTATTAGTAAGCTAATAGAGAATGGTCAAGTAGATAAACTGATCACTTCTCATATCGGTTTAAATAAAGTGGTTGTTGAGCTGATGAACCGACAATTACTTAATGTTGAATTTTATCCCCAAGGAATATTAGCTGAAAAAATAAGAAATGCTGGCGCTGGTTGTTTTGGCTTTTTAACAGACGTAGGTATAGATACCGAAATAACCGATAAAAGTCAGTTAATAAAATTTCAGGATAAAGAACTAAAAATAGAGTCTGCTTTATATGCTGATTTTGCCTTAATTCATGCTCAAAACTCTGATAATTATGGGAATTTAGTTTATGGGAGCGCAGCAATGAATTTTAATCCATTAATGGCGATGGCTGCCAATCAAGTGATTGTAGAAACACCTAATTTAGTTTCCTCTGATAGCTTATCCCCTGAACATATTCATACTCCGAGTGCTTTTGTAAACTCAATTGTAAAAGTTGAATTTTTAACGCATGAATACCAACTAGCTGGAGCTTGACATGAATGTAAATAAAATAATCAATAGAGCAATACAAGAGCTTAAATATGGACAAATTGTTAACCTTGGTATTGGTTTACCAACAAAAATTCTTGACCATATATCCCCTGATCTGGATATTTTCTTTCAATCTGAAAATGGGTTGTTAGGCGCAAAAAAAATATCTGAAGATAGTCCTATTAACCCCGAATTGATCGATGCCGGTGGCACTTATATTGATATTCGTAGTGGCGCTAGCTTTTTTGATAGTTCAGTCTCTTTTGCCATGATTAGACGCGGTAAAGTTGATATTACCTTTATGGGCGCTTTTGAAGTTGATCAAGAAGGAAGCTTAGCCAATTGGAAAATACCTGGATATTTCTCCCCTGGCATTGGTGGGGCAATGGAATTAGCTCAAAAAACACCTAAAGTTATTATTTTGTGCTCTCACAATGATAAAAAGGGTAATTCAAAAATTCTTAAAAAGTGCAAGTTACCACTAACAGCAAAAAAATGTATTACTCGAATTATTACCGATAAGGCGGTGCTCGATGTTACCAATGAGGGCTTGGTGCTGAAAGAAATTGCTGAAGACTTAACCGTAGAAGAATTAATTGCCCAAACCGATGCGCAATTAATAATTCCGCAAAACATTGGTACATTCTGATGACTAATACCATAGAACAGAAAATATTAGCCAGTTGTGATGAAATTTTTCCTGAGGTGATCGAATTCACCAAAGAAATGGTTAAGCAATATAGCGTGTTAAATAAAGAGCAAGGGGTACTTGATGTTGTTGAACGAAATTTACGACATTTAAACCTACCGGTAATTAAAGTGCCCATTGATGTCAAGAAAATAGGTAAACATCCTTTGTTTGCTCCTGTTGAATGGGATTATGATAAAAAATATAACCTCGTTAGTGCATTGAACCCCGAAGCAGAAGGCAAAACGCTAGTGCTTAATGGTCATCTTGATGTTGTTAGCGCAACTCATTTTGATATGTGGACACAGGCACCTAACATTCCATGGGAGAAAGATGGTTGGTTGTATGGCCGCGGTGCTGGAGATATGCAATCAGGTGTTGCGGCAATGATTTATGCAGTACATGCAATTCACCATGCCGGTTACCGTATCAATTCGCCATTAACAATACAGGCGGTTATTGAAGAAGAATGTACCGGTAATGGTGCATTGGCTTGCCTTGAACAAGGCTATGATGGCGATTTTGTCTTAATACCAGAGCCATTTGGTCCACAAATTTACAGTGGTCAACTAGGCGTACTATGGTTCAAAGTTATTATTCGAGGACGTCCTGCCCATGTTTTAGATACCACTGCCGGGGCAAATGCCATTGAAATGTTGCAGATGTTGATCCCTTATTTGAAAGCACTTGAAGATGAGCTCAATGAAAACTATCGCCATGCACCTTATGATCAGCACGAGCACCCTTTTAATTTAAATATAGGAAAATTTAAAGGGGGAAATTGGGCGTCCAGTGTACCTGCACATGCAGAAATGGAAGGTCGAATAGGTTTTCCTCCGGGAATGACAAGTAATCACATAATGCAGCTTGTAAATGACAAAATAGAACTAGCGGTTAGTGAGTGTATTGAGTTTAATCAATATAAACCCATTTTACGTTTTCATGGTTTCCGCTCAGAAGGTCATCTAGTTGATTTACAAAATCCAGGAATTACCTTGTTATCTGAGTGTCACCGAAATTTAACTCAACGTGAGCCAGAGCATTATTTATCAACGTGTACCACCGATTTAAGAGCATTTCATTTTTACAATAAAACAGCAGGTACTTGCTACGGACCTATTGCGAAAAATATTCATGGTATAGATGAATGTGTTGATATTGAATCAATTCGCCATACCTTAAAGGCTTATGCTTTATTTATTAGTCGTTGGTGCGACATAGGAAAATCACAATGAAAGATGTGTATATAGTTAGTTATTCACGCTCGGCATTTACCCGTGCTCACCCTTATAAACCTGACGTTGATCTTTTTGCTGATATTAGCGGTGATCTATTATTAACTCAGCTTATTGATCATCAGCTGGCACAAAGTAGTTTTGCTGGCAATGATGTCGATGACCTCTCAATAGGGTGTGCGTTACAAGTTAAAGAGCAGTGGAGTTTTGGTGGCCGTTATCCAATATTACTGTCTCAACTTGGCGATCAATGTGCTAGTCGAAGCATTGAGCAACAATGTGGCTCTGGTTTGGCAGCATTGAGATACAGTGCCTTAAATATTGCTTCAGGCGCTGCTGATATTGCAATGGCTGCGGGATATGAGCATATGACTCGTGTACCAATGGGGCCTTCACTTTTTGAACAAGGTGTTTTAGAAGTCCCTGATGTTGCTAGCCATAACTCTTCATATGATATGAACGTTGTGATGAATATGGGCTTAACCGCAGAAAATTTAGCGGAGAATAAATTCATTACTAGAGAGCAAATGGATAAGTTTTCAGAGGCTTCTCATCAAAAAGCAGCGCTTGCACAAGATGAAGGTTTTTTTCAAGGTGAAATCATTCCTTTGACGAATATGGAACAATTAGAAGTTAGTAAAGATGCCTGTATACGAAAGGGAACCAGCGCTGAAAAATTAGCGCAGTTAAAACCAGCATTTAAAGAAGATGGCCTGATCACTGCGGGTAATAGTTCGCCTTTATCAACCGGAGCCGCATTAATTGTTTTAATGTCTAAAGCGGCTTTAGTCAAAACAGGCATGAAACCATTAGCTCGTATTGTCAGTATTGCTGACCGGGGAACAAAACCAGAATTGATGGGGCAAGGGGTTATTCCTGCGGTTGAAAAAGCGCTAACCATTGCAGGATTAACAGCAAGTGATATTAATTTTTGGGAAATTAACGAAGCCTTTAGTGTCGTGCCTCTTTATGCACAACAACATTTTGATATAAGTGATGAGCAACTAAATGTTAAAGGCGGCGCATTAGCACTTGGGCATCCTTTAGGTGCAACCGGTATTCGCTTAGCTGGAACTTTGGCTCGCATTTTGGAGTCAAAAAAATCTCGTTATGGTTGTGCTGCTGCCTGTATTGGTGGTGGGCAAGGTATAGCAATTATTATTGAGCGAATGTAACAATAATTTAGAAATTAATAAATAATGAGTAGTATGTAATGGAAAATAAACAAACAATAAATCATCGTCCAAGTGTTGGTGGCGCACAAGATTTATTTTATTCGCATTCTGATGAGTTTCCCCGTCCTACAATCATCAAGGGAGAGGGCGCATTTTTATGGGATGAGCAAGGACAGTCTTATTTAGATGCTTCTTCTGGACCGGTAACTTGTAATATAGGTCATGGTAATAAAAGAGTGCTCAGTGCCATGGCAGAGCAAGCGGGAAAATTATGTTTTTCATTTGCATCAACTGCTAGAAATAAACCTAATTTATTGTTATCTAAACAACTCACTGAGTTAGCCGGTGATGGCTTTGAAAGGGCACTTTTTGTTTCTGGTGGTTCATTAGCGGTCGATATGGCGATTAAATTTTGCCGACAATATCGTTATGCTAAAGGTGAGACTAAAAGGCATCAATTGATCAGCTGCCAACCTTCTTATCATGGCATGACATTAGGCTGTTTAGCGGTAAGTGGCGACCCTACATTTAACGATGTGTTTTCTGGGATGATCAATATATCGTCTAAGATTCAATCAATGATGAATTATCGGTTTGCCGGGGATGTAAGTGAGCATGATTATGCTTTGCAATGCGCACAGGCGCTCGAAAGTAAAATAATAGCGCTTGGTGATGAGAGTGTCTTAGCTTTTATTGTCGAGCCTGTTGGTGGCTCAAGTTCTGGTGCGATTAGCCCACCTGAACTTTACTTTAAAGAAGTTCGCCGAATTTGTAATAAATATGGGGTATTTTTAATTTATGATGAAGTGATGTCAGGCCTAGGTCGAACCGGAACTTTTTTAACTCATCATCAATGGTCAGATGCTCAACCAGATATTGTTGTTGTAGCTAAGGGGCTAGGCGCCGGATATATACCACTAGGAGCAATGTTAACAAGTGCTTCTTTAGTTGATGAATTAGCTGAATTAACTGGTTTTAATTATGCTCATACATACAATGCAAATCCGTTGGCTTGTGCTGTTGGTAGTGCGGTATTAACTGAAATTATCGACAATAACTTATTAGAAAACACCATCAATATCGGACGTTTTTTACAAGACCAATTAAAGCTACTTCAAAGTAAGTCACTGACTATTGGTGATGTTCGTGGCAAAGGTTTGCTTTTGGCCATTGAGTTTGTCGCTTGTAAGTCAACTAAAACTCAAATCCCTTTACATTACCAAGCGACAGAAAAATTTAAACAATTTGCGGCCAAACAAGGATTATTAATTTATGGTCGTAGAAGTAATAATGGCCTTTATGGTGAGTATGTCATGATAGCTCCTCCTTTGAATATTAGCCGAAAAGAAGCGGAGTTATTGATAAAAAGGTTGTCTTTGACCGTTATTGATTTTGAAAGCTGGCTAAAAAAAGAAGGTGTTTTATAGCGGCATAATGTTATTAGGTATATCAACTGTATTAGTTCCGATTTAACCTAACACATCGACTTGAAAAGTTGAGAGTTACCCGCTTTGATAAAGGTATCTGATCTTTAATCAAAAGACAAAAAGGTAACTCTTATGTTGCATACTAACAACCTTATCATTAAACACAAAGCTAGTTTATTAAACTTAGCAGCAGAACTCAATAACGTTTCAATAGCTTGTAAAGTCATGGGATAAAGCAAAATCGGTTGCTCTGTTCATTTTAGTTATCTGCGAATACAACCGGGAAAACTACACAGCATTTCAAAAATTAAATTAGCCGCTAATAAAGAGGTATTGCCAGAAGTATCATAAGGAGGCGAAACCTCCACTAAATCAGCGCCAATAAGGTTAGTACCATACATGCCACGGATTATTTCTAACGCTTGCGGTGACGTTAAGCCTGCGGGCTCTGGCGTGCCGGTACCTGGGGCAAAAGCAGGGTCAATACCATCAATATCAAAGGTTAAGTAGGTTGGAGTCTCTTCACCTATTATTGCTCGTACCTCAGCCATTAATGGCGTTAATGATTTCAGCCAACATTCTTCGGCTTGCACTACGCGTACACCTTGATCTATTGCCCATTGAAAATCTTGTGAACTATAACCAGTAGCACGTTGACCAATTTGTATCATTTTCTTAGGATCAACTAAGCCTTCTTCTATCGCCCGTCTAAAAATAGTGCCGTGGCATTCTTTTTCGCCAAACATTGAGTCATTAATATCGGCATGAGCATCAACATGTACTAGTGCTATGGTGCCGTGTTTTTTATAAAGCGCCCGTAAAATAGGTAGGCTAATAGTATGATCGCCACCCACGGTTACTGGCTTAATGTTAAGCGCCATGATGTTGTCGTAATAGGCTTCAATAATTTTAATTGAGTCAGCTAAATTGAAGGTATTAATGGCAACATCACCAATATCTGCTATTTGAAAACTGTCAAAAGGCGCTGCTTTGGTATACATACCATATGGGCGAACTAATACTGATTCATTACGCACCGATCTTGGGCCAAAACGGGTACCACTACGGTTACTTGCACCAATATCTAAGGGTACACCAACAATGCCGATATCGAGACTACTGGTGTCATGACTAGTTAAGTCACATACAGGTAAGCGAAACATAGTACCTGGGCCACCAAAGCGTGGCATTTCATTACCGCCCATTGGCTGATTAAAACGTTCTTGCTTGTTGTTAGATAGAGCAGATCTAGTCATTTTATCTTCCTTATTCTTACCTTATAGAGAGGCATTGTGGTAGAAATTATCGCTTTGGTTTCAAGGAATTCTTCAACAGCCATTGCGGTGAACTCTCTGCCATTACCGGATTGTTTATAACCGCCAAACGGGTATAAATAGTTAAATTCGTTGCTGTTGACCATGTATTGTCTGGTGCGTATTTTTTTTGCGATGTTAATGGCACTAATATCATCTTTAGCAAATACGGCAGATGACAAGCCGTATGGTGTATGGTTTGCAATCTCAAAGGCTTGTTCAATACTTTGATAAGGGGTCATGCACAGCACCGGATCAAAAGTTTTTGCTTGAACAATGCGAATTTTATTGTCTACATCAGCAAAAAAACAATGGGTTTTACATAAAAGCCTTTATCAAGCCCCTACGGTTTTTCTATACCGCCACACACAAGGGTAGCCCCTTGATCAAGGTGTAATTTATTTAAGTTAAAGTTCAATTAATGCACTTGTTACTATTATTTTTGACGTTACTCGTAGCGGTAGCCTTGCTCTGTTAAATCAATTAATGTTGCTTCAATACTTACTCTTAGGGTATCTACAATAAAGTCGATGTCATGCTTAGTTAATGTTAGTGGTGGTGACATTACGTTTAAATGTACAATAGGGCGAACAATTAAGCCTTTAGCATCGGCATGGTTAGAGATTTGTTTACCAATATCCATTTCTTCAGGAAATAATTCACAGGTTTCTTTGTTAGCAACAAACTCAACACACCACATAAAACCTTGGCCGCGAATATCACCAACAATAGGTAAGTCGCTAAGTGTTTCTAGTTTTTCTTTAAAGTAAGGCGCTAGGGTTAAAACATTATTCAGTAATTGTTCGCGCTCCATAATTTCAATATTTTTTAACGCCGCGGCGCAAGCTACTGGGTGGCCTGAATAAGTAAAACCGTGAGCAAAGCAACGTCCATGACCTTCTTCACTGATCACATCCCAGATTTTCTCTGAAAAAATGGTTGCGCCTAAAGGCAGATAACCCGAGGTTAGTCCTTTAGCGCTAATGATAATGTCTGGCACTATGTCAAAAACATCTTCAGAAGCAAACCAGTGGCCAAGGCGGCCAAAAGCAGTAACAACTTCATCTGAAACATATAAAATGTCATATTTTTTACAGAGATCCCAAGTTTTTTGATGATAGCCATAAGGTGGCACTATTACGCCGCCAGCGCCCATAATTGGCTCAGCAAAAAATGCCGCAACATTGTCAGCGCCTAAAGCCAGTATTTTTTGTTCAAGCTCGGTAATTAAAAAGTCTAAAAATTCAACGTCAGTTTTTTCATTAAATTGCCCATATTTTTTTGGTGCGGTAACGTGATGAATACTTCCTTGAATATAGTCAAACTCCGCAGGGTGATCGCCTTTTTTACCGCCAATAGACATCGCCGCATAAGTTGAACCGTGATAAGACATATCGCGAGAAATGATGTGTTTCTTTTGCTGTTTACCTCGACAATTTTGATAATAACCAATTAAGCGATAAGCAGTATCTACCGCAGTTGAGCCGCCACAGCTGAAAAATACATGATTAAGCGTTCCTGGCGCTAGTTCAGCTATTTTTGTGGCAAGTTCTGTAGCGGGGATATTCGTCATATCAACAAAGGGGCTAGCGTATGACATTTTCATTACTTGATCAGCGATAGCATCGGCCATTTCTCGACGGCCTGTGCCAATGTTGTTACACCATAAACCACCAACAGCATCTAAATAACGATTACCATCAGTATCTTCAAGGTGGATACCGTCTGCTTTTGCTATCGGTAAAGCACCTTCAGTTTTATAAACATCAAAAATGGTCCAAGGATGCATAAAATGCGCTTGGTCTTTTTGTCTTATTTCTTTAGTAAAGTCTTTAGTGATATCTTGGGTATCAGTAGTTGTGGACTTGTTCATTTTGACCTCTTTCAAGTGGAACGGGTATAGAGTGACTATATACGCACAAATTTTGCTTGTTCTAACATGCTTGACGTAGCTCTGGATTGACTAAATCATTATTTCATTTGGTATTAATTCTGTTTGTTATCATTAAAGGAGCTACAAATGATGGTGTTGAATCTATTTTTATGTTCTAAATTAACTATTACAGGTTAATTACCTTTTGTTTATCCCCTAAAAAGGGGAGCATATAAATTTATCAAACAAGTTATGCTTTGTTTTATATCAAGAGTGAGAAATAAGGGGTTTATGAACAGCACCAATCAGTTAATTAATTGGCATGAATCGCTGGCAGCAGTAGTAGCTAAAAACTTTAGTTCAGAAGCCATTGCAGAATTATTAAAAGGCTTAGAAAATTTAGTTGATGCTAGCAGTGGCTTGGTGACTATTTTCCCACTGGCGCAGCCACCACAAACTACCCACCATAGGCTACTTGCCAATGAAAACCCTCAATATCAGCTTGATACTTATGATAGTGGTGCTTATTTACTTGACCCCTTTTATCGTATTGCCTTAGATAAGAAAGTTGAAGGGCCATTTACGGTAAAAGATGTTTCACCTGAAGGTTTTGAAAACTCTGAATACTACGATTTATTTTATAAAAAATTAGGTTTTATTGATGAAATTTGTATTTTATTTCAATTTGAAGATCAAGCCATAGTGAGTATTTCTCTGGTTAGGCATGCAGGGGAGCGCCCCTTTACTCGGGCCGAAGTTAAGCAACTGGAAATTGTTTATCCATTAATAAAAAGCATATTAGTGAAGTGGCGACAAAGTCTTGAGCATACCGCACCACCCAATTTAGAGAGGCAGTTAGAAAATGCGTTAATTAACTTTGGTAATTCGGTATTAACCCCAAGAGAAAGCAAAATAATTCACTTAATTTTGCATGGCTATTCGATAAAATACATTGCTGATAAATTGGATAACAGTGTTGAAACCATCAAACATCGTCGCAAAAATATTTATACTAAGCTTGATGTGAGTTCACAGTCTGAACTGTTTTATTTATTTATCGCCTCATTAAAGGCTATGCCTGCAGGGGCTTTAGTTGATCCTTTGACGTTTTTGTCGTGAAGTAACAAATCCGAATCAGCTAATACAAAATCTGTTACCTGCGCCAAAATAAAGCCTTTTAAATTATATTTTATGGGCATATTAACGTTATTAACAATATCTGTTTATAACGACTAGTATCGATACAGATACTCATGCTTGTTTACCATTTTCTCTATGGTAAAATAGTCACATTAAATATTCCCATTGAGACGTTTTATCTGTGTCTACTCAGTCATTATTAACCCCCATCTTAAATTTTTTATCATGCGAAACACCTGACTCTTGGCTTGAAGAGGCGGTTAAACCTGAAAATCTGCCAATTATATTATTGGATCATTTAATATGTGAATTAAAAGCCGCTCAGTCGGCAATGTTTCTTATTCGTAAATACGCCGTTGATAAAGAAAGTGGCGTTGCTTTATTGAATTGGCTTCAGCCTTTTGAAAAATACATTTATCGTAAAGAAGGCGATTGGCGAGATCTACCAAGCAAAAATAAGCTCAGCAAAGCAATTGTTCCCAAAGCTAATACCAAATATGGACAAGATCTGATTGATAAAATGGTACTGTTAATTAAAGAAGAGTTGCACCACTTTTATCAAGTATTAGAAATAATGGATGAGTTTTCTGTTGAATATAAAAATATTACTTCAAGTCGTTATGCAAAAGGCTTGCTAACGCATGTCAAAACCCATGAGCCTGAAACCTTAGTAGATAAATTAATTTGTGGCGCATTTATAGAAGCAAGATCGTGTGAACGGTTTGCTAAGTTAGCGCCACATGTTGATAAACGCTTAGGTGATTTTTATATTTCATTATTACGCTCAGAAGCTCGCCATTACCAAGATTATTTAGCACTTGCTGAACAGATAGCCGGTAAAGATATTTCTGCACGAATTGTTTATTTTGGTAAAGTAGAAGCTGAACTAATCTCTGCACCAGACAGTGATTTTAAATTTCATAGCGGTGTACCGAGTTATTAAAAGTGGAATCGTGCGCTTAATAAAAAACTTGAATCATTATTGTTATTTAAGTTTTTAATAAACCCACCTTCAATAACCCATGTTGGATTTATTAATTGCAAGCCAATAGTAACTTGATGCGTTATTTCATTTCCTTCTTGCCATCTTCCATTAAGCTCTGTAACCGCGTGTATTTCAGACTCAACACCCCAGTCAGGGTAAAGTGATGGTGATAAGCGGTACTGCCAAGAAAGATCATATCGACCACTATTAAGACGGTTATCTATACCAGTTTGATAAAGTACATCAATATCGACTTCATATCTGTCTTTAAAAAATGTATAAACAAATCCAGCTTGTACTGCTGGATCTCGATCATGGTCACTAGGAACAATCGCACCCGCTAATAATGCTAATCTTGACGTTCCTGAAAAAAAGTCATTTTGTATGACCGTGTGACGATATAAAGCAGATAGATCACCAAAACGTGCTCCATCATTAGGCTTTTCTTGGTAGGGGATCCCCAATAACAAAGCTTGATCGTTGCTGAGGCCGTAGGCAGTACTTATGATAAAATTATCTCGGTCACCTGCTGTTAGATGTTGATATGAAAAACGTACCACGTAACCATGTAGGTTAATGGGTAAGGCGACCAATGACCTTAAGCCCATACTGTTTGCACTTTGTATATTGAGCATTGCAATCAGTGTCATACTGGCTATTGATTTAATACTATTTTTTATCTTTTTCATCAGGGAATACCGTTACTTTGGTAGGCGTAAATCCTGCGTCTAAGACCGCTTGTTTAATCATTTCGATCCTTGGTAATTCAGATGCTGTTTCTATACGAATTTTCTTAGTCTTCATACTTATTTGTACTTGAGTAACCCCTGCTATTTTATTAAATGTTCGATTTAAAGTATCTACGCAGAAAGCACAAGTCATACCATGTACATCAATTTCAATTGTTTTTGCATTAAGCGAAAGAGCAAAAGATAAAGATAAAGTTGAAAATAATGTTAGTAATATAATTTTTTTCATTGTTTTCTTCTCAGCTATAAATCAAGAAAGTTTCGAATTGGTAATAAAAGATAACTAGTGAAAAAGCCAATAAACCAGATCATTGAACTTAACCAAAAAATCCTTTTATTCCATAGTGTTGATTTTCTACAAAGGGCTGCCAATACCGGTTCAGCAGGACAGTGCTGATTAGGTCGCCAAATAACCCAAGCTAAAACCATCAAAATTAGCGCTGCTATTGTTAGTGTCCAGCTCTTATGTTCAGCAAGAAAAATAAGTCCAGGTATGTGGTAATGTAAACTAGCAACTACTGCACCAAAGCCCAAGGTCACTAATAAAATGGGTAAAGCACAGCACAATAATGTTCCACTTGCCACGAAAAGAGTTATCCATCTAAGGTAAGGTTTTACTCTTATTTTATTGTCAGACATTTTAATCCTCACAATCCGAACATGAGCCGCTCTGTTGAATTGGTGGGCAGGGCACAGAGCCATAAGAACAAAAAATACAGCAATCCCTTTTAAGAGGTTTCAGTAATGTTTTACAGGTAGTGCATTGGTAGAACCACTGACAAGCATCTGTTGGCATTTCAAGTAATTCTCGCTGTCCACATTCAGGGCATGTTAATGTTGATTTAGTGATAATTTTAGTCATATACCCATGTTACCTCAAGATGCCGGATTCAGCTGGAATTAGAAACGTCTTTAGGTAAGGCATTGATTG
>SPKZ01001389.1_pt1 | contig 17822 bp, 15 predicted proteins | sample 2456571 | NCBI WGS metagenome assembly SPKZ01 (sample SAMN11192286, study PRJNA482655) | marine metagenome | biome: ENVO:00000447; feature: ENVO:00000244|ENVO:00000211|ENVO:00000569|ENVO:00002023; material: ENVO:00002151; isolation source: ocean water from marine abyssalpelagic zone ...
GCGTTCTATGAACGTAGTGTTCGGATTACTGTTAATCTAAACTCTTTTAAGCAGCCTATTGGATCTGCCTAAAGAAAAACAGAGAAGCAGAAAAACAGTGAGACCGAGGTTTTATAAGGGATAGTGGGAATACTGCTGTCTCAAAATGGGTGGAAAGTGTCTCTGCTAGGATTCAAAAGTTGAAATCTAAAACTGCAAAAAATCAATTTCTAGTTCTAGAAGTTGTTCTAAATTAGGTTGAAAAGTAATGACAAAAAAGAAAGTTATTACTGTTTTTGGTACCAGACGAGACCAGACCAGAAGCAATTATAATGGCACATTTGGTTCACGCTTTAGCATCTGATGACCAATTAGGATCAGGGATTAAAATGCGCTAGCCGTGGTGATCTTTCCCTGTATCTTTGTTTTGTTGACTGAATCGTTACAAATATTTTTTAATTTAAGGATAGTTATGAAGTTTGCAGTAGTTGGTGCGGGTTTTTCTGGGGCAGTATTGGCTCATGAATTGTCAAAAATGGGACATAATATAGATGTTTTTGATAGTAGAAATCATCTTGGTGGTAATTGCTATACTGAACGAGATGAAAAAACTGGGGTAATGGTCCATACCTATGGTCCACACATTTTTCATACAGATAATGAAATCGTTTGGGAATGGGTTCAGCAATTTACAGAGTTTCGTCCTTATGTCAATAGAGTGAAGAGTACGGTTAATGGTGGAGTGTACTCATTGCCTATAAATTTACACACAATTAATCAGTTCTTTTCTAAAACTTTTTCCCCATCGGAAGCTGAGAGTTTCATGGCAGAGATTGGAGATAAGAGCATTGAAACTCCGTCTTCTTTTGAAGAGCAGGCTTTAAAATTCGTTGGTCGTGATTTGTATGAGGCATTTTTTAAAGAATATACGGAAAAACAATGGGGGGTCTCTCCTACCGAGCTATCTGCAAGTATTTTAAAACGTTTACCTGTTAGATTTAATTACGATGATAATTACTTTAATCATCGTTTTCAGGGCATGCCAGTCAAAGGTTATACACCTATCTTTGAGAAAGCCTTTGATCTCCCCGGTATTAATTTGTTTTTGGGACAGATGTTTTCTCGCGAACAGTCAGAGGTTTATGATCATGTTTTTTATGCTGGACCAATTGATGCTTGGTTTGATTATTCTAAGGGAAGGTTGGGGTATCGAACTCTCGATTTCAAAAAAGAATATGCTGAGGGAGACTATCAAGGATGCGCTGTAATGAACTACCCGAGTCATGAGTTCCCTTATACCAGGATTACTGAGCACAAATTTTTTTCTCCTTGGGAAAAGTCTGAAGGATCAGTAATATTTAAAGAATATAGCCGCTATTGTGAAGAAAGTGATATCCCTTACTATCCTATAAGACTTCTTAAAGAAAAGGAGATGCTTAGCGAATATGTGACAATGGCAAAATCAGAAAACAAAGTATCGTTTGTTGGGCGGTTGGGGACCTATCGATATTTGGATATGGATGTAACAATTGCAGAGGCTCTACATGCGGTGCAGTGTGTTAAAGAGTGTTTGGTCGAGGAGAGCTCTATTCCATCTTTTTTTGTTAATCCGTTATGAAAATAAAGGCTTCAATAGGGTTAGAAAGGCTCTTTAAACATTCTGTGTTTAAAAATTCAATATATTTGGGACTGTTAAAAGGAGGGGAGTTGATCCTACCTTTTATTACATTTCCTTATTTAGTTAGGGTTTTAGGCCCTGAATATTTTGGTTTAATAGCTTTTGCAGTGGCTATTAATGCTTTTTTTGTACTATTTACCGATTATGGATTTAGCTTAAGTGCAACAAGAAAAGTTTCTATCGAACGACAGAATCTGGATGAAATAAACAAAATCTATAGTTCAGTGATGTTCATAAAGTTTTTGTTTTTAGTTATATCTTTTCTCGCCATGTTATTTTTCGTCAATATCATTCCTCGGCTTCAAGAACACTCCTATGTTTATTTTTTGTCTTTTGGAGCAGTTGTGGGTAATGTTCTGTTTCCTATATGGTTGTATCAAGGTTTTGAGCAAATGAGATATATTACAATTCTTAACCTTGCTTCTAAAGTTATCTATCTGATTTTGGTCTTTATGTTGATTACAAAGGCTGAGGATTTCTGGATGGTTCCTGCTTTGAATGGGAGCCTATCTATTATGTTCGGCTTTGTTGCTTTACTGTTTGCTCAGCGACGGTTTGGTTTGAGATTTTCTTTGCCTTCATTTGAGATGTTATCAAGTGTTTTAAAAGATGGTTGGTATGTTTTTCAATCAAAGCTTTCTATTAACGTCTATACATCTTCTACTAAGGTTATACTTGGATTTTTTGCAGGTAATTCTGCGGTGGGGTTTTACTCAGCAGGAGAAAAAATTGTTCAAGCAGCACAGTCACTTTATGCGCCATTTGGTCAAGCTGTATATCCTTATGTCTGTAAGTTAATGGCTGAATCAGAAAGTGCCGCTTTGGCATTTATTAGGAAGGTTAGTATGTGGGTGAGTTTATTCATGCTAATGGTATCCTTGACGTTATTCGTGTCAGCTGAATGGTTAGTCCAGCTAATTCTGGGGGGGGGGTATGAGCAAAGTGCAGTTGTTGTGAAGATTTTAGCGTTTCTTCCATTTGTGGTTGCTCTCTCTAATATTTATGGCATCCAGACATTGTTGAATATGGGATATCAAAAAACTTTTAGTCTTGTATTATTGGCAGCTAGCGTATTAGGCCTTTGTTTGTCAGTTCCTTTGGTATATTTCTATGCCGGTGTAGGCTCCGCCATTATGGTTTTATCTGTTGAAGTATTTGTTACTCTAGCAATGGTTGGTTGCCTAATATTTTATCGAGTTGATGCTTTTCCTCGATTATTTAATTTATCAAAAAGAGTTTCAAGGAGAAACCGATGAGAAGATTAGTTTACATTTGTCCTACATTTTTCCCCAAACCTACTGGTTTTGCAATAGCATTTACAAATATCATTAAGGCCATAGAAAAGAAGGGATATTTTGATGAAGTTCATATATTTTCAACAGATGATGGTTTGGAAGTACCGGATGAACTTCAATCTATTTGTAGTATAAAGAAGTACCGAGTACGAGGGAGAGAAAAGGTAGCAAAGTTGCCGAACTGGGCATGTAAAATGGCGGTACCTAAAATTCTCTCAGGCTTTTTAGGTGATATTTCTAAGCTTTCTCCAGGTCAAAATGACGTCTTTATGTATGAAGAGTTTGGAGTCGGATTTGAAATGTATCTGCTCAAGAATTCTTACCCTGAATCTAAGCACTTCCTTAGAGTGCATGGTACCTTTCCAGAGTTTACTGCATGCTTTAGTGGCTTGGCACATCGCAGAAGATATGTGGACTATGCCTTATTAGATGGGGAAACAAATATCGTATCTACAACAAATTTCTATTTTGGTTATTTGAATGAGTATTTTCTTGATCGTTCTTATGATAAGCAACAAATGGTGAACTATTACTTGCTACCAAATTTAATTGTTGACGAGATTCTGATGACGGACAAAGTTGAGTTGAGTAATGAAAAAATCACCCTTATTCAACTAGGTAGAATGGATAAATTAGGAGTGTTTCAAAAGGGATTTTTTGATACCGTCAGGGCATTGCGTTATATAGAAAGCTCTAGGCCTGAACTTGCTAAAAAGCTGCGAATTATTATGATTGGTGGTGGAGATGACGCTAGTAGAGTAGACGAACAGTTAGCAATGTTAAAGTTGGTTGAAGTTGTGCGCCATGAACGTTGCTCCAATGATAAGGTTAAAGCGTACGTCAACGAAAGTGATTTAGTTTTAATGCCGTCACGGTGTGAGGGAATGTCGATGTTTGCAACAGAAGCACTTTCGTTAGGGAAGCCTATTATCTTTACAGCAAAAAATGGGCTTAGAGATTACTTGATTGATGGGTACAACGGATTGTCAATGGAAGAGTTTGATTATTCGGAGCTCGCTAACAATATAATTCGATATGTGACGGGCGAGTGTAATCTCAAACAGCACGGACAGAATGCGGAAAAATCTGCTGTTGAAATCAAGCGTAAAGTTGAAGCATGTTTGGATGTGATGTTTTCTTAGGAGCTGAAATGAGGAATCTTGTTTATTTTAAAATTATCCGTAAGTTAGGACTAGTCAACATTGTTGAGAATATTGTAACTCAAGATCTAGATAGCAAGGTTTCGTGGGGAGATAGGTCCGAGTTAAAGGCTTTAAGTGTAGTCTGTGAAAGTGATTCTGTTCGAATTATTTTTGACCATTTTAATAGTTTGCCTCTCTTCTGGGGAGAAGCTCCTGACGGTGCGATTATAATATCAAATCAACATGATAAAGTTGCTAAGGAAGTTACCCTTTCGGGTTTGGATACGGTTGGTTTTTGGGAACTTTATTTGTTTGAGTCTCCTTTACTGTCTAGGACATTATTTAAGGGTGTATCGATTTCACAATCTGGCCATGATTTAGTTGTTGATCAGTTAGGATCTCGGTTAGAACGTCGTTTTAATTTCGCGTATGGTCAGCAAGAGCCATCAACAAATATTATTGATGATGCTCATGAGTTATTATCGTCAAAATTAAGTAAGCCTTTTGATAATACGCTTTTCCCTATAAGCGGGGGAGTGGACAGTCGATTAATTCTTTCATACATGAAGGATACTATATCTAGTAATACTCAGTTTTTAACATATGGGTTTAGTCCTAAAATCCTTGAAAATACCTATGCCAAAGAAATCTTACAGTCATTATACGGTAGTGATTATTCACACGATTTTCATGTGATTGAATCACATCGCTATATGAGTGCTGGCTTGCGAGGAACTATACTGACTGGGGGGCTTGCCGGAATTCAAAATTCTCATTTGCTCGGTTACGCTCAGCAGAGTCAGTTAATTGGAGCTCCTTGTATTTTGGGGATGTTTGCAGATGCTATATTTGGTTATGGAGCGAGCGAGCGTGCTACTGATTGGCAAACTTGTGCATATGCAAAAAAAGCTAAGCATTTTCAAATGAAGGGGATTTTGTCTGATAACATTGTTGAGCAAATATTAGCGGATCTTAACGTCTTATACAATGAATGGCGTGATGGAAGTGATATATCTAGTTTTGATGAGTATCTCTATGTAAGAGAGAGAAATGGGAAGTTTCATACTTCTTTGATGAATGCTTTACAGAGCTATTGGGATGTTGAAGCACCTTTAAATGACTGGGATATAATTAAATTTTTTATGTCCTTACCTAATGATGTTAGGAAGAATAAAGCTATTGTTAAAGAAATATTGGTAAAATTTTTCCCTGAAGTAGGGCGCATTGGTGACGTATCCTCTAGTTTTAGACATGGAAATGCTAGTGCTATTCACAAGTTATCAACGCTTACAAATAATATTTTAGCTAGAAAATTAGGAGTGCTGCCTATTATTCCTGTTTATACTGATACAGAAAGGCTTGATTATAGTTTTCTTAAATATTATAAAGCAGATTATCAGACCGCCATTGAACAAATGAAAGATAATTTGAAACTAAGCCCACAGTCCGTCACTTCACTGGAAAAACTGGGAAGTGGTATGCATGGATTTCAATTTATTTCTAATGCTCAGGTTATTAATTCGTCGTTGGTATCTGATGATGAAAGATAGAAGAAAGCAAATCAAAGTCTCTGTTGTTATGAGTGTTTATAATGGTAAAGAGTATTTGGAACCGTCAGTAAATAGCGTACTTTCACAAACTTACCATGATTTTGAATTTATCATTATAGATGATTGTTCAACTGACGGTTCTTCAGAGATTCTTGCTTCCATGGCTCAAATGGACACTCGCATTGTTTTGCTGAAAAATGAAAAAAATCTTGGATTGACTAAGTCATTAAATTTAGGGGTGGAGGCAGCGAATGGCGAGTATATAGCGAGAATGGATGCCGATGATATTTGTATGCCTGATCGATTAGCGTCTCAATTATCGTATATGAATGAAAATAGAGAGGTAGATCTTGTTTATGCAGATACACTTCTTATAGATAAAAATACTGAAATAATTTGTCAGTCATGGCGTCCTAATACGGTACAAAAAGTTCTTAATTGCCTAGAAGAGCATAATTTCATACCGCACCCAACAGTAATGTTTAAGAAGAGTATTTTCGATCAGCTAGGTGGGTATGATGAACAATGTCGGACAGGGCAAGATGTCAATTTATGGTTAAGGATGAGAGAGGGAAAGTGTACCATTGGATATCTTAATAAAGTTGTACTTATGTATCGTTTAAACCCTTCATCTGTTCGAGCATATTTGTCAGATTATTGGTTTTCGACAGCAAATTATTGCGTATGGAATGGGAGCAAGCTTAGTGCTTTCAAGTATTTTTCGCTTTTGTCGTTTAAACAAAAATTAATTTTAGTAGTTAAAATTTTAATGCCGTTTTCATATTTTGTTGGAAAGTTCAAGTGAAAAAAGTTCTGGTATTCTCTCACGAATTCCCTCCTGCTTTAGGGGGCGCTGGTAGCGTTGCAAAACGTAATGTAGCTGCTCTTTTGAATGCGGAAGTAGAAACTACCGTACTTACTAAAAAGGGAACTGATGATGTTAGTGGAGCATCATTCGTAAGGCTAAATGTGTATTCACGCTTCTGGTTTTTATCTTATTTCTTTTTTTTGATATTTCGCAGGCGTTGGTTGAGGAAATTTGATGTAATAATTTTGAATGATCCTGCAGCAATTTATATTGCTGGCTTATGTATGCCTAAAGATGTGCTTACAAAATCTTTGGCGTTTATGCATGGAACCGAGGTAGAGGCAATATTTGAACGTCAAAGTTTGGTTAAGCGCTTTCAATTGTTCCGATATTTCTTTTGCAAGGGGGTAATCGGGTGTAAAAAAGTTGTCTTTCCTAGTAAGTGGTTGAAGACAAAATTTATAAGTCACCCTAGCGTTGGGGATATTTTAAATCATTCTGTTGTGGCTTATGCCGGCATTAGTCAAGATGTGTTTTATGAAGTTGAAGTTGAAGTTGAAGTTCGTGAAAAGCTTTTAATTCCTGAAAGTTCCCCATTGATTTTATCAGTTAGCCGAGTAGTTGATATGAAAGGCTACCCAGAAATGTACGAGCTTTTTAAACGTCTACATAGAACAAAAAAAGGTTTTCACTGGGTAATAATTGGCGATGGAGAATACCTAGATACACTCAGAGAATATGTAATTAAAGACGAACTCGATGATTATGTACACATCTTAGGTGGCTTACCTCAGGGGGAGCTCAGAAAGTACTATTCATCTGCAGATATATTTTTGCTTTTATCAAAATTTGAGGAAGCTTACGGTCTAGTTTACTTGGAGGCGGCTTCGACAGGCACACCATCAGTTGCTTTACGTAAAGGGGGAGTATGTGAAGCGATTTTAGAAGGGGAAACTGGGTTTGTTGTTGATAATCAGGAAGAGTGCTTTAAGCTACTTACTGGTGACGCTTGGAAAAATCTAAAAAAAGATGATATGAAAGCTTTTGTCAACAGTGTTTGTAGTGAAGGACTATTGAAGCTAGATGAATTTAGGGTTATAAAGTGATTTTAAATTTTTTACGTACTACCCCAGTTACAATTTTTTTCACATTTTTTTTTGTTTTTGGGGCCGCAGTAAAAGGGGTTCCATTGAATTCGGCAAAGTTAGCTCTTTTAATGTCGATTGTTATATTTTGCTTGATACTTCTGACGCGCTGGCTTCGTAATGATTTTAGATTGGCACCTACGCCTTCATATATAACTGTATGTATATCATTTTTTTTAATGTGCTACACAGTGTTCTTAGTTGCCATTAAACAAACGGCAGATTTTTCTCTTTCTTATAATATTTTCATATTAACATTTGAAAATATTCTTGGGTCATATATTTTTTATAGTGTTTTTTTGAAAGGAAGAAGTTCATCTCAAGTTCTGGATGTTTTTATCTGGATAGGGCTTTTTCAATCATTAATTATTGTTGTCATGTTTATTAATTTGCCATTTAGAGAGTTTATTTTTAACTGGTTTGCTAATGAAAATATTATAGAAATGAGTGAGCGCTATGGTGGTGTGAGAGGATTCGGTATTGCTGGAAGCGTCACTTACGATTTTTCAGTTTTGCTTTCAATTTTTATGATGTTTTCAGCTTATCAGTTGTGTAATAGCTCCAAATCGCAATTTTTTTATGTTTTAGCTTGGATTTTGGGTTTTTTTTCTGTAATGGTATCAGGAAGAACTGGGTTTTTAGGCGTGGCATTTTCTTTGTGGATAATTTTTATACATTTCAGAAAAACACAAACTTTGATCGGTGTAAGTAAGATGATTATAATTGCATTAATGTGTGTTCTAGCATCTTTAATGTTTTTTCCTGGGGTTTCGATGATAATTAATGAAGTACTTATTCCGTATGCTTTTGAGATGTTTTTTTCTGCTGCTAAAGGTGATGGCTTTAATACCAGTTCGACTGATCTTTTAGCTCACATGTATTTTCAAGTATCGGAGAGTACATTTTGGTTTGGAGATGCCCGTTGGTTAGCTGACGGTGGGAACAGTTACTATATGCATACTGATGCTGGATATATGCGTCATATGTTATTCTACGGTGTCGTAGGTTCTTCTATTCTTTATGTATTATATGGCAGTGTTTTTTATTACTTATATAAATTTTGTGAGCGTAAATTGAAACCTCTCATTCTAGCGATTGCTGGATACGCCTTTATTGTGCAGGTCAAAGGTGATTATCTTGTTGGTTCTAGTATGAATATTAAAGTTTTTTTCCTTTTATTTGTTATGGTGATGTTGGCGCGGGAAAATGGTAAAATGAAAAGGTTAGTTCGATGAAAATAAAAATTTTATATATCGTTAGTAATTTAGGTAATTCAGGGCCTACAAGCCAATTGCTAAATATAATTAGCAATTTAGATAAAGAAGCGTTTCAGGTTACAGTTATTACTCTATCTCCTGAGTCAAATGGAAGCGTGAAATACAAGTTTGATGAGCAAGGGGTTGAAGTTCAAACGTTAGGCTTATCAAGGATTCAGGGGCTCTTCAAGTCGAAGATGTTGCTGAAGAAGCGAATAAATGAAATTGCACCTTGGATCATCCATACTCAAGGTATCAGAGCCGACTCTTTGCTCTCAAAGCTTGCTCTTCAGATCCCATGGATAATGACTTCTCATAATTACCCTTTTGAAGATTATCCTATGAAGTTTGGTGCACTAAAAGGCAAGTTGATGGCTCATTCACACATCAGAGTAATGAATAAGTGCAGCAATGTAATTGCTTGTTCTAAATCCATTGCTAACCTGCTCGAAAAGCATGATATTATAGCAACCCCAATTCAAAATGGGGTTAACGTTGAGCCTAACCCAGAGGTTCAAAAGAATGTTGAATTACCTCTTTTTGAGTCGCCAATTTTCATTAGCGTTGGTAGTTTAATTGCTCGTAAGAACATGGGATTCTTAATTGAAGCATTTAATAGATACTCTAAATGCCATAAAGGAAGTTTAGTGATATTAGGCAGTGGCCCTGATAAATCCACACTAGAAGCTCTGGCGCAGTCTGAAAATATTCATATTTTGGGCTCAGTAAACAATGTATCAGACTACTTGCTCCTATCTGATTATTTTGTTTCATCATCTCTTTCAGAAGGGTTACCAATGGCAGTGCTAGAGGGATTTTCCTTGGGCGTACCTGCACTACTTTCAGATATCCCATCCCACCACGAGATTGCGGCTGAGTCTTCTGAGTGTTCAAAAATATTTTCACTTGACAAAGGTGTAGATGAATTGTTTGAACAGATGACTTCTGCCGATCGTATCTTTGCTAAAGGCGCTTCAATATCAGCAGAAAACCTGGTGAAAACAGTTTTTTCTGCTGAATCAATGTCAAAAAAATACCAGATTATTTATCAAAGCCTTCTGAACTAACGACTGAGAAATATCATGAGTGATTCATATAACACGTTAGAAAGGGCAATCGCTAGAGTTCTAGCGAGAGCACCGTTTATAAAACAAATAATCAAACGATGCTATTCACAGTTGGTCTATATTCGTTCCAGAAAAAATCATCAGTTTATGGCTGATTTTGAAGTGGTATCGGTTACTGGTGACGAAACAAAAGAGAGTTTTTTTGGTTATTTCGACAAGTCACCAATGACCGCAAACGGGTTCACTCTGGTCCACTCAACAGGATTAAAAACGGATTGTTTACCACAAGTAGACCGTAAAGTAACTATTGAGGTGTACGACGCCTCAGGTAACCGTCACTTAACGGTAGAGACCAACACATATAACTGGCAGCAAGGCTCGAGAGCTCACTGGTTGGATGATGAACGTTTTATTTTTAATGACGTTGATACCGATAATCAGATTTATGTCAGTAGAGTTTATTCTGTCATTAGTAAGCAAGAAGTGAAACGGTTTCAACTTCCAGTACAAGACTCATTCAAAAGTGACTATTTTCTTGCGTTAAATTATCGTCGCTTGATGGCAATGAGACCTGACTACGGTTACCGTAACTTGCCAGCATTGAATGAAAGCGAGCTTCAAGATATTTCAACCGATGGTATTTGGAAAGTTTCCATCGAAACTGGTGAGAGTGAGTTGCTGTTGTCGATCGCTGATGTCCAGTCTGTAAATAAAGAAGATGATTTTGATGGTTCAACCCACAAAATTAACCATGTTAGTATTTCACCTTCTGGTGACCGCTTTATTTTCCTTCATCGATATTTCATAGGACAGCGTCGAGTAGATCGTTTGATGGTATCTACACTTGATGGAAAAGACGTCAAGCCTTTAGCTGCGCATGGAATGGTTAGTCACTGTTTTTGGGCTGACGATTCAACAGTACTAGGCTATATGCGCGGACCGAATAATAAAGATGCGTACTGGCTTATTGATATAGAGAGTGGGTCATTTGAACACTTTGCTAACGGTGCTTTGGACAAATACGGTGACGGTCACCCTCACGTAGTTGGAGATTGGTTCATTACTGATACATACCCAGACAAGGCTCGAATGCAGTACTTAAAGCTATGCAATTGGAAAACGGGAGAGATTAAAAATCTTGGTGAGTTTTTCCATGGCTTTAACTATAGCGGCGAAACTCGTTGTGACTTACACCCTAGGATGTCAAGCGATGGGCAATATGTCTTATTTGATTCGGTATTTAGCGGTAAAAGACAACTTTATCGAATGGATTTGAATAAGAGAACCTCAGTTAATTAACTAACTGGAGTGATACGTTTTTAAGAAGAACCGAATGATATTTATAATATGAGTAAAATTTCAGTATTGATGTCTCTTTATGATAAAGAGAATGTTGATTTCTTAACCCTTTGCTTTGATAGCTTAGTTCAACAAACCCGCAGACCAGATCAAGTCGTTATTGTCTTTGACGGACCACTAAACCAAGAGTTGGGTAATGCTGTTGACGTATTTGCTGAGCTACTCCCAATTACAAAGGTTAGACTAGATAAAAACTCCGGTCTTGCGATTGCACTCAATGAAGGACTTAAACGGTGTACCGGTGAATTGGTTGCACGTATGGACACTGATGATATATGCATGCATGACAGGTTGGAGAAACAAGAGCGATATCTCTTAGATAACAATCTCGATATTGTTGGTACGGCTGCTTCAGTCATTGATCTTAGCGGTAGGTTGACTGGGTCGCGTGTTAACCCTGTTAACCATGATGAAATCATTGCAAAACTTTGGTGTAATCCATTTATTCATCCAAGTGTCATGTTCAAAAAAAACAAAATCCAAAGTATTGGCTCTTATAATTCTTCATTACGACGACGCCAAGACTACGAACTGTGGTTTAGAGCAGCTAAGCATGGTTTAAAATTTGGTAATTTAGATGAGAAACTTATCAATTATCGTTTTGACCATCATACACTTAAAAAGCAGTCCGCTAAACTAGCTTGGAAACAAGGCACAATAGGCTTTAAGGGAAGTCAGTCTTGTAATCTAGGTATAGTGAAATCTCTTGCTTGTTATGTTCCATTCTTACGCTCACTGTTGCCTTTTGGACTCCAAATTAGATTAACTAAGTTAATGAAGGCTGTAGACTCGAGAGCTAAGTAATGTTGTTTTTTGTAGAGTCTTAGTAGCCCACTAAATCTAGAAATATTTATTTATCGGCGTGGCTGCATTTATTGGTCGCCGTAGTGAAAAGCTATTGTCATCTGGATATGATGTTGTTGGTTTGGACAACAGCAACGATTATTACGATATTTAATAGTAGGGCAATCAATGGACTTTATCAGTGCGTTAGAGGTCGAAATAGGAATAGAAGCCAAGAAAACATTAGAGAAATGCAGAACATGTATGACTCTGGAAAAGAGCGTAGCTGATTTCGTCAGTTGGTATAGAGAGTATTGCTCGGTAACTTGATGCTTTTAAATGAAAATTAGTTGGTGATTGGTGTTTTTTAAATTATTGAGAAGTTGATTTATGAGTGTGTTATTGACAGGAAGTAGCGGCTTCGTAGGTGGTCATTTATATAGTGACAACCGAATCAAGCGAATTGCCGTTAGAGACAATGATGATTGTAGCAACTGGCCTTGTGAGCAATATCATATCGAACGTTTGGATAGTGAAACTAACTGGTCGGGGGCTTTTAAGGGGATTGATGCGATTATACACCTAGCAGGCCTTGCCCATTCTCATTCTTTTACAGAGCAAGACTATCAATCGGTAAATGTTGACGGTACATTGCACTTTGCCCGTGAAGCAGCCAAAGCCGGAGTTAGTCGTTTTGTATTCGTTAGTTCTATTGGAGTGAATGGTACCTCAACCACTAATGCACCTCTTTCTAGTGAATCTACGTTAGAACCCCATAATGCTTATGCTGTATCAAAACTGGATGCTGAAATCGGTTTAAAGAAAATTGCTGAACAAACAGGGATGGAGTTAGTAATTGTTAGACCTACTTTAGTCTACGGTGCCAATGCACCTGGTAATTTTGGTTCATTAACAAGATTAGTTAGAAAGGCGCCATTTTTACCGTTTGGTCTAGCGAAGAACAGACGTGACTTTATTTCAGTGAACAACCTCGCGAATTTGTTAGTCTCATGTACACAGCATCCAAATGCAAGTGGTCATACATTTTTGGCTTCTGAGAACGAAACCGTTTCCATCAAAGAGTTTACTAATGCAATAGCCATAGGGCTTGGAACAAATTTGGTGCAGCTTCCTGTGCCAATTAGCTTAATGAGACTCGCCGGTAAATTGCTTGGCAAGGCAGCGATGGTTGAGCAGTTAGTTGGTAATTTGGAAGTTGACTCGTCTAACTTGAAAGAAGTATTAGATTGGACACCACCTTATACAATGGAACAGTCGTTGGCTTTCCTTAAAGAACAAAAATAAGAGTAATTTATGATCCGCACTATAGATTTTCTAGCCGCCTTCTTTGGCTTACTGTTGTTATGGCCGGTTTTATTGGTTGTTGTCATTATTGGTCTATTCGATACTGGCTCTCCTATCTTCATTCAAACCCGTGTTGGTAAAAAACAAAAGCCATTTAATCTTATTAAGTTTCGTACTATGTCGGTAGAAACTAAGTCAGTGGCTAGTCACCTTGCAAGCAATGCCTCTATCACCAAATTGGGAGTTTTTCTTCGTAAAACCAAAATTGATGAACTTCCGCAGCTTATTAACGTGGTAAAAGGTGAAATGAGCTTAGTTGGTCCGCGTCCAAACTTGTTTAACCAAGAAGAGTTAATTAAAGAGCGTGAAGCACTAAGTGTTTATGACGTGTTGCCAGGAGTGACGGGTTTAGCGCAGGTACAAAACATAGATATGTCTACCCCTCGGCTGCTGGCAAAAACCGACAAGCAGATGATAGATACTCTGACCATTAAAGATTACTTCAAGTACATCATCATGACGGTTACTGGCAGTGGCAGTGGCGATGCAGTTAAGACTAAATGACGTTTTCGAATAATTAAATAGTTGGAATTAAAAATAATGAAAGTTGCAGTTGCCGGAACCGGCTATGTTGGACTATCAAACGCAATGTTGTTGTCTCAGAATCATGAAGTCATTGCGATTGATATTATCCCTGAAAAAGTAGATATGTTAAACCAGCAAAGATCACCTATTGCGGATGCAGAAATCGAAGATTTTTTGACAAATAAAGCGCTTAACTTTACCGCTACGCTTGATAAAGAAGTGGCGTATAAAGACGCTGAATATGTCATTATTGCGACACCAACAGATTACGATGTTGAAACCAACTACTTTAATACCTCATCAGTTGAATCGGTCATAAAAGATGTGATGGCGATCAATCCCAAGGCGGTGATGGTGATTAAGTCGACAGTACCTGTTGGCTATACGGCGCATATTAAAGAAGAGCTTAGCTGTGAGAACATAATTTTTTCGCCTGAATTTTTACGTGAAGGCAGAGCTTTGTACGACAACTTGCATCCATCTCGTATTATCGTTGGTGAGCGCAGTGAACGGGCTGAAGTATTTGCTAATCTTTTAGTTGAAGGTGCACTAAAAGAAAACATCAAAGTGTTATTTACTGATTCAACTGAAGCTGAAGCTGTAAAGTTGTTTTCAAATACTTATCTCGCTCTTCGGGTTGCATACTTTAACGAGCTCGATACTTATGCTGAATCACATGGATTGGATACTCGTCAAATTATTGAAGGGGTAGGCCTCGACCCTCGCATCGGTTCTCACTACAATAACCCTTCGTTTGGTTATGGTGGCTACTGCTTACCGAAAGATACTAAACAGCTTCGTGCCAATTATGCTGATGTCCCTAATAGCATTATCGGTGCTATTGTCGACGCTAATACCACCCGTAAAGATTTTATTGCTAACAGTATTTTGAAACGTAACCCTAAGCGTGTTGGTATTTATCGTTTAATAATGAAATCAGGATCTGATAATTTTCGAGCTTCTAGTATTCAGGGGGTTATGAAGCGACTAAAGGCGAAAGGTATTGAAGTTGTCGTGTATGAGCCGGTGCTAGACCAAGATGAGTTTTTCCATTCGAAAGTGATTAAGAGCTTAGATGAGTTTAAATCGTCTTGTGATGTAATTGTATCAAACCGAATGGTTGATGAAATACGTGATGTAAGCGCTAAAGTATATACACGAGATCTTTTTGGTTCAGATTAAACCTTTGGAAAAATATGAAATATTTAGTTACTGGTGCAGCAGGCTTTATCGGTAGTGCTGTCGTTGAAAAGTTAACTTCAGCAGGTCATGAAATTGTAGGTATCGATAATATCAATGATTACTATGATGTTAATTTAAAACATGCACGTCTAAAGCGTATCGAAAATGATAATTTTCGGTTAATCAAGCTGGATATTGCTGACAGAGAAGCCGTTAAACAGCTATTTGAGAATGAACAATTTGATAGAGTTATTCATTTGGCTGCTCAAGCAGGCGTTCGATATTCTATTGAAAACCCACATGCTTATGCTGATTCGAATCTGGTTGGGCATTTGAACATCTTGGAAGGTTGTCGTCACACAAATGTGAAGCATCTTGTGTATGCATCTTCTAGCTCTGTTTATGGCTTGAATGCTAAAACGCCATTTGCAACTTCTGACAGCGTCGATCATCCTGTTTCGCTTTATGCAGCAACCAAAAAGTCCAATGAGTTGATGGCCCATAGCTATTCGCATTTGTATGATATACCTACAACCGGTCTACGTTTCTTTACCGTATACGGTAGTTGGGGACGTCCAGATATGGCGCCGTTTATCTTTACCAAAAAGATTTTAGATGGCGAGACTATCGACATTAATAACAATGGTGATATGTGGCGCGATTTTACCCACGTAGATGACATTGTTGAAGGTGTTGTTCGTATTGCAGATGTCATACCAAGTCGTGATAAATCTTGGACTGTCGAGAATGGTTCACCAGCGACCAGCTCTGCGCCATATTCTGTTTATAACATAGGCCATGGTTCACCGATCAATCTGATGGGGTTTGTCAAAGCCATTGAGGATGAATTGGGCATTGAGGCCAAGAAAAACTTTAGAGACATGCAACCAGGTGATGTCTACCAAACCTATGCTGACGTTGCTGATTTATTTGAAGCTACTGGTTACAAACCTAGAGTTGGCGTAAAAGAAGGCGTTGCAGAGTTCGTAAAATGGTACCGTGAGTTTTATGACAAATAGTTTTATCTATCGGGATCTATGCCGTAGGGTGTTGATTTAAGTGCTATGTCAGTTGCTCTTTTTATCATAATTATTAATTTAGATAGGATTATCTGGTTGGGCACACTTTAACTATTCGATTTTACCTATTCGATTTTACCTAGTCGGTAGGTCAACGTCGGTGTTTTTCAAGGTAGTTGGCACTCTATACTCACATAATGATATGGTTACTCGTATGTTGTAGTGACAGTGCTTCTCAAGATAGTAGGTACTCTACGCTTAAATATAGCACTACATTTCTTGAGTTATACTAGTAAGCGTCTGGTAATTCCCACCTTCATATTTAAAAGTTTATAAATCATCATCGTTTACTGGATAAAGGGAGAACGATATGTTGGGCATTGGCATCAACACTCGGCTTATGCCCCTTCTGATCTGTGTGTCAATTATCCTTGGGAGCTAAGGTGGGCTTAACATTTTATGCTATTATTCTTTTCTTATGTTCTATTAAATCAAAATTTGAGTTGTATTTGATATGTTGAACCCTTTTAGTTCGGAGCGGAAAATGGATTTTTTGCAAGTTGTTTTTTCTTTAGACCGTACCTATAAACGTCTCGTCAGTGTTGGAATAGATGCTGTGTGTTTAGCTTTTTCATTTTGGCTAGCGGTCATGGTGCGCACTGATACTGTTGATTCTATTAGCAATACTGGTTATTGGTTTTTGATTTTACTTGCTTGCCCTATTAGTATTTTCGCGTTTGCTAAATTAGGGCTGTATCGGGCAGTGCTTAGGTATCTGAGTTTACAGGCTTTAACTGCAATATTTATTGGCGTTGTCATCTCAACATTCAGCTTAGTTTTTATCTCCTATTTTGCAAACCTGGGTTTACCCAGAACAGTACCTATCATTTATGCCGCATTCGCGCTTGTGCTCATCGGTGGCTCAAGAGGGGTGATTCGCGCCATTGTTGGCTCTGGCATGAAGAAGGAAGGTGAGCCTGTCATTATTTACGGCGCGGGAGTCAGTGGTCGTCAGCTGGTTACTGCGCTTGTGCAAAGCCATGAGTATTATCCATTTGCCTTTGTTGATGATGATATATCGACTCATGGAAGTGTTATACAAGGGGTCCATGTTCATTCGCCTTCGATAATCCGAAAACTGATTAAGCAGAAACAGGCTACTAAAGTGCTCTTGGCTATTCCCAGTGCTTCACGCCTTCGCAGAAAAGAAATTTTATTGTCACTTGAGCCTTTAGCTGTGCAAGTGTTGACACTTCCTGCTATGGCGGATCTTGTTAGTGGTAATAAGCTCTATAGCGACATTAAAGAAGTAGAAATTGATGATCTTTTAGGGCGTGATGCTGTAGCACCTAGACAAGACTTACTTGCTGCCAACATCTTCGACAAAGTTGTTATGGTGACTGGGGCGGGTGGTTCTATCGGATCTGAACTGTGTCGACAGATTTTAAAGCAGAAACCTAAGAAGCTGGTTTTATTCGAATTATCAGAATTTGGCCTCTATTCAATCGAAAAAGAACTATCTGCTACCGCTAAGGAAAATAGCTTAGAGGTTGAGATATTACCTATGCTTGGCTCTGTGCAACGTGAGAATCGAGTTCTTGCTGTTATGGAGTCTTTCAAGGTACAAACTGTTTATCATGCGGCAGCTTATAAACATGTGCCCTTAGTA